>ERZ869936.244-NODE-244-length-59389-cov-5.259463_pt1 | contig 59389 bp, 54 predicted proteins | sample MGYA00520876_ERZ869936 | MGnify/ENA primary metagenome ERZ869936 (study PRJEB32218, sample SAMN09650985) | biofilter metagenome | isolation source: enrty point of leading RO module | place: Saudi Arabia: Thuwal, RO plant located on Red Sea | collected 2016-02-17 ... | reverse complement strand
GGTCCTCAGGGATCACACCACGGCGCACAACCTCATTGGCGCGATCGACCGCAATGCCCTTGGCGATGCTCCGAGTCCAGCCTGCCTGCTGCACTGGTCGGCCATGCAGCACGCAAAACGCCTGGGCTGCCGCTATTACAACCTTGGAACGCGCTCAGGCTCGGTATACACCTTCAAAGCGAAGTTCCGACCCGTTGAGCGTCATTGGCCCTTGCCCGCAACTTTCATTATCAGGCCCTCGCTATACCATCCATGGCGCCGCATGCTGCCGACAGTTACCCGTTTCATAATGCGGCAACAGAACGCGACTGGCCCTGCTGCTTGAGCCTCGCACCCGTGCTCCATACAACCAAACGCAAGAAGGCAACGAACCCGCGACAGCTGTTGCGCATTGGCATCGTCCTTGTCGTCGCCTTCGCGGGCTTTGGCGGATGGCACCAACGACACCTTATTCAAAGCGAACTCCATCGATTCACTCTCCCCCAAACACCCACGCAGCCCGAGGGCTCTGTCCGCTTCGCGGTCATTGGTGACTACGGTTCCGGCAGCCACCACCAGAAGCAAGTGGCGCAAATGATCGAGAGCTGGAAGCCCGATTTCATAACCACGGTTGGAGACAACAACTATCCGATAGGCGAAGCCGAAACCATCGACCACAATATTGGCCGCTTTTTTCACGCCTACATTTACCCGTACAAGGGAGGGTACGGTCCAGGTGCGACCACCAACCGTTTCTTTCCGGTTCCGGGCCATCGCGACTGGGACAGCCCCGACGGTCTCCAGCCCTACCTCGATTACTTCTCGCTCCCCGGCAACGAACGCTACTATGAGGTCGTACGGGGATCCGTGCACTTCTTCATGCTGGATACCGACGAACGCGAACCGGATGGAACAACCCCCACATCGGTCCAGGGTCAGTGGCTCGAGCAGTCATTGCGCAATTCAACGGCGCCATGGAAGCTTGTCTTCGCTCACCATGCGCCGTACACCTCCCACGCGGTCCCTGACGTGGAGTACATGCGCTGGCCCTTCAAGGCGTGGGGCGTCCATGCGGTACTTTCAGGCTTCTATCATGTTTATGAACGACTGAGCATTGATGGATTGCCGTACTTCGTGAATGGCACCGGTGGGCTCTGGGTGTCCGATTTCGGCGAGATCGATCCCAACAGCCAAACCAGATACCGCGAAGACTTTGGCGCAATGATTGTCGACGCCACTGAAACTACGATCGTATTCAGGTATGTCAATAGAACGGGCGTCATCGTCGACACGTTAGTTCTGACCAAGAACTAGCGGCGCGATGCTTCGTTTGCTCGAGTCGCGGCTCACTTTGGGCCGAGCCGACACAGGTTCAGGTGTTACCGTCCCGCCGCCCCGCTCAATCAGACACCCCGTCACCTCTCGCACTGCCACAGCAATCAGATATGCCTGAAAGCGCCGACCCGGAGTCCACTGTCTCGCGAGCCTGAACGAGTCGCGCAAACACCACTGTTCTAGCTCAATCGCTCAACCTGCCTTGCTGGAGGCGCCTGCTAACCCTTCGTTTCCCAGTATTCCCTTCGAGCTTTCTTCCCCTTTCGTGGCATAAACCCGCATCCACTGTCGTGTAAGTAGACTCATCGTCTGCGACCGGGAAGCAGGCAGGTCGGTTTCAGCCTCAGACAATCCGCGGATCAGACGCTTCCACGCCTCGTTTGCATCTCGTTCCTCTTACTGTCACGGGCATTCAATCTTGTAAAGAGTAGAGTTGCCATTCGTCCACTCTACTCGCCAATTATCTGGAGGATGCTTGACGGAGGCTGGCGCCTCGAACCCGCGCATTGCCCAGAATGATCCGACGTTTGTCGCAAGCCACTGATTGTAGCTCTCGTTATTGAGCACATAATCGTTACACTGCGGATGCAGCTGCTGCCCAGGCTCGCCATACACGGAAATGTTCATCCTTTCCGGATACCTCCAGAAGAACTCCAGGGCATTCCGACTGATCACGTCGGTATGGATTCTGTCATCGACCGTCAGGACTTTCGCCAGGTACCTCTCTGCCGACGCCCATGTTCCAGGCCAGTCGCGTGCCTGGCGAAACGTCGACCATCCGACAATTGCCGTCAGTATCAAAATTGTCATTCCACCCCAGAAAACACGTTCAGGGCGCTCGCGCCACACGGTCGACAAACTAAATGGCTGCACAAGGCTCGCGACCATGCCACCAGTGAGGATCACCGCAGGCACGCAGATCGGGTAGAAGTACCGACTGAAGAGCGGCATCGGCTGATAATTTTGCAGAGATACGGAGAAGAAGTTGAACATGAGCACCAGCACTGCCATGAGCGCGCCCATGTAATAGAAGCGGTCGTCGCGCCGGTACAAGCCATACAAGGCTGCGACCGCACCAAATGCCGGAAGAAAAAGGAAATGAGGTTGCAGGAATATGATGGCCGGACCATCGATTGCGACTCGCTTGATCACGGCTTTCCAGAAAGGGGTGCCGGGCTCGTAGCCAAAGCGCGAACCTTCCGTAAAGAAGAACTCCGGGTACAGTTCATAGTTCTTGTGAATGGCGTTGAACCGATGCAACCAGTCGCCGGTAATGGCTGCATACGCCATCATTTCTCCAACGAGCACCAGCAGAGACCCCGCGGCAATTCCCAGCCAGGTAGGGACTTGCCGCAACCCCGTCTTCTTGAGATCGAATAGAATCAAGGCGAGGCAAAAGGGTACGAAGTAGACTACGCTCTCCTTACAGAGCCATGCCGCTCCAAAAGCCAGTCCGCCTGCGATTCCATACAAGAGTCTCCCTCGGCCCCAAATATCAGAGCGTTTTCTCCCCATGTACAGGCAATAGAGCCCGAGAACCGCGAAGGCCGTCGTTGGCACCTCGGGATACAGCATGGTGGAAATCTCGATCTCCATCGGAAGAAATATCCAGACAGTTGCAGCAAACACGGCCGCCATATGTCCGAACATTCTCAACGAGAACAGATAGACGAGAATCACCATGAGCACCGATGTCATCAGGGGATACGCGGCGATCTGCACCTCCCCTGGCCCAAAAAGGGACATCGACGCTGCCGTGGGCAGGATGATTCCGGTTCGAACCGGAATTACCGGCGGGCCTTCGTAGTTTGTGAAGTCGAAGGTGCCTTGCGAAATTTCATATGCGACCTTCGCAAACTCGGCATCGTCTTTCGGAATCAGCCCCGCGGCCCAATAAACTCGAACCGCTACAGCCGCCATGATGATCAGGCCAAGAGCGATGCTCCACTGTTTTCTGGCCGGCACTTGATCCTCCCTCATCAACGTTTGCATCGCCGATAACAACTGTGCAGTAATCAGGAACGACGATCTTTCCAAGCCAGTCCTGAATACGGCCCTAATTTTGTGCTGTATTACACCAGAGGTACCCGGCTACCGTCGAAGTGACGCCTGCAACGTTGCCCTTTCTCGTACCGCATCCAAGATCCGCCGGACTACTTGCCTGACGCTCCTCGACCACGCTGCGCTCGTCCGGGAACCTGGTGCGCCATGCAAAGTCGCGGACCACTGCATCCAGCCCATATCATCCTCAAATGCGAAGCACCCTGAGCCCGCGGCCCGACAAACCCGCCCGCCCGGCAATCGTCTCAATCTGAGGTCGGTTCCGCATGCCACCAGCCCGATTGCCGCAAGCGCCCCTTCTCTTTCCGGCACCTTGGCGCATCGCGCTGGCTGCCCTGACTGCGCTGATTGCCCAGCCTGACCTCACCCGGGAAAGTTGACCGATATGCCAATGCCCGATGGGCGGGCTATCAGGCCTTCGCCACGCATTGATCGGGCGCATTGTCCTCCTCACATGCGCCGCCGCCCCTTCGGCTGCCCAGATGCCGTGAGCCTAAAACGCCCCTCCAAGGCTCTTTACATTGCAGTACGGTATAAAATTGCCTGGGTATGCCGTTTTTGCCTCTGGTCGCAGGTTATTTATGGCTGTAAGGTACCGCAACTTGACCCCGGATCGCTCTGCCTCCAGCCGATGCTAGCGCGCCCGCTGCGTGCCGAGGCAGGAGACCGCATCCAAAGCGCATACTCTGCTTCCAGGAACGGGTGGACCCATCGAATGACGGATTGTGCCAGAGGCCCCTGGAAATTGCCCTGCTTCAGCGCGTTGGCTGCTGACCACGGAAATCCGGGCTTATGGGCAGGGAGACTGCCCTCCGAAGCTCCTCGCGCAGGCAAGCAAAGACAGATTGACGGCAAAAGATGAAGACCATATCAGTCGTTTCCCCCTGCTTCAACGAAGAGGACAACGTTGAGAACTGCCATCAGGTTCTGAAGCAATTGTTTGCCAACGAGCTTCCGGGCTATCGGCTCGAGCACATATTCGTCGACAATGCCTCGACCGACCAGACGGTCGACATCCTCAAGCGTATCGCCAGCAAGGACTCCAACGTAAAGCTCGTCGTAAACTCCCGAAACTTCGGAATCTTCCGTTCTTGTTTTAACGGGCTCAAGTACGCGACAGGCGACGCCATACTGGTGATGTTGCCCGTTGACCTCCAGGACCCTCCCGAGCACATACCCGAGTTCGTGAAATTATGGGAGCAAGGCTACGAAGTTGTTGCAGGTGCCCGCGCGAATAGGGAAGAGGCGTTCGTGATGCGGTCACTTCGAAAGATCTTTTACCGTACGGTAAACGCACTGTCCGATTTCGAAATTTCCCCGGATGTTGGCGAGTTTCAGCTAATTGACCGAAAAGTTCTGAACGCTGTATTGGCGCACAACGATCACTATCCGTACATACGCGGCATCATCGCAAGTTGCGGCTTTCGCCGGGTAATCGTGCCGTACGTCTGGAAAGCGAGAAAACGCGGGGTTTCGAAGCACAATCTGCTCATGATGATGGATCAGGCTCTCAACGCGATATTCGCGTTTACAAGAGCACCCATGCGGTTCTGTACGCTGGCAGGCGTACTGATCTCGGCTGCCTGCATACTTTTCTCGTTCGTGTCTATCTTCCTCTACTTTTTCTCCAGCACCCTGGTTCCCCGTGGCACGACAACAATCATTGTCGCCCTGTTCTTTCTGTCCGGCATACAGCTTATTTTCATCGGCATGTTGGGCGAGTACGTCACCTCGATTCACTCCCAGGTGCGAAGCGGGCCACTGGTGATAGAACGCGAACGCGTGAATATCGCGGACGACGCGGGCACCGACGTCATGCATCGACCGAACGATGTCCCCGACAATCGCCCCCTTGATGAGCAGCGCGCCTCGCTGCGTACATGACGACTTTGCGCCACGTCATCCCTGACCGCCATCTAGCTCTTGTAACCGAGGGCACCAGTCAGTACGTAAGACAGTAGAAGGTAGGAAAGCACCGCAACAAACGGCAAGAGTATCGCCTGCGAAAGCAGCGGCGCAAGACCCATGTTGAGTGCAATCTGCAATCCGCCGGCATTGATTCCGTAGATCGTGACGTACGCAAGCACATACGCCGGAAACTTGCGAAACCCCCGTTCATCGAACACGAATCGCGCCGTCGTGAAATAGTTCCAAACTACTCCAACCGCGAAGGACAGCACGAGCGCCGTTTGGGGGGCGAGCCCCGCGACTATCAATGCGGCGTACACCGCGTACCCGAACGCAGTATTAATGATCCCGAAGAAAACAAACCGTGCGAATCGACGAACGACTCTGTCGTCCAACCCAACGCTAAATCGGTTGTTCATTCCCGACTTCCCGCTGGATTACGTTTTCGAGGCCGGTTTCCAGGTCGATTTCCGGCTTGAATCCAAACTCGCTCGTCAGCCGCGTCACCACGGCCTCGATGCAGGCCGGATCGTCAGGCGGGCGCGGTTGCGCACCGAGCCGAATAAGTTCCGGTTTACCCATCACCCTAGCTACCGTCTGGATAACGCGCGCTACAGGCACCGCTGTTCCGCTGCCCACGTTGACTGCACCCGCCGCGCCCGCATCCAAAAGCGTGGCAAGCGCTTTTCCGATGTCGGCCGTGTGGAGAAAATCGCGCAACTGCTGACCGTCTGTACATTCGACGATCCTGTTCGCCGATAGCCCCGATACAAGATCCCCGATCAATCGGCCCTGCGACTCACCGGGGCCGTAGCAAAAAAAAATCCTCGCCCACGCCAAAGTCATTCCAAGGTGCTGTGACGCCGATGTAAGCAGTACGCCAGTGGCGGCCTTTGCCTGGCCGTACAGAGACCTCGGTCCTAGATCATCGTCTTCCGCAAACGAACCGCCGCCTCCCCAATCGTATTCGGCACAGCTCCCAGCCAAGACCGCGCCTTTCCCGCCCTCCTCGGCAAAGCGATGCACCAACTGCAAGGTCGCGCCTGCCCAGTCGAGATTAGCCAGCGAGTTCCACCGGTTGGAGATGTCGCCATGCCAGGCCAGGTGGACGAGATGACTGGCAGCGGCCTCCCTTACTACACTCTTCATCGCGGCAGAGTCGAGCAAATCCCCCACGATGGTTTCGTCCGCATCGGCCACAGCTCCCTTACCGTGGGTCATTGCTATTACCGTGAATCCCCTGGCCTTCAGCGGCAGAACTGTCTGGCGACCGATCAGGCCGGTTGCCCCTGTCACTAGAACGCGCCGCGATTTCATTCCAGGATTTCGACGCGCGGCACCGCCGTGACGAAACGCGTTCCGGCTTGCCGAAGATCGTCCAGTTGCTCGATGATCTCGGTCTTGAGATTCCAGGCAAGAATCAGGACGTAGTCCGGTCTTTCGCTTCGCAGCTGCTCAACACCCAGAACGGGAATCCGGCTTCCCGGAAGAAGCGTGTTCTGCTTTGCCGGGCTTCTGTCGACGACAACGGGCAACAGATCCGCGCGTATACCACTGTAATTCAGCAATGTATTTCCCTTCGCGGCCGCAGCATACCCGGCGACTGTCTTGCCCTCCTGCCTTGCCGTGGTGAGAAATGCCCGCAGCTCGTCGCGCACTCTCTTCACCTTCGCCTCATAGCCACTGTACCCTTCCGGCCGATCCAGCTTCGCCGACCGCTCCAGATCCAGCACCTCCTTTACCCTCGCATGGCTGGGATGCGAGGCCGAATCCAGGCACGCGTACACACGAAGTGAACCCCCATGAGTCGTCAGTGTTTCAACATCAAAGACCCTCAACCCGAATGCCCCGAAAATGCGCTCGATCGCGAGCAACGACAGATAGGAATAGTGCTCGTGGTAGATAGTGTCGAACTGGACTTCCTTGATGAGATTCAGCACATGCGGAAACTCTACAGTGTAGACTGCGTCTCCCTTCAACAGCGTGGCAATGCCCCTAACAAAGTCGTTGATGTCGGGCACATGCGCCAGCACGTTCGCGGAACAGATCAACTTGGGTCGGCAGTCTTCCGCGGCAAGCCTGCGCGCGAGGGACTCTGAGAAGAACTCCACCAGCGTCTCAACTCCCTTCGCTCTTGCCACTTCCGCCGTATTTGCGGTCGGTTCTATCCCCAGCACCGGTATCCCCATTGCCACGAAATACTGCAGCAGATACCCATCGTTGGATGCGATCTCCATAACGAGCGTATCGCGCCCGAGCCTGAACCGCTCGCGCACCATTTCAGCGTAGGCACGACAATGTGCAAGCCATGTGTCCGAATAGGACGAGAAGTAGGCGTACTCTCTGGAAAAAATCTCTTCAGCTGGGACTACGTCGTCGACCTGTACCAGAAGGCATCTGTCGCAAACCCGCGCGTGCAGCGGATAGAACTTATCCAGAGTGGCACGTGCATTCAAGGGCACGTAAGAATTCGCCAGGGGCGAAAGACCAAGGTCAACCAGCGTTAGCTTAAGTGCCGCTTCACAGTGCCTGCACTTCGGCGAAGAATCGCGCATACCGATTGCGTCCCTTAATAGTAATTACATGAAGCTGCGCGAAAGATCCTGTGCGGCCATCCGTGACCAGACGCAAACGCGATAAGACTTGGCGGTCCTTTGCGCCGTCAGGAGTGAAGACAGTGCCACCCAGTTCTCCTTCCTGACTACTCGCCGCCAACACGAGACCCAATTTTTGGGCACGTGTGATGGATCACTACTGAACAACCCTTTCATTCGACCCGCATGCGCACCGGATAAGTACCTTGTGCCACTCACGACCAGACCTTCCACGGCGCTTTTCCCGAGCTCCACAGCTCCTCAAGCTGGTTCTTATCCCGCAGCGTATCCATCGGCTGCCAGAATCCTGCGTGCTCATACGCAAACAGCTGGCCCATCTCGGCCAGCCGCATCAACGGCGCGGCCTCCCAACTAGTTTGATCACCTTCGATCAGGCTTAGGCATCTGGGTGACAACACGAAAAATCCGCCGTTAATAAGGTCACCGTCACCTCGCGGCTTCTCGAAGAATCCCGTGACCTGATCGCCCGCCCGCGTCAGCGCGCCAAAGCGCCCCGGCGGGCGTACCGCTGTGATCGTCGCCCATTTGTTGTGCTTTCGATGAAACTCAATCTCTGCACCAATATCAATATCGCTGACGCCGTCTCCATAGGTAAAACAAAATTCTTCATCTTCCCGCAGATAATTCGCAACGCGTCTAAGCCTCCCGCCGGTCATGGTGTTCTCGCCAGTGTCCACCAGGGTTACCTTCCACGGCTCCGCATTATGCTGATGGACTTCCATGTGGTTGGTCGCCATATTGAACGTTACATCCGACATGTGAAGGAAGTAATTGGCGAAGTACTCCTTGATTACGTAGCCGCGATAGCCACAACAGATCACGAAGTCGTTTACCCCATGGGTGGAGTACATTTTCATGATATGCCAGAGTATCGGTTTACCACCGATCTCGATCATTGGTTTCGGCTTCAGATGGGTCTCTTCCGAAATGCGAGTCCCCAATCCTCCGGCAAGAATGACCGCTTTCATATCGCCCCTAAAAGTATACGGCTCTCTACTGACGCGCTCCGCCAATCACGACTGCTCTAAAGCATTGCAGTCTCGGCCAACCTCTCACCCGCACCACACACCTCTTCCGCCCAGGCTCCGACACGTCGCGCGTTTGCCTTGTTTTCGTATGCCCCAAGGACTCGCCAGCCGTCGCGGGCGCGAATACTGAGCTTTCACATCGTTCGCCGCGAGCCTGAATCTATTTCACGCTTTTGGCTGTCTGGCAAGCTCCCGGAAATTCATCTCAACAGACCACCAGTCTCCATCGCTCGCCGCTTAATGCGCTCCCCTTACGACGAATCGCCGATTAACAACCATCGCCCGACGAGGCGTCACGACAGTCCATTACCCAGCCCCATCCACAATGCGCCGCCCCAGGCGCCGCGGCTGTGTACTGGCAAACGCCCCATTCTCTGGCGCGCAATTCTTCGCACCCCTGCCCTCGTTGCTGCGCGCATCTCAAACCACGGTCGGCTTTGGCAACGGAACGATGTATTTTCCCCTGTAGTTGTATTTCTTCCTGAGCGATTCAATGATCTCGTCCTTGAAGTTCCAGGCTCCTATCATCACGTAGTCCGGTTTACCGGCCATTAGCTCTTCCGGCGCCAGAACCGGGATTCCGCTGCCAGGGCAATGCAATCCGTGCTTTCTGGGATTGCTGTCCCCCATGGCACCAAGCTGCTCCTTCGTCACCCCGCAGTAGGTCAGCATCGTCATGCAGCGCGCCGAAGCGCCGTAACCCACGACACTTTGCCGGCTTCGGCGGAGGCGGTTAAGCAGATTCACGAAGTCCCGCCGCTGAGATTGCACCGCTTTGCCGAAATCCACCCAGCCCTCAGGCTGGTTAAGGGACACGTGGTCCTCGAACGCCAGCAGAGACTCGTCCATCCGCGGGGCGGGATCTTCAGTGCGAACGAATTCCACGACCAGCGATCCGCCATTGAGAGGCGAAAATGTGATATCGACGATCTTCAGTCCGAATCGCTCTCCCAATGACGACAGCGAATAGACAGTCATGTATGAAACATGCTCGTGGAAGATATAGTCGTATAGGAAGTCATTACGAATGAAATAGGCGTACGGAAGCTCTACCACAAAGCATCCCTTCGGCGCCAGCAGACGCACAACGCCGTCTAGCAGGTCCCGAAGTTCCTCCGAGTGCCCCAACACATTGCGCGCAACAATCACATCGGCCGCTCGGTAGGCGGCAAGAATTTCTTCCGCCACCCGGCGGCCGAAAAAATCTCTTATGCTGGTCAGGCCTTTTTGATCCGCCTCCAGCGCAACGTCCGAGGGATCAACGCCGAGAATCTCAAATCCGGCATCGCGATAATGACGGAGAAAGAACCCGTCATTGCTGGCAATTTCCACGAGAAACCGCCCACGTTGGGCAAGATGGCGATCCTTCAGGCGTCTTGAAAACTTCTGGGCATAGTCAGAAGCGGCGGCGGAGGTTCCAGTAACCCAGAGGTACGAACGGAATAGCTGCTCCCGAGGCACCAGATCCTTCAGCTGAATTAGTTTGCAGCTCTTGCACATAACCAGCGTGAGTGGGGCTCGAAAAGCGCCTGCCGCATCGGCCTCGTTCGTAGCAAATGCGTTTGCAAGCGGCATCTGCCCAAAATCCAGTAGCACAGAAGCCTGATCGCCCTCGCAACCCCGACAGCTGAACTCAGACATGGTCGGCAGCCCTTACTCTCTGGTGAATGTCCTCCAGAGCCCAGCTTTGTCCAAGTCGCCGTGCAACGGATTCGTAAGCTTGAATCTGCCCAACCGTAAACTCATACATGTCTCGCGGATGCTTCTCATAGTACGTGCGATACCAGTCCGCGATTGCGTCTATCGTCTCATCCATCGACCACGTTGCTTCCCAGCCCATGTGATGCTTTGCCTTGGCGCAATCAAGTGCCAGCAGCCTCGATTCGCCAGCCGCGGCTTCGCTCTGTATCCGAAACCCGCTTTTTGCATTGGACCATCTCGCGTAAATGCGCTCTATCAGCTCCTTGACAGAGTAGACGCTTCCCGGCGGCGGCCCGAAGTTCCAGGCGTCGCCAAACACTTTCGGGTCTCTGTTGAGCAGACAGCCCAGCCAGAGGTAGCCACTTAAGGGTTCGAGAACATGTTGCCAGGGTCGCGTCGCGTGAGGGTGGCGAATTACCAGCGGCGCCTTAGCGACAATGGCTCTCACGGCGTCCGGAACAATTCGATCCGCGGCCCAGTCTCCTCCCCCGATCACGTTGCCTGCCCGAGCAGACGCTACTGCGACGTTGCGACAGGGTTCCGTTACCTCTTGGAACCTCTGGTCTCTGTACGCCTCGATTACGAGTTCGGCGCATGCCTTGCTCGCGCCGTACGCGTCATAGCCGCCCAGTCGATCCGTCTCTCGATAACCCCACTCCCACTCGACATTGCGATAGCACTTGTCGCTGGTGATCGCCACTATCGACGTCACCGACTCGGTTTCCCGGGCCGCCTGCAACACGTTCGTTGTTCCCATGACGTTCACATCGAATGTGTACCGCGGCTCCTTGAATGAGCGTCTGACAAGAGATTGTGCCGCCAAGTGGAAGACCACCGATGGTCGATGCTCACGCATGCACGAACGCAGCGAATCGAAGTCCCGGATATCTCCCTGCTTATGACGAATCCGGGAAACCAGGTTGCACACCTCATAGTTTGACGGCTCTGACGGGGGCTCAAGGGCATACCCCACAACATTCGCGCCAAGCCGCGTGAGCCAAACGGACAGCCACGACCCCTTGAATCCCGTATGACCGGTAACCATTACCGATCTTCCAGAATAGAAACCGCCAAATGGTTGCTGCATCAGATGAGGTCCTATGAAGCCCGCATGCAAGACTGCCATCGTTTCCACCACCGGGAAGGAATCATGAGACCTGCCCAGCCATGCACGGCTGTCGCCCATAGCGATCAGTCGCAGGAGTCACGCGTAGTTTACCGATTGCGTCCTGCATGAACTGACCAGATTCGAGGTCAGACACGTACGTTTCCGATCGGCATGGCGCCATCAGGATCCCCTGAGTCCGCTCAACCGTTCGCGGTCTGCAGTCGAAACGGCCTTAAGCATCTGGTGAATGAACCGCTCCTGCATTTTGTTTGCCTTTTCCTGATCGCCGTCAATCGACGAAACCCGGAAGATCAAGCCCTCTGGAACACTCCCGGCCAACGCATATTCAAGCTCCGCAAGCCTTCCTTTCCATCCCAGCGCCGCCTTGTCGCCGAGCATTGCCCAGTAGATCAATGGCTCTTGTCTGGAGCCGTGGCTTGTAAAAAGCCGGCCTACCGGTATCGTGCCGAATGGTGTCGCCAGTTCTCCGAGCTCCCTTCTGTGGAGGACGAACCCCGCCGCCGCGTAACACGCTTCCGGATAATGCGCGCGGAAATTCCGCTGATCGGAAGCATAGGCAATTGACAACATGATGCGGTACCCATCGGCATTCACATATGTACGTTCTAGAATCTGGCTGTACACCGTGTCGACAAGCGTTCTTGCTTGCGGATTGACTACCTGCAGCACAGCAGTCGGTTCCTCGTACCACTCACTGAACTGCCGGGGAACAATATCAGACAGTGAAACTGCGGGCTTGACGTCGATCTCGCGCGAGCTCATGCGGTAGAAGTTTGCCCCGAGGCTTGTGGCAAGCATCATTACCGCAATGAGCAGGGCGACTGGTCGTGAATGCATCGTGCAACTCGCGTTTATGCCCTTACAAGTCTGCCTAGAACAGCGTCCAGAGAGAGAATGCCAATCAGTGCAATCACGAAAAGTACGATACCGGAGAAACCGTGCATGAAACCCTGACCCGCCGCGTCGCCAAAGTGATATGTAATCAACACAAGGACTATTACGCGGATTACGTTTGCGAGGAATGCTATGGGAAGCAAGCTTGCCAGAACCAGGCCGTTCTGCAGCCAGCTTTTGTGTCGCATCAAGTACAGATAAAGAAGTCCGATGGCAGAAAGACTAAACATTGAGTTCAGCCCTGCGCACGCGTCCGCCACGAGAAGCTGATATTGTCCAACGGTGAGCACGACTCCGGAACGCGCGATTGGGTAACCCGCCGCATAAAGGACGTCCGCGGAGATCTCGGATACATACTGTTTCATCGGCAGCGTTAGCGCATCTACGAAGGGTCCTGGCAGGGGCACCAGGTATGCGCTGAAAAGCAATGCAAACCACAGCGCGCGCGCGCCAGTCCAACCGCGGAGTGCAAGGATTGTGCCGGCAAGGACCGGAAGGATCGCGCCAACCTCGAACAGTATGACCTCATGGGAGCGCCCCACCAGGTAGAGGAGAAGACCCAGGGCCAGCACGGCGCCGCCCGCCAGCGGGGCAGTCTCTTCATGCCGGTCCAGCAGTGCACGCCGCCTGTCCCAGATAAGCCATATAACGATGGCCAATATGATGGGTCCGTGAGCATGATCCGGAGTGACCCAGTGGGTGCGAGCAAGGTCGTAGATCGTGGGCGCGTACAGGGCGATTAAACTCACGAAGATGGGCAGCCATTGGGCTGCGGCTATCTTCCTGGCATCACCACCGTCGATCGGGCTCGCTGTCATTGCTCGTTCATAAGTTGTTGAGCTTGTGGGATAATATTACGGGTAGAGCGAGCGTTCGACAACACTATTCCGACGGTGGACCTTTCGACACCAATAGGCCGCAAACACCGATCGCCAGGCAGGGGACTTGACCTGGCTGGCGATCAGCATGGACCTGCCTGGCTGATGTTGCCGGATCGCACTAGATTCCGAGAACTCCCCATGCGCGGTTTCATCGATGGTCAGGGTCGGCTGGCGCGGAACGCCGCTCCTCACAACCCATTCGCGCGGCTCGGCAATGCCTCAAAAGCCCGCGAACCATTGCCGATGACCGCTTGCGATCGCTCAGGTCTGCCCGTCAATCGAACCGTACGGCCCGACCATATGCGTTTTATCAGACAACGCACCCGATCTTCTCCGCGCCCGATGTCGAGAAAACCGTCCTGCGCCGAGAACGCGGGTGCACCGTTCGCCTCGCCACAAAGATGGCGAGTACTTTCTCTCCGCCTTATTCTGCGCGTTGACCATCCCCACGACATGTCGGCTCACACGAGAGCGTCAACAGCGGCTGGAACAGTCCAGCGTTCGTTGATTGCCATCTAGTTCGGAACCATTATGGCGCGACTAGAAAATGCACTGACCGTCGACGTGGAAGACTACTTTCACGTTTCAGCTCTATCGAAGGCGATACACCCAGAATCCTGGGACTCACTCGAATGCCGAGTAACTGAAAGCACCCACAGGTTGCTCGCCCTTTTCGAGCGTTCCGGCGTAACGGCAACGTTCTTCGTTCTGGGGTGGGTCGCAGAGAGACACCCTCAACTCGTCAGAGACATTGCCAGGAGCGGGCACGAGATCGCATGCCACGGGTTTTCTCACCGTCTCGTCTATGAGCAGTCCCGGGCGGAGTTCTACTCGGAGACGCTTCGTTCGAAGGGCCTCCTAGAGGACATTACCGGTTCTCCGGTAATGGGATACCGTGCGGCAAGCTATTCGATCGTACAGAAATCGCTGTGGGCATTGGACGTACTCGTGGAGCTTGGATTTCTCTATGACTCTAGCATTTTTCCCGTTCGGCATGATCGCTATGGGATACCCGGAGCGGAGCGCACTCCCCATCTAATGAAAACCCCGGGTGGAAGTTCAATTGTTGAATGGCCGCTCGCGACAGCCAGGGTCCTTGGCTGCAATCTACCGGTTGCGGGCGGAGGGTATTTCCGATTGTTGCCATACTGGCTATCCCGGTGGGGTTTGAGATCTATAAACCATCGCGAGACCCGGCCATTCATCTTCTATCTGCATCCTTGGGAGATTGACCCAGACCAGCCACGCGTTTCTGCCGGAGTCTTGTCAAGATTTCGTCACTATACAAACCTCCACAAATGTGAGGAAAGGCTTCAGCACCTGCTCAAGGACTTTCACTTCGGGACGGTGCGCAATGGCCTGAGGAACCTTGGCCTGATTACCGCCTAGCCAACAGACCCTTGTTGCTCCAATGCACTGATGCCGAGCGCTGACGCGAAAATGACCCCTCACCCGTCTGCCGCCACGGTCAGACGGGCTGCGCCACAGGATCAGCCGCTTTGGGATGCCTATGTAAGGAAACATCGGCACGCGAGTTCGTTTCATCTCTTCGGCTGGGGTCAGGCCATAAACAAAACGTACGGGCACGCGCTTCACTATCTGATGTTGGTGGAATCCGCTCCACGTACGCTTCGCGTTGCGCCCTCCGGCACCGACAATCTTCCAGAGCGGTTACTCGGCGTCCTTCCTCTCGTACATTTGAGACACCCCATCGTCGGCAGCCGCCTTGTGTCCCTGCCGTTTCTGGATGGCGGTGGCATTCTGGCCGACAGTGTTGATGCAGAAGGCCATTTGCTGACCGAGGCTGTCCGCTTGGCGCAGCAGAATGCAGTCGGATTAATAGAACTGCGGCACGAGCGACTGATGGAGGGAGTTGAGAAGCCAATGCATCCTGTTGTCGGCGCTTCAGCTTCGTGTTTGCCGCCGCGGGTCCTCACACGGTCAAACAAGGTCCGGATGCTCCTGAAGCTGCCCGAATCCTCCGATCTATTGATGAAGTCGTTCAAATCGAAGCTGAGAAGCCAGATCAACAAGCCCTTGCGAGCCGGCTTGGTCTCCCGCATCGGCGGACCTGAACTATTGGAGGACTTCTACAAGGTTTTTCTGGTCAATATGCGTGATTTAGGGTCCCCTGTACACTCGCTGAAGCTGATGAAGGAAACGCTGAACGCGTTTCCGAATGACGCAAGAATCGTTGTCGTGTATCGCCAGGCTGACCCCGTGTCAGCAGCACTGGTAGTCGGGTTCGGGGGAACCCTGAGAAACCCATGGGCATCTTCGCTTCGTCGCTATGCATCTCTGAGTCCGAATATGCTTCTGTACCTCCGAATTCTCGAATTCGCATGTGACCGCGGCTATGAATTCTTTGATTTCGGCCGCTCCACTCAGGGTGAAGGCACCTACAAGTTCAAGGAGCAATGGGGCGCCATCCCAGAGCCACTCTATTGGCAATACATCTCCCTCGATGGAAAGACCTTGTCTCCGGGGCCCGTAGGGAAAGGTCGCCTCGAATGGGCCACGAGTCTCTGGCGAATGCTGCCTGTGCCGGTCACGAAGGTACTTGGGCCCCGCATTCGGAAGCACATAAGCTTATAGTCTGACCCGGGCTTCCAACAGTCCATGCGCATAGGAAGAACCCTGCCTCCTGCAGCCGCCCCGATTCGGTTCCGGGATATCGTCTCTGGACTGCTTGGGCTCGTTGCCGGCCAACGGGAACTGGATCGCTTCGAGCGTGAGATAAAAGCTCACTTTGGCGTCCGGCACTGTTTTCTCCTGTCGTCGGGAAAGACAGCATTGACGTTGACTCTGGAGGCTCTCAGGGAACTCCACCCCGACAGAGACGAAGTTCTTATTCCTGCCTTCACATGCTACTCCGTGCCGTCATCTATCGTTCGAGCCGGGCTGAAAGTGCGCATGTGCGATATCCATCCAGATTACTTCGACTTCGATTTCGCGAAACTCGCTGCAGAGGCTTCGATTGCCGATGCGCCATCGACAATCACCCGAGAGCCCACTCCCGCTCGCTCAATTGCCCATCCGGGTATGGACGATGACCTGCACGCTCAGCCTTCCAATCGAATACTTGCCGTTGTGCCAACGCATCTGTTCGGCGTTCCAGCAGACGTTGCAGCGGTACGCAAACTTTTTCCAGATCCACGTGTCTCGATCGTGGAAGATGCGGCCCAAGCCATGGGTGAAACCCAGGATGGCGTGCAGATGGGCACCCTGGGTGATGTCGGTTTCTTCAGCCTTGGTCGCGGCAAGGCGCTGTCGCTCGTGGAAGGGGGTCTGATTCTCACGAACCGTGATGACCTGGCCGACCGTCTGGCGGCGTTGCAGGCCGGTCTGCCTCGATACGAAGCCACAGGTCTCTTGAAAATCATCACAAAGGCCTTGGTCCTGACCATATTTGCTCACCCTCGACTCTTCTGGATTCCAAAAAGCCTTCCCTTTCTCAGGCTGGGTGAGACCCTCTTCGAGCCAGACTTCCCAATGCGAAGAATGTCACCCTTCCAGGCAGGGCTCTCCAGACACTGGCAGGACACCCTGAACAGCCTTCGGACCGGGCGGCGGAAAGCAGTCGTTCAATGGATCACGATGTTGTCCGGGCCCAAGCGCGACGGCTCGATTCGATGCCCAGACAAGCCTTTGGCCCTACTCCGCTTTCCTCTCAGAATTCGCGACAGCGCGAAGAGGCAGGCGTTGCTGCACGAAAGTTCTCTTCACGGGCTGGGTATCGCGCCCGCTTATCCCGCGTCTGTCGACGCGATTCCTGAGCTTAAAGGCAAGATCTCCGGAACGAAAACATTCCCGGTCGCAGGGGCGTGCGCACAAGAAACCGTAACCTTGCCCACACATCGGTATCTTTCGGAGCTCGACCTGCTTCGGTTGAACAAGATTGTTCTGGCTGTGCTGAGATGACCCTTGCTCTTACACTGTTGACTGCCTTGTCAGCGATTCGATAAGCGCAACGCCTATATTCTTCGCTGCCACCGCACAGCCTTTGGAAATACGCCTCTAGCGCGCACATGAGTATCCAGGAACAAGCCATATGTCCCCAGGTTACCGGCATGCACTTTCGTTCCCGGCGATGCCCTGTCCATCCCCTGGGCCGCCGCCTGGAGCGGTCAATTCATGTTCGTTGGGTCATTGCTCCCACCCGATAAGGCCTGATCAGATGAACCTCGCCGTGCAGCACGCAATTCACGCTTCCGCAACGATCGAGTGTCTCCACAGTCACCGTGGACCAATCGCCCGGCAAGTCACTCTAGACCCGGCTGAATGAGCTTCATTAAATCTTCATTGCTGAGACTCGTATTGCGGCCGCAGTTTCCGGCGCTGCTGCGGCACGTGCAGCGCGACTGCGCGACCATCTTCATGTTGCATCGCTTTACGGACGCTGACCATTCAATTGCCGGGTACGATGCCGCCCATCTCAGAAGCGCCCTGGCTTACCTTCGAGAGCGTCGCATTGAGGTCGTAGACCTGCTCGAACTCTTCAGGCGCCTGGAAAGCGGAGAGAAACAACCCAGAGGTGCAGTGGCATTTACCCTTGACGACGGCTATGCTGAGCAGGCGGCTATTGCCGCTCCGGCGTTCTCAGAATTCGACTGCCCGGTCACCGCTTTCGTAACTACAGGATTCCTGGATGGCAAGCTCTGGTTGTGGTGGGACCAGATAGAGCACGTGTTCGAGACAACCCGTCGACACGCGCTTCGGGTGCGTATCGATGATGATTTCCATACCTATGCGATCGAAGATCGCCAGCAACGGGACGCAGCCAAGGCTCACTTCACACACGCCTGCAAGCGCGTCCCGGATATCGAAAAACACGCCGCGATTGCACGACTTGCGTACGCAGCAGAAGTAGCTTTACCTCTATCGCCACCCCGAAGGTACGCTGCCATGTCCTGGGATCAGGCTCGCGAGTGCGAGCGAATGGGCATGTCTTTCGGACCCCACACGGTAACCCACCCTGTACTTAGCCGCACCGAGCAGCACCTGATGGAGGAGGAGATCACCGCCTCCATGGCCCGCCTGACCGAGGAGTTGCGCAACCCGGTGCCCATCTTTTGCTACCCCAACGGACTTTGGGAGGACTTCGGCGTTCGCGAAATTGCGGTGTTGCGCCGTGAAGGGTTTATTGGTGCCGTAGTCGCAGAGCCCGGATATGCCAACGCCCGGGAATACCGTAGCGGCGCGGATAATCGATACAAGGTGCGCCGCTTCCCCTTCCCCGAAGCCTTACCCTACGTAATTCAGTACGTAACGGGGGTCGAACGACTGAAACAGGTATTCAGGCGGACGACCTGATCAGTCTCAGAGCCATCGGAGTGTACGTGCGAGGAAATCCAGCCATAGCAGGTAACTTTGCCATTGCTAACCAGTGCCGCACAGCAAGACCCTCGACCATGCGGCTCACGATGCAGACCTGCTCGACGACCTGCGCGTGCCTGGTCAAAAGGTTCTTCCACCGGATATGAACGCCGCATGACCGTCGCAGCTGCTGTTTTCTTCTTCTCTCTCGCCGGCACCTGCTATGCATATGGTGGATACACCCTTCTGCTGTGGATAGTTGTATCGCTGGTACCTCGCAAAGCCCGTGATAAAGATGGAGTCGCCTCCGTTCTGCCTCCCGTTACGCTGATAATCTCTGCCTACAACGAGGAAACTGTTATCCGGAGAAAACTGGAGAACACGCTCTCCCTCGACTACCCGATGAAGCTGCTTGAGATTGTCGTTGTTTCCGATGGATCGAGCGACCGAACAGACGAGCTTGTCCGGAACTTCAAGGAGGACGGTGTTCAACTTCGCCACTTTTCAGGGAGAATTGGCAAGTCAGCGTGTCTTAATCTCGCGGTACCTGATGCCCAAGGCAGCATCATCGTGTTTTCAGACGCCAACTCCATCTATGCGGAAGGCGCGTTGAGGGCACTTGTGCGTCCGTTTGAGCAGGGCGACATCGGATTCGTAACCGGCTGGACCCAGTACGGTTCTGTCACGGCAGCGCCCGATACCGGTGCCTTGGGTCTATACTCAAAAATGGAGTTCGTCACCAAGCAACTGGAAGGATAATTTGGCACCTTCATCGGGGCTGATGGCGCGATTTTTGCGATTCGCAAGGAACTCTACTCCCCCCTTCAGGCTCACGATATTAACGATCTCGTCACACCTTTATCCATCAATCAGCAGGGGTTGCGCGGCGTTCTCGAGGAGGAAGCCGTTTGCTTTGAAAGCAATGCAGGAAGCTCGAAAGGGGAGTTTGAGCGTCAGGTACGGATAACCAGCCGCACGATTCGCGCGCTCATAAGTTACCGGAAGCTATTGAACCCCCTCAGATTCGGCTTCCTTTCTGTCCAGATCGCGTCCCACAAGCTTTGCCGCTTGCTGGTTCCTCTTTTTCTGGTCGGTCTTCTTGGATCGAACGTCCTGCTCGCCGGTTCGAGCACTTTCTTCAAGGTGACTCTCGCAATCCAGGCCATCATTGTCATCACCGCCGCGATCGCCGGGCTTCAATCAAGTAGCAGTTGGTTGACGAAGATAACCGGAACGGCGCGTACGTTCCTGATAGTGAATGCGGCCATTGCACTGGCGTGGATCAGGTTTCTTCAGGGGAAGACTTACACGACATGGGTGCCGACAAAACGCTAGCCACGCCTCCAAAGGCATCGACCCTGTCGTTCAAGATATTTCTCTTGTGCGCCTTTGTCGTACTCGGCCGTCCGCAGGATCTTCTGCCCGTTCTTCAGCCATTCAGGCTTGCCCTGGTACTTACTTTATTGTCCCTTGTCGCGATGGTTTTCGGCGCCCGCCGCAACGAGCTCTCAGCTGCCTTGACCACCACCGAAGCGAAGCGGTACCTGCTCTTCTTCGCCATCATGGTTTTTGGAATTCCATTTGCGCATCACAGAAGATTCGCCTACGAAGGTATCGTCAATGACTACCTTCCAAACGTGCTGCTTTTCTGTGTACTTGTTTATCAGATAACGACGTTTGAGCGCCTGAAGAGCTTTGTGTGGATCATCTGTCTTTGCACCCTGATGTATAGCGTTTTCGGGGGCCTTCTTCAGGTGCAGTCCATTGGCGGTGAGCGCGTCCGCCTTGTTGGTCAAATGTTCGATCCCAATGACACCGCGTTTCTCCTCGTTTCGCTCTTTCCTCTGACACTCTATTTCCTGCGCTCCACAGAACGGCTATGGAAAAGAATCGTAGCGACAGTCGCCTTCCTGAGCGCGATTGCCATGATCCTCCTCACAAGCTCCAGAGGGGGCGTGCTCGGACTGGGTGCGATATTGCTGGTCTTGCTCTTTATGCAGACAGCGGGGATTGGAAGGGCCTACAAGGTCCTTATCGCCCTGGCCCTTGTCTCCACCTGGTTTCTCGTGGAGGACAAGGTAGACGTAGATCGATATAAGACGCTGACCGATGTGTCGAAAGATTACAACCTGACTTCCGAGGGTGGGAGAGTGGCGCTTTGGAAGGAGGCGATCTATTTGACAGTAACCAATCCCCTCACTGGCGTAGGCGTCAACTGTTTCGCGAGTGCAAGCTACTATGCGCGCCTGGCCGCCGGCGGAACGTATCAAACGTGGCATGCTGCTCACAACTCGTTCCTTCAGGTTTCCGCCGATGTTGGCTTGATCGGGTTTACAGTTTTTCTTCTAATGATCATCCGAAGCCTTCGCACATTTGCTGAAATCAGCAAATTGCCACAGCGCGGAGAGGCACCGGAAACGCGTGACCAGCGTGCGCTAGGGGCGCTTCTTGTGCTGGGCTTCACGGGGCTACTGGTGACCGGATTCTTTCTCTCGCAGGGCTTCTCCGTTCTTTTTACGATTTATTTCGGCCTTGCTGCGGCAATGGCGAGAATCCGGTCAGCCTCGCACACTGCAGGAGAGCCATTAAACATTCCTGCCGCTGCGCAAGGTCGCCATGCCCGGCCTAGCCGAATGGCAGCCAGGTAGCCCCCTCCGCGAAAGAGTTCCTCACGCAGAGGTCATGCCCTTGCCTTCTGCTGCTGCTCTGGAGAACACGCCCTCTTGAAACTCTTCCGCCCGGAGATTGTTACCTCGCCCGTGAAACGGCGCCCAACCCTGGTCTTATATGCTCCGGCGCCCGGACAGAGGACTCTTTCAGATCCAACGAGAAGCACTGCTCGTTAACCTTCTTGAATCCCAACTTTGGATACATATCCGCCGCCACCTTGTTCTTTGCCGTGGGGATGAACTCGCCAACCAGCGTGCTGACATTAGCCTGCTTCGCTATCTTTGCAGCGTAAGCGACCACGTATTGTTCCAGATTCAGACCCAGAACACGGCAGCTCATCAGGAAATTGTCGATGTGACAGGCATTGCCGTCCAATCGCACGAACATGGCGCCAATGATCCCGTGGTCGCCGAACTTGTCTCGCGCGGCGATTGAATACACCCGACCATTCGGGTCTCTTTGAAACGACTCTACCTCGGCTTCGGTGTACCTGCGAGTCGTCAGGTTCATCTGATTTGTTCGTTGCGTCAACTGCGCAATCCGGGGAATGGTCAGAGGGCGCGCTGGTTCTATCGCCACCTCGATCTCCAGGCTTCGCCAGAAGTCTTGAAGGTCCTGATATCTGGATGCAGCCTGCCCCCTGGCGAGCTGGGCCTGGTACATCGCACTTCTCTGAGTATCTTCTTCTGTCAGTTTGATGCACTCCAGGCCTGACACAGAGTGTAGTGAGCGCGGAATCAGGTAAGGCTTGGCGGGAAGGCAAAAGACCTGCACCTCTGGGCACTGTTGTCGCACAAGCTCGCACTCCCTCGGATTGTCGTCCAAGAAGACCATGCTATCGATTCCAATATTGAGGTCCTTTGCGATGGCTTTCAGATTGCTGACCTTGTCCTGCCAATTGATGCGGAAGGCAGCAAAATGGTGCCGACGCAAGACCATGTCCGGATGGTTATCGATAACCTCCAACGCGTCCGCCTCGTTGTTCTTGCTGTTGATCGCGAGGAGAATTCCGCGGTGGTAGAGCTTGAGTAACTCCTTCTGAAAATCCCGATAGCAGTTTCCGGGGTAGTCGTGGCCAAGTTGCAGCCCCTCGATTCCATCCTCTCCGACGATCCCACCCCAAAGGGTGTTATCAAGGTCGACGACGACGCATTTCTTTATCTGACCCAATGCGCTTCGGATGTACCGCATCAGGTCCTGAACGATTGAAGGATACGCAGACTGCCGGAATGGGTTCCTCGCCACGTACCACATCTTCGGATCATAAAGGTTATCGAATCCAATCGAGCTGACGAGGCGCTCGAAATCCCAGAGGAACACGCCCCTTCTGCGAGAAACCTCTGCCGCCAGGCTCTGATTGAATCTGTGGATCAGGTACGTCTGGCCATCGGTTTTCTGAATGTCGTTTATTCCGAAATAGCCGCCATCGGGCAGCGCCATGTTCTGCACGAGAACCTGAGCCGACAACCCTCTCTCAACCCGCTCGATAAGATCTCCAAGCTCCTGAACCTTCACCGCTACCCGGTCCTCCCAATCTGCGCGCGGAACGGAGGGGTACGCGTCGACGAAGTCCGGCATGATCTCCTCCAGCCGGATCATTATCAGGACAACATCGGGGCGCATCTCATACAGCGGACTGTCTGCGTCGAGAATCTCCTGGCGGTACTGGTTGTACCCGCCGATCCAGATCGAAGGCGCAAAACCCTCCAGCAGAAGGTGCACCTTGAGAATCGGCTCTATCGGCTCAACCGTGTAACTTCTCAGCAGCGCCACGCGAAGGGGGCGGCCGTTCGAACCGGCTTTCTCAGCGGCGCTCAGGTGACGAAGATAATCACTGTACGCGAACCCGGGAATCTCCCTCCGAATCTCGTCCAGTGTCTTCATACGGTGCAAACGGGACCGCGCGGCCTAGGCCCGGAGCTTTGACAAGTCTTCGGCCTGCTGAACACCGACAATCCTGGCTTGCCGATCAATGTCGCGCATCAGGCCCGCGAGTACCTTTCCTGGCCCAACCTCCAGATACAGGCTGTGTCCTTGTTTCAGGAATCCTCGCATCGTATCGGTCCATAGAACCGGGCTGACGAGCTGTTTGACGAGATTGTCACGAATTAGGTTGGGGTCATTGGAATGTTCCCGGGCCGAAACATTCGATATCACTGGAATCGCAGGTTGCCCAATCGCACACCCCGCCAGAGCCTGGCGCAGTTCTTCACCCGCCTCCGCCATGAACCGACTATGCCATGGCCCGCTCACTTTCAAGGGAATGCATAGCTTTGCCCCCCGCTTTTTGGCCATCTCAGCGGCTTTGCCCAAGGCATCCTTGGTGCCGGTCAATACTACCTGCGCGGGCGAGTTGTCGTTCGCCACCTCGACCGATCCAACGTCTTTGACTTCGGCGCAAATCGACACGAGTGCGTCCCTGTCAAGTCCGAAAACGGCGGTCATACCCCCCGGATGACGTTCGGCCGCCCGTTTCATTGCGTTCCCGCGAATACTCACCAGACGCATTGTGTCGGCGAACGAAAAGACGCCTGCCGCGCAGAGCGCCGCGTACTCCCCAAGACTGTGACCTGCTGCAGCCGTTGGCACCATGCCTTCCTCGCGGAGCAACTGCAGGCACGCAAGATTGATCAGCGTAATCGCCGGTTGCGCGTTATCGGTCTGAACAAGTGCGGTCTCGGGTCCCTCGAAGCACAGTTGCGCAAGATCCTTTTTGACGACCTCTGAGGCTTCCTGGAAAAGCGAGCGGATCGAAGGATTTCCTTGAAAAAGGCTTTTCCCCATGCCCACGAACTGAGCACCTTGGCCGGGGAACAGAAAGACCGCTGAACCGCTCACGCCACCTCCACGATTGGCGGAGCATAAACATCCTCGAGGACCATGCTGGCCACTCCCCAGGACAATCCAACTCCGAACCCCGAGAGCAGGCATCGGTGTTTGCCTGATTGAGCCTTAGTCGAGAACTGGTGCGCCATCGTCAGCGGGATCGAAGCAGAGCCTGTGTTGCCGTAGAACTCAATGGTGTAAGGTACTTTTTCTTGCGGAAATTTGAGCTTCTTTGCGATTTTGTCGTTCATGAACCAGTTTGCCTGGTGCAGAAAAAGGTATTCCAGGTTCTCAGCGGAAAGCTTCTCCGCCTCCATGAAGTTACTTAACGTCTTCACAACGTCCGTGACCGAAAACTTGAAAATCTCCATGCCATTCATGTAAAGATGCTCGGCTGAACGCTTACCGCCATCCGGCTGCTCCCTGACTTCCCGCGTCTCCCCGGTAGAAGGCTGACGGCATCCGCCGGCGGGAATATAAAGATTCTCGAAGCGCCCTCCGTCAGTCATTACCTCGATGACGGTATCGCTCTTTGCGTCGCCTGCCTCAAGAAGGGTGGCGGTTCCACCATCGCCGAGAATGAACACGACATTCTTGTCCTCCTCGTAGCACAGCTTCGACTGCGTGTCGCCCGTCAAAAGCAAGACGCGCTTCAAGCCCCCCCCCTTCAGGAGACTGCAGGCGTTATAGAGCCCGACAATGTATCCTGAACAACCCATCGTGATGTCGTACGCGATTACACTGGAAGGGCACTGCAGACGATGCTGAAGCACGCAGGCAGTCGACGGGACCCGGTAATCCGGAGTAATGGTGGCAAATACGATCGCATCGATGTCCTCACGGCGCGTTCCAAGGCCTGCGAGCAAGGTGTCGGCCGCGGCAAAGCAAAGGTCCGAAGCACACAACCCTGGCGGAGACTTCCGGTAGCTCGCTACCTTTGTCAGCGCGACGATCTTTTTCCGATCCTCCATGGGGCAAAACTCATGATCGGTCAGGTTGTCGACGCTTGCCTTCGGGACCGCCCCTGCCACACAGGAGGAACGAATGCCGCTGAAGACTGATCTGGCCATCTCTTGCTACCTCCCGGAAGCCATCCTTTGCCGCACAATTTCCCTGAACGTACGAAAATCCCTGTACATCTCGACCGCATCTTCCGGGTCGAGATCCAGACCAAACTCCTCCTCGAACGCAGCAACTACGATCAGGTGCTGAATCGAGTCCCAATTGTCCAGGTTCAATGGAGAGGTCTGATCCTCGATGCAATCCGGAGAAACACGCAGGAGCGTGGCAAATAGCTCCTTGATCTGATCGTCCATCGGCACAATTCTTCCTTCCGCGCAGGCCCTTTCGGGGGCAGCTGATGCTGAATCATTTCACGAAGCACTCCCGTCGAACGCGCCGCTTCCACTACCCCTTCTACTTCGGCTCCATTAAGCGGCAAATAGAAGCAATATCCTTGAAATTCTCCAGTTTGATTTGCTGGTCAGAGAGGTCTATTCCGAACTCCTCGTCCATGAACGCCATGATCTTCAGGACCCCCAGCGAATCGATGATTCCGGACTCGACAAGCGGCTCATCGTCCTCCAGTTTTTCCAGGTGGAGGTCGGGGTTGACCTCCACCATGATGAATTCCTTCAGTTTCCCCTTGAAATCGCTCATCGCACCCATGCCTTTGAGTTACCGCCATCCACAACTTCCAATGGCGGAACTCCACTGTCCACCATTGCCCTGAAACAATCGACGACATCCTCCGCATTCACCATGCAGAACCGCGAGTTCCCGACCCGCCCTCGCTTGATCTTTTCCCTCCGCGACATCTCCACTTCCAACTTGTCCGCCCGTCTACGTGCCATTCTGTTAAAGGCGTAAGTTTGAATCACGACGCTTTCGCCTTGTGCATTCACCGCGGGCACAGAGAACAGTCGATCGTCATAGACTGCCACGGGCAGTCGTTCCTTCAGTAGATCCTCGACGTAATGAAAAAATGTGATCGAGCCAAAGCTTACATCGAAAAAAAGGATCTTTCCCTTCAAATCACGAAACTTCTCAAACGGCGACCCTTGCCCGCATGGATGCAGACACCGTTCGTGACCCTCCACGAGCCACTCGGCGTTCTTCCCGTACGCCAGTACCGGGTGCGTTGGATGGAGGCTTCGCAGCGTCCCCTGCCTGCGGCGAAACAATTCAGTAACCAGCCCCATCATTGACAGCGTCTTCTTGACGTTGAACGCCTTGCCCTGTGACAGGTAGTCGTAGGCCGCTCCTCGGAAGGGGAGCGATACCATCAACAGGTTTCCATTGTCCCCGACCAACTCCGCGAACACATTGACCAGATCGCCCGGATCGCCTTCGAATCCGCTGTCGGGCGCGAAATTGGCGTGCACGATCAACGTGTCCCCCGGAGTAACGCCACATTTCATCAAGGCCTTCCTCAGTCTCGCCCGGTCGTAACCGAGGATGGATTTTATGCACTTGATTCGAACTTCATTAAACTTCGTCTTCAGAGAGCGCTTCTGCTGAGCACTCAGTAACTTCGAAAGCATGCTTTGCAGCATGGTAACTCCGTGTTAGTTCCGTCGACCTGGCTACTCAGTACCCTGATTAAAGCGTTGGCCAATAACAGCTTCTCCACCTCTCACGAAGATGGTCGCATACCGTCTTCGCCAATCCCGGGCGACTGACATGAATGGCTCAAGCCCCCAGTACCGATACGGCCAGCCCGATTCTCTTGCCCGTCGCGCCTCATTGTGGATTTCTGCGATCTTGTAATCCAAGGGAACCAATCCTCTATTCCTCGTCAACTTCTGGCGAAGGCCAATATCCATCCCATCGACAAAAATCGCCGCGTTGGGTTTGAGCAAAGCGCAAAGATTCCCGAACGCCCGCGTTGCGTCGCGCCGGCTCAGATGAAACAGAAAGTTCTGCGCGAACAGTACATCACATAACCCCACTTGCGCGTCCAAATCAGGACTGAGCGCATCTGCAACATCAAAGCGCACACACGCTAAGATGTCTTCCCTAACGCAATAGTCCGGTCCCTCGCGGCGGAACGTCGTCTGGATGAAGCCGACCGGAAGGAGTTTGTTGTTCAGCACCTCCTCCTCGGCATAGCGCCCCGTTCTCGCCTTCTCAATGAATTCGCTGTTGATATCGTATGCATCGATCATGAATGCAGCATGCGGCGCGTAGACCTTCATAATCGATGCAATGGTATACGCCTCTGCGCCATTCGAGCACCCAACGACTACGATTCTGATCGTGTTCGCGCCCTGCCGTTCTCTCACAAAATCGAGGACTGGTCCTTGCAGTGCCTCGAACTGCGTGGGCAATCTTAGAAACCCAGTGAAGGTCGAGTTATTACGCTCCTCAATCGCAAGGGCAATGCGGTGCCTGAAAACCCCCCACGACACAGAGGCCTTCAATTTCCTGACAAGGGTAAACCGTTCGGCAATCCGCTTGGCTGATCTATAGAGGAATCTCAGAAACTCCACGGCAAACTCCAGAACCATCCTCGTCCGTCACAGGAACGGCGCGTCTCCGCCGGTAACCATGATCTTCTGGCCTGTGGTAAATGATGAGTGCGCAGAAGCCAGAAAAAGAACGGCTTGCGCCACGTCGATTGGTGATCCCAGCCGCCGCATCGGGCTTTCCTGAGCGATTTTCTTGCGAAAACCCTCCTGGATGTGTGACACGAGGTCGGTTTCCACGAAACTAGGCACAACGAGATTTGCCAGAATGTTCTGCGCCGCATATTCGACAGAGAGGCTCCGTGTCAGTCCAACCAGCGCCGACTTCGCCATTACGTACTTCGCTTGATCGCGCGGTGGACTTTCTACCGCGACTGAGGAAATATTGATAATCTTCCCGCCCCCCGCCGCAAGCATTACAGGGATAACCTCTTTGCAGGTGTTAAAGGCTCCCTTGACGATCACATCGAGATCCAACTGTACGTCATCCCAGGAGAGTCTGAGAAAGGGAATCGGGCGAAAATCTCTCACCGCGTTATTGACGAGTACATGGATTGGTCCATAGTGTCTTTGCGCCTCGAGGACCAGGCGCGCAACTTGAGCGGGCTGCGTTACATCCGCCTGCACTGCGACAGCCTGCCCACCCGCATCGCGGATCTCCTTGACTACTCGCTCCGCGTCATCTCTTCCTCGATGATAATTTACAGTCACACGCGCGCCATGAAGCGCCAGCAATTTCGCGATGGTTTCTCCAATTCCTCGACTGGCCCCGGTAATCAGGACGGCCTTATCCCTTAGGCCCCAATCCATCGCGGACGCCCGCAACTCCGCCATGCTCGGCATCGCCCGGCCTGGTTTGTTCACAAGAGCCGCCACTTTCCCTGAAATCTCTGCCGTCGCACCCTGAGCTTCTACTGCAGCGGTAACAACCGCCTTGAGGATTCGCGTGGCTCGCGAAATATGAGTTACCACACCTTTAAGTCTATAAACCTTGCCCCGCTGCAAATTCCCCGGAAGCTCAGCCGAAAGCTCCAGAAAAGTCGCGTAGTTTCCCGGTAAGCGCATGCCCACCATGGTGGAGAACAGCGTAATGCCGAGGAAACCCGCGTAGTCCAGGCCGCCCCGCTTTTCTGCGCGCCGTAGCTGAGCTGCATCCTCCTGTCCCTCGGCAAGAATGCCGCGTAACGCACGTATTGTGTCATCCGTGATCACGAAGCCAAAAGCTTCCGATCGGCCCTTTGTAATTTGTTCTGCATCAAGACTCAACGGCGTCAGGGCGCCACGCACGAGACTAGTCGCAGTGCTGTCATCGACAGCAGGCGCCGGCTCGTTGTCAAAACCATGACGATACGCAAGGCTGACTGTTCCGGTTGTTACGGTCGCGTTTGAAGCGACCCTGACGATCGAGAAATCGAAAGCGGCAAGGCCCAGTCCGGGATCACTGCCGCCCCCCGCCAGATGCAGTTCGAGAACGTCATTCGCATAGACAGGGCTCGAAAATCGACAGGCGATCGCACGCAACGAGCCGGTCCGTCCCTCGTATCTCAACGCCTCGGCGAGGCACATGCAGACGACTGGCAGCACACCGTGCACCACAGGCTGTCTATAGACAGACCTCCTCGCGAACTCGTCGTTGACATGGAGCGCACTTCTGTCGCCTGTGAGCTGGGCAAACCGCTCAGCCATTCGCTCAGTCACGCGGAACCTCATCGAGGAAGGCGCGCTCTTCCCGGCGGCAACCTGAGGCTCGTCAACAGTCATGAGGATACTTTTCTTCGTACACTTGCGTCTTCTGACAGATTAATGGGCCGGGTCGCCAGGAGCTGCGAAGACGAAATAAACTGACTGCCCCTCTACCAATCGACCCCCGTCCCATCGTCTCGCCGCGATCTTTCCGCCTGCCTTCCTGACCATCCCGTCGAGATTGTGAACGAACGTGTGGTCGCGCTCCCGAACGCCGGAACGCTCCAGCGCTGCGTTATCTTGCGCCGGGTGGGCGAGACCAGCCATCGCCAGTATTCTCCCGCTGCGCGCCAGCATTCCCCTAACCAGATTGGCCGCGTCCCCTTCTTTCAGGTACATCAGGACGCCGGTACAGATGATCAGATCATATTCCCTGCGGCCTACGTGGGCCTCGAGTTGCTGAACGTCTCCTGACTTGAGGGAGATTCTGGACCCAACGGAACGCAGATATTCCTGGCCGCTTCGGATAGCGTGCTCGTCGATATCAATACCTTCCAGAGAGGTGGACTCTGGAAACCAATCTGTCTCCAGATATCGAAGTTGGTATCCCAGCGAACAACCGACCTCGAGAACTGACCTGATGCGGTTTCGGGCGATGCCGGCCTCCTCCATGCAACGACTCAGCTCGGTGAAGAAAAGGATGCGTGAGCCTCGCATATTCTCCGGCCCAAAGCGCATCGAAACCTCGTACGGCGCAGCGTATCCGAGATGGTATTTCCATAGAAACTTGTGGTAAGCGTTGACATCCTTCCGTGCAAAATCTTCGATCAGTTGAACAGACCACCAGGCCCGGCGCTCCGGGCCAATCCATGACTGTCTATGGACCCAAACCGCCAGACGCTTTCTGATTCCGAGCGGAATGACCGAGCGGGCCGCGTTCTTGCCGATACTCTTGAGCACGTTCATTTGAACAGCCAGATTTGCCAGATGCTCTTGCCCTGTCCCGGCATTGCGCGTTCTCAGACGCGCCCCGACATTGGCTTGCTCCCCGGCACCGTCACCAACAGACCGTCCAGCACGCTCGCCAATCGACCCGCGGTTGATCCGATCTCGAACTCACTCACCGATTCGGGACCATAGGTCTGTTCGCCCGTCTCTTCGCGCGCGAGCGACTCGCGAATGAAGCGCTTTATGCCCTCCGTATCCTCGGGCTCGAATACCGACCCGATTCCCGTACTCCGTATCAAGCGTGCAGTGGCCCCGTCCCTGGCCAGGGCAAGCACCCGGGTCTGAAGCCCCATGTAGTCGTAAACCTTGGCGGGTATCTGATAAGGCTGGTTTGGGGCGAGAAGCAGGGCGAGATGCCCCTCCTTGACCATCTCAAGGGCATGGAGGTAGGGAACCGGGTCACGCACTTCCACTGCGTCTGACAGTTCGTAACGTTCAATCAGCGACTCGATGGGTATACCGTCAACAGCACGGCATTGCCCAACCAAGTGGATCTGGATTTCTTGTCCGCCCACTGCGCCTTCGTTGATCAGTTCATTCACAGCACGAAAGACCGGCTCCGGCGACCGCCCGAAATACAAGCTGCCCGTGTACACAATGGTGAACTTGTCCCGTTTCCCGATCCGGGAAAATCTCGAAAATAAATCACGATCGAAGGCGTTCGTTATGCAGATGAACCGCTCATCGTGCCCGCCACTGTAGGCGCGCTCCAAGTCGCCGCGCAGCATCTCCGTATTCGCGACGATACGGTGTGCGCTCTCGACGACACGGCGTTCCATCCAACGCTCGATCGCCAGGGATGCTGCACAGGTTGCAAAAAGAGACTTGGAACTCGCCGTCATCCATGGATCCCGAAAATCCGCTATCCACTTTACCCCCGTAATGGACTTGGTGATCCATCCGACCAGATGAGCCGAGTATGGCGGGCAGGACGTGACTACACAATGTATCCGTTCTCTTCGCACGATACGGACCGCCGCAATGACCGCAGGCAGTATCCAGTTGCGCTGTGGATCCGGGAGATTCAGGAATGCCAGCACGTACCGCCGAAACCTCATTGAGGGCGACTCAGCCTTGGGCCGTGGGATTGGGCCGCCGGCACGCCCCGCGCACTGCATTCGGGCGGAAGAGCGCTTCTTTCCGGCAAATCGCAGAAGCAAACTCTTGCATGCCAGATACGCCTGCGAAAGTGTCGGCGTCTGGCCTGCCTTGAAGATCTTTGCGCCGCAGGCAAAATCGAGCTTCTCGGGGTCGGTAGAGCGCAGGTAGCGATCCTTCAACGTCAATACGTAGGGTTCCCATCCGAACTGTGGCAGTCGTCTGGCAAAGTTGGCCGTTCGCAATCCGCCCACTTCAGCGCTTGGAGGAAAGTGATACGAGATGAGCAGGACCTTCTTCTGCATCAGCGGCTAACGATCCAGGAGGGTCTTGATCACGACTCGCGCGGCCTCCGGATACTGCTCCCGCCGCATGTCGTAGTGGTGGTGTAAGCCCGGCGTTGTGTTTGCTTCGATGATCGCGCCCGCGCTCTGCCCCAGCGGGACGCTCGGATCACTGGTGACGATATCTACCCCGAGAAACCGTGATCCGAGAATCGCGGCGACGGATTCCGCATCCCTCTTGAGCGTCTCGCAAATGAGATCGGTCGCGGGCTCATTGTAGATAGTCCGCACTTCGACTTGACGTCGTTCCGGATCGCCGACGCTTTGCACCGCGAAAACTCCACCCTTGGGCGGAATCGCGGAAAGGGACAGCGCCTGAGACTCCAGCGTAAACCGGCAATCTCGATCGATTTCAATGGCGGCTTCGCATCGCCCATGCCGTCGCGCATTCTCCTCCGCGATCAGCTCGGCGACAGATGAGACCCCGTCGGCGATCAGCCGTGGACACCGCCGGCGGACGGCATGAATCACCTCGCCCTCGAACACGAGCAAACGGTAGCTCTCCCCGGAGATCATTTCTTCTATGAGCAGCTTGGAGTGGTAAAGAGACGCAAGGACCGCTGCTTTTCGAACCTCGCACCGTGACAGAACGTGTGTAGTAACCCCAAGGCCGGAAGAAGTCCCATCCGCCGGTTTGATGACGCAGCCACGCGGGTGGCTTTGGAGGAATGCCTCCGCAACATGCAGCTCACCGAGTTCGAAGACCCGGTGCTCCGGCACGCGAAGTCCTGCCTCGCTCAAGAGCCGGTACACCAGGGGTTTGTTGCCTGCTATTTCCAGAATTACCGGATTGTCGATCTCGAGCTTGTAATTCGATATTCGGGTTCTCTTTGCCCCACGTCGAATCTCCCAGATCTGCTCGGTCACGTCGCAGAACTGTGCTCCGACCGCTTCGGCGACGGCGCTCCACATGGTTCGGAACTCACGCACTCTGTCCTGCACATAGACCTGCCTCGATTCTTTGCGCCTCGAGACCCAATACTTGCGCAGGCGCGCGACCAGCCTCTCTAGCCGGAGCAGACGCCAGCTCAATCCCGAAGCGCTCACCGATCCGACGACGGCAATGGCCTTCGACCGTGATCGTCGCGCTTCAGAGAGCCCTCCGCTCTCCCCGAACCCCGGAGCCACTTCAATAGCCATTTCCACGTACGGTTGAGCAGGCCGCCGATCATTTTCATGAAAGGACGCCAGTCCTTGCGGTCGAACCATGCGGTTTCTTCCACGCCCCTGAACGACCGCAACCATTGTCGCAGGCCAAGCGTGCCTTCCTGGTAATAATGCATTGACGAGATCAGGTCGTAGTCTTCGATCAACCAGCGCCGCCCTTCACGAGGGATCACCTCGGGCTGCTGCTGCCCGGTCAGATCGAGGTAAAGCGCCTTGATGACGTCCATGTCGTTCTCGGCGACAAACAGCCGGAAGGCCTGGCCCACACGCGGGTTCGCGTCCAGCACCTTATACAGGCCATCGCGAGCATCGTAGCGATAGCCGATGTCCAGAATGCCTTGATAACCGATCGCCTTCATGAACCGGGTGGTCGCATTCGCCACCTCCTCGTTCCATCGACAGATGCCAAGCGATGCGCATCCAACGTGAACCGGAAACTGCCGTAGCTTGTGGCCCGTAAACGCCGCCAGGCAGCGCGAATCGCGATCGAAGTAGCCGTTGAATATGTATATCTGGTCGTCGTCGCCAGGTATGTATTCCTGAATCATCAGATTCGGCATATCCGGGTCTTCCATCGCGGCGTAGTTATCGATCAACTCTTCGATCGAGTGAACGATGACCATCTTCTTGTGGCTGCGCTCTTGCAGGCGATTGCCGAATATTCCCTTCAACATCACAGGAAACGTGATCTTCGGCAAAACAGACTTCAATTCCTCAAGGTTGTTGGGAAACAGCGTTACCGGCGTAGGCACGCCGTACTCCAGCGCCATTTCGTACATGCCCTTCTTGCTGACGAGCCGGGCAATCATCTCCGGAGAGTTCCTTGGGAAAACGAAGTGCCGGGCAAGCGTCTCGGCGTGGTCAAACACAAACTGGGCGGTTTCGTCCGACGTCGGGATCAGAATTGCGGGCCTCCCGAGCTCCTTGCCGACTTCCGAGAGACGCGTCAGGAAATCCGCGGGGCGGCTCTCGTGCAGTCCGAAAAGAAAGCCTTTACGGCAGTAACGCGAAAGCAGCGCAGGCGCGCCAGGGTCCGCATCCACACCGTATAGCGGCACTCCCAGTCGGCCCAGGGTCCGCATGATGCCCAGAGCACCCAGCTTGCAGTTGACGACAACTACTGGCGTCGAGACGTCCTTGAACTCGAGCAATGAAGGCATTACGTTTTCACTGCGAATCGCGAAGATCCGATGTCGCTCGAAACAGGGATTAGCTCACCGTCCACCAGAGAAGGCACCGTGTCCAGATCATCGATGTGCGCAAGGATGAACTCGAGGTCTGCCTGCTGGCCTGTGCTTCGAAGGTACTCGGCACTCTTGCCGCCGCGAATTTCCTCAAGACTCGCATCGTGCCAGCGAGCGATCAGATCGCTCGTTCTCTGGTCTTCCGCAATGTACCCGGCTCGGGCAAGCTTCTCGGCGAGCCAGGAACATGCCAGCTGATCTTCCCGCCGAAACTGCCCCCGCGATCCCGCCCCCAGCACGGCAATCCGTTCGTGTCTTCCGGCGATATGCCGAGACACTGCCGAAAGGTTTCGCAGGCACGCCAGGTAGTTCGCCTTGCCCCCTGCCGAGTTGAGCATCAGCTGAGTCCCGGACGACGACACAAGGACCATGGGGCGGTGAACATCGTCCCGTGCAGCAATTTTGACGGGGCTGTTGGTAAGGTCGAAACCGTACGGCATATTCCCGCCGAGTTCCCCGACCATGAGCGGGTCCTCGAGGGACTCCGCGATCAAGTACGCATCGTCCGTCGTTCTGGCTGGGAACACCCGTCTGCCCAGGCTGACCGCTGTAATTGCCATCGTCGTGGCACGGATGACATCAATGACGACTATGGCGTAATCATCGCGGTAGCGCTCTGCGCTCTCCGGAAGACAGTCGATAATCATCCTGCGTGTCATGAATCCCTCCTCAGCCATCGGTACCGTCGGATACGGGGCCCTTCGGTCTCAATTTATCGTGCCGGAACGCATCCGAGTGAAGCCCTCTTCGGTAGATCTCTACGCGCAGCAGTTCCTCGATGCGGACATTGCTCAGTTGCACTTGCGGCCCAAAATGATTCAGCAAGGCGAACTGGCTCGGTTTGGTAGGCGCCTCAAAGACCGCCCGCTCAAAGCCAAAGGCCTCCACGAACTTCTCTGCGAACCGCGGCTGAAGCTGACCGTTCCCATCAAACAATCCGATATCTCTCGCGCTTTCTCTTCCTTCCACTACGATTCGTTGCGCGCCCGCATCCAGCCATTCCTTTCCGACGTCGAGCAGCTCCTTCACGACGTCCAGGGTAAAGGCTCCGGCATGTTTCTCCCCAACCTCAAACTGGACGCCGAGATTACGCTCGGATGCCAGGCGGACAACCTCTCTGGGCGTCAGCCGCATATCGGTAAATCCCGCCCCCGCTTCGATATCGGTCACCCCGACGTCGGCACAGAGATCGAGGAATTCGGGAAGCTTTCCAAACGACACTGCGATCTCGAATGGCCCCCCTCCCGTGCAAACCGATACATTAAGTCTTCGCGCCGCACGTACCTTTTCTCGCGTTGCCGCCTCACTCGACACCAGCCAACATGCCATCGAAATTTTCAGGCTGGAAATGAGATGCGAACTCTGTTCAAGATGGCTGATCACTGTCGCCGGATCATAGCCCGGGTCAAACGGGCTTGTCCGCGGCGGCATCTTCGGCACTCCTATAAGGTCGAGAAATTCACGCGTATGCTGAACGCTCGCGCCTGGATGCCCTCCCTTATGCTTCACGTTCACTCTCCCTGCAAAATGTTTAGTCTTACCTAGTTGCGAGCCACTTATCCCGCTTGCCCGGACATGGACGAAAACGGCCGCTGGCGGGTTGTTCATTGGCCAGCGGAAGCCGACGCACCAATGCTGGCAGCCGTACCGTCAGCACATATTGGCGCATTCACCCTTCCGTCTTGACCAGACTTTATGGTTCTGCCCGCTTCGGTCTATTGCTCATTCCGCCAACCCGAGGCTGCGACTCTCGAGTCGTGCCGGAACATGAATATTATGCAATCAACGTCGCCGCCGTAGCCGTTTTCGAACGGGGCACAACAACGGGCAGAAGGCCAAAGCAGGAATAGCGCCAAGCAGGCCAGCTGAGGCCCGCGTCGAATGCTCACCCATTGCCCATTGCGCAAGACAGGTTCAGCTAAGGCGACGACACTGCGTTAACATACCGCATGACTGGCGCCGTTCATGTACGGGACTTGCATTTGCAGCCAACGGTGAGTTCACGGAAGATGACTGGCGGGAGAGTTGGCATCGGCGGCTGCCGAGTCAGCAACGCCCGGCGTCGAAATGTCGGCAAGTCAGGTTAGACTAACTTCTCCATTTGAACTGCGGTCACCATTCGACAAAAGCATGCGCGAGTCCCGTCTCTTTCAGAATTTAGGGCGCGAGTTGCCGCTATGCGTCCTCCTGATCGTCGTGCCAATCGCCGGGTGCGACAACACGAAGGGGGATCCCAAACAGGTTACACAAGTGGCTGCCAAAGTGAATTCCGACGAAATCACGGTTCACCGGGTCAATTACGTTCTGGGCAGAACCGAAAGCTCGACGACGGAGAATGCCGAGAATGCCAAACGCGAGGTGCTCGAGAAACTGATCGATCAGGAGATAGCCCGGCAGCAAGCCATAAAAAGCGAACTCGACCGATCACCGGATGTTGTCCAGGCCATTGAGGCCGCAAAGGCGGAAATCCTCGCAAGGGCTTTTCTCGAGCAGTTGGCCGCAAACGTGCCTGAACCGGCGGTCTGGGAGGTCCAGAAGTATTACCAGGATCATACGGAACTCTTTGCACAACGCCGGATTTTCGACATTGAGGAACTGATGTTCACCCTCGGCGAAGACCTCGCAGAATTACGCAAGGCGTTGCCTGAAGCGGGGTCGATGCCGCAAATCATCTCTTTGCTTCAATCCAATGGGGTGAAGTACGCGACAAACCGTGCTGCGCGCTCGGCGGAGCAGATACCCCTCGCAATCTTGCCCAAGGTTCATGCCATGAAACCAGGAGACATCGGGCTATTCGATAGAGGCGGCAAGGAGTTCCATGTGCTCAGGCTGGTAGCGTTCAAGCTGGAGCCAGTGGACGAGGCTACGGCAACCGCACGGATCCAGCGGTTTCTGCACAACCAGCGCACGGGCGAGTACATCGCCGGGGCACTTAAAGCGCTCAGAGACCAGGCAACGATCGAGTACGCAGGGGAGTTTGCGAGGCGGGAGTCCGGCACTTCCGGGGCAAACATCACCGTCAATCCCACCCCGCAGAGCGAGTCGGGCCAGACCGCAGAGCAGCATAAATCTGATGTAAATACAGGGACATCTGTTCAGTAGCGCGAGACCAAGCCCGAATTAGCACCCAGTTACCGCCATGGGGCAAACGCATTGTCGCCTAACACGTCGATGCACTTTGTTCACGACGTGGTCACCGCGCTCGAAAGACTTAACCGGCAAGGCGGAGAGCTAAACGGGCAAAAAAACCGATAGTTAGAAACCGAATCTCATGCGGTTATGAAGATGTGTAACTAGTTATTATTATTTGCGTCAACACTTTACATATCCCAAGGTCATCGACTATAGTGAAGCAGCTTGCAGATTCGCGGCTCGGTGGTCAAAAACAAGAAGGCACGATTTGTAAGCACGGGGGTACACACTAAACCGGGACGAGCGCGTCGGTTGTTGCGCCTGCCTTGGAAAAGAAGGCCGGAAAAGCAAGACAAGAAGGGGGGGGCAGATGTTACCTGGCTCGTTTCGCAAGATTGCCGCTGCAATAGCGGCCACCGCACTGGTGCAGTTCGCCCCGCTCGCGCAGGCGGCGCTCTGGTCCTATTCCTTCACCGACATGGGCGTCGACTACACGCTCACGTTCGACAGCCTGTCGGGCAATACCGGCAACTTCACGCTGACTCTGAATACCACCGGCTACAACCAGAAGTCGGGCGGTTATCTGGATTCCGTCGATGTCAAGGCTTGGGACGGTTCGAACGCGACCTTCACGTTGCTGAGCGCCCCCAATGGAACGGGCGCGTGGACGCCGTCCGGCGGCCCGATTTCCAGTGGTCCTGTCTCGAACACCGGCTGCAAGGGCACGTCGATGGGCTTCATTTGCGTGGAGGCCAAGAACAAGGGTGTTTTCGACGTCGCCTCAGGCAGCGCCTATACCTTCTCCTTCGCCGTGACCAACGCGGGCAGTTTCATGACATCGGGGCCGACCGGTGCCCATATCGGCGCGGGCTACGCCGACCGTCTTGGCCGGGGCGCCGGGTATGGGATCACGTCGCACACGGCAATTGCTCCTATTCCCGAACCGGAAACCTATGCAATGCTGATCGCGGGGATGCTTGTCCTTGCGATGGTTGGCTGGCGGCGCTCCCGAGGCCGGCGCGTGCCGGTATTCGCTTTCGCTGGGCTGGCAGTGCGATAAACGGATTTCGACAAAGCACTTCGGTTGCGATTGAGCACCTTGCAAGACCCGAGAAACAGGTAAGAAAACAATAACTAAGATAATGAGAAGCGCGCGGCCGGAGACGAACATGCCGGATCAGCCGCTCTAGCTGTAGGCAGTAGGGCAGTACTTAACAAGAATCAAGAATGCCGTGAAAGGGAGGTTGGATGTGCAGAAGCCGAATAAGACGGTGAGGGTTATTGCGGCCCTCACCTTCGGCATATTGTCGAGTTCCGCATTGGCGCTCTCGACATGGGTCACGGACGGCTCTTTCAGCAGCATGTCCGGCGCATTCACGATTGATTTCGGTGTTTCCCCTGTCAATAACACCGGCCCCGTCGCGGGCAGCCTTCCAAGCGGGACGACGTCAGGCGTCAGCTACAGCTATACGGGCGGCGCGCTGTTCAACTACACCGCCCCGCCGTCGACACTGTCGAATGGCATTTCGGCGCGCCCAGTAGGCTCTACTGGTAACTATTGGTCGATCGGACCCAAGCCCACTGCCCAAGCGGGGCCCGGCGTCGTCAGCTTTAGCTCCGGCATCAGCTACTTCGGGTTCCTATGGGGCTCGCCGGACGCCTACAACAAGCTGCAGTTTTACAACGGAAGTCAGTTGCTTGGCTCGTTCGATGGCTCCGCGATACTGGTACCCCCCAACGGCAACCAGTCGTTCTCAAAGTACTTCAACGTTCTTGCGGACCCTGGACAGTTCATCACCTCGATAAGGTTTACGTCCAGTACCAATGCGTTCGAAACCGACAACCATGCATTTGTCGCCGCGGTCCCCGAACCGGAAACCTATGCAATGCTGATTGCGGGTCTGGCGTTGCTGGCATTCGTGGGTCGTCGGCAGTTCCGGCAATCGACGCAGCCTTTGCCTGCCTGACGCTCCGCATACCTACCTACCCCCTTGCAGTCGTCGACCTTGGCCCGCTGCGCGCAAGGTCTATCTCCCCTTGGGCGCCTGATCAACTGCGTGCCAATTGACCTGGGCGACAGGACAGCGATCCGAAACGGCCAAACATGTCACGACAAGCCGATCGTCGCCGGCCAAGCCGTCAAAGGCCTTCGGATCACCGTACCAGTTGGTTTATTTCGATTATGGGCATGAGAACGGCGAGAACGATGCCGAGCACGATGGCGCCCATGATCAGAATCAGGACAGGCTCGAGCATCGTCGCCATCGCCGTCGCACGGCGCTCTACCTCGCGCGTCTGATTGACGGCAGCGTGGGTCAGCATCCTGGGCAGCTGGCCGGTCGCTTCTCCCACTTCTATGAGCCGGATCAGGACCGGGGGAAACGCCTTTGCCAACGCAAGGGCTCTTCCCAAACTGGCGCCTTCCCTGACACGGCTAATCGCGTCTGCGACCACGCTACGCAGGACCGAATTGGACAGGGTCGCCTCTGCGGCAGCCAGCGCCCTCAGGATGGGCACGCCCGCTTCGACCAGCATCGCAAGTGTCGACGCGAGTCGGGCGGTTTCAATCCCTTGGACGAGCCGTCCAATAATCGGGACACGCAGGATCTGACGGTCCCAGGCTGCTTTGGGACCTGGCCGTTTAAGGGCAATCCGCATCCCCCAAGCACCGGCGGCCAAGGCGATCGCGAGCCACACGCCGTAGCCTCCCAGAAAGCCGGACACAGCAAGTAAGACCTGAGTAGGCCAAGGCAGCGTCTGGCGCGTTTGCTCAAACACCTGCACCACCTGCGGCACCACGTAGGTCATGAGAAAAAGCACGATGCCGAAGGCGACTACGATGACGATCGCCGGATAGGTCGCCGCAGCAAGCAGCTTGTTGCGCAGGGCCTGGCGTTCCTCGAGATGCTGCGCCAATCGCTCGAGCACGGTTTCGAAGCTGCCGGCCTGTTCCCCCGCTGCGACGGTGGCGCAGTAGAGCTGCGAAAACGTTCTGGGATGCCGCGCAAGTGCGTCAGCCAGGCGGTGGCCAGAGACGATGTCCGTGCGCACGGCGCGGAATACTTCCTGCTGTGTGGCACTGTCAGACTGCTCCACAAGCGTGGCAAGTGCCAGGTCGAGAGGCAGGCCCGCGCCGACCAGGCTTGCGAGCTGGCGTGTTGCAAGGGCTAGCTCCGGCGTACCGAGCCGGTGCGGAGTAGTCCCCGCTGCGGGCTGGGCCGCGAGCCGAGACGGCTCTACCGAAATCGGCACGAGTCCACGGGCGCGCAGCGCGGCCCGCGCCGACCTTGCGCTGTCCGCTTCGACTTCTCCGGTTTCTACCCGGGCGTCATCGTCCACAGCTTCGTAACGGTAGGTGCCCAAGGCAGCGCCCTATTGCTCCCGAATCACCCGGGCCAGTTCCTCCGATGAAGTCGTGCCGTCGGCCACCCAACGGCTGCCGTCTTCCGCCATGCTCCGGAAACCCCGCGTCCGGGCCAACGAGCGCAGGGAGTGTTCGCCTTGACCGGCATGAATCGCCTCGCGCAGTTTGTCGTCGAGTCGCAGTAGCTCATAGATTCCCGTGCGCCCACTGTACCCGCTGCCTCCACAGGCGGGACACCCGTCGGCATGCCACAGACCCTGTGCATCCTGCCGACGGCACTCATGGCAAAGCCGTCGAACCAGCCGCTGCGCCAGCACCCCCAGCAGAGACGACGAAAGCAGGAACGGCTCTACACCCATATCGACAAGGCGCGTCACGGCAGAGACGGAATCGTTGGTATGAAGCGTCGCCAAGACCAGGTGTCCGGTGAGCGAGGCCTGCACCGCGATCTGCGCGGTCTCACGATCGCGAATCTCGCCGATCATGATCACATCCGGGTCCTGGCGAAGGATTGCCCGCAACGCGCGGGCAAACGTCATGTCGATCTTTGCATTGACTTGCGTCTGCCCAATCCCCGGCAGGTCATATTCGATTGGATCCTCAACCGTCAGGACATTGACCGTCGCAGAGTCGACGCAGGTAAGCATTGCATAGAGCGTCGTGGTCTTGCCGCTACCGGTAGGCCCGGTGACAAGGACAATGCCATGGCTCTGCCGAACGAGGTCTTCTATCTGCGCAAGCGTGCCGCCATCCATCCCGAGCCTTTCGGGAGTCAACCTTCCCTTCTCCTTGTCCAGCAACCGGAGGACGACCCTTTCCCCATGGCCAGCGGGAAGCGTCGACACCCGAACATCGATGGGCCTGCCGCCCAGCCGCAACATGATTCTTCCATCCTGGGGCAGGCGCTTTTCTGCAATATCCAGGTTCGCCATGATCTTGATGCGCGAAACAAGCGCCGCGTGCAGACCACGCCGCGGGCGCACGATGTCGCGCAGAGTCCCGTCGACGCGATAGCGAACCACGGAATGTGCCTCGAAAGGCTCTATGTGAATGTCGGAAGCCCCCTCCCTCACTGCTTGGGACAACATGGCGTTCAGCATGCGCACGATCGGGGCGTCGTCGCGCGCGTCAAGCAGGTCCTCGACCTCCGGAATATCCTGTAACAGGCGATCCAGGTCGATGTTGCTCTCGACCTCGCCAACGACCGAAGCTGCTCCGTCGCTCGTGTCGACATAAACGGACCGCAGCCCTTCTTCGAAGCGACTGTCTCCGACGACCTCGAGGGCCAGGTCCCTCGCCAACGCACGTCGCACTTCAGCAATTGCAGCTGGCGGAGTACGCTCCGTGACCCAAACGACGAGACTGCCGTCCCGCTCCGCAGCAGGCAACAACCGATTCTCCCGAGCAAAGCCGAAGGGAATTAGATGCTTCACTGCCGATTCGGTGCGACAGGCGCAGGCTTCTCAGCCTGAGGTTTCTGTCCTAGATGAAGCTCCGGAAGGACGGGGCCGCCCACGTCAGGAAGCACGAAGTGCGGCTGCGTCTGCGTCTTCTGCTGAAGGCTTCGCATATAGTCGTAGCGATCCACTGTCAGCACTCTCGTCGACGACTCGTCCCGAACCACATTCGGGCGGAGGAACAGCATCAGGTTGGTCTTCTGCCGTCGTCTTGTTTCATAGCGGAAAAGATGCCCCAGGATGGGGATATCGCCGAGGACCGGCACCTTCTCGACGGTGTTGTCCAGTTGGTCCTGCACCAACCCGCCCAGCACCACGATCGTTCCATCGTCGACGAGCACGTTTGTATCGAGCGATCGCTTGTTGGTGATGATTCCGGCGGTGGATTCACGTTCCTGCACGCTGGAAACCTCGTTGTAGATCGAGAGTTTGATCGTGCCGCCCTCGGTGATCTGCGGTTTGACTCTCAGCCTCAATCCCACGTCCTGCCGTTCAATGGTCTGAAAGGGTGTTACCGTCGCGCCGGTGGGCTGCGTAATGAACTGGCCGGTGACGAAGGGCACGTTCTGACCGACGTGAAACTCCGCCTCCTCGTTGTCCAGCGTCAGAATGTTGGGCGTCGAAAGGATGTTCGCCTTGGTATTGGTTTCCAGCGCTCGTGCAAGCGCATTCAGATTCGTGACCGTTCCGAGACCCGGGATAGTCACTTGCCCCCGAATCACCCCGATATTCAATCCGCGCCCCAGGTTGCCGAGGTTTCGCGCCCCGCTGACGATGTTTTGTGTCGGATCGCCAAAGTTCGTGCCGCCCAAAACAGAGGTCGACCCAGACGCGACATTGTCTAGCCCACCGAGCCACTGTATGCCGAACTCCGCAGCCTGGTCGCTGGTCACCTCGACCAGGAGCGCCTCGATGAAAACCTGGGCACGGCGAGTGTCCAGTTGATCCATCACCGTTCTGAGCTGCCGATAAACGGCATCTGACGCGGTAATCACAAGCGAGTTCGATGCGGAGTCTGCCACGATTTTCGGCGCAGACTTCTCCAATCCCTGTCCCTGCGCGCCTCCGCCTGCAGTACCGGCGGTAACCGTCGGGTCGTTGATCCGGACTTCCGAGAGCGTCTTCGCAAGCGCAGTGGCATCCGTATTCTTGAGCGGTACAACGTATATCCCCTGGCCAGGCTTCGTCGACTGATCCAGCTTCTCGATGAGACTGCGCGCCGTACTCAAGGCTGTAGGACTTGCCGAGCGGACCACGACGCTGTTGGTCAGCGGATCGGCCATGGCCGTGACTCTTTGCGCCAAGTCCGGGTTCTGCCCGTTCTGTTCCATGACTCTTGATACGATCACCGAGACGTCTGCGGCAATCGCATTCTTCAGCGGGATGACCTCGATATCCGACTTCGGCGGGGTGTCGAGCGCCTCGATGACTTTCTCGATGCGTCGAAGATTGTCTGCGAAGTCCGTCACGATCAGAGCATTGTTGGCGCCATAAACCGTGACGGGATTGTTTGGCGGCACCAGGGGACGCATGACCGAAAGGACGTTCTGCGCGGACTCGTAATTCAATCGAAACACATGGCTCATGCCCCGGTCGCCGCGCGCGCTCGAAGGAACCCGCGCAGTCGCAACGGCGCCGCCCTGGAACTTAGCGTCCGCTTCCGGGACGACGCGTGAAACCCCACCAACCTCGACGATGGCGAACCCTTGCAGGCGCAAAGCGGCTGTCAATGCTGCCAGCGCCTGATCTCGCGACATCGCCCGCTCGGAGACAAGATTGAGTGTGCCCTTTACCCGGGGATCCCCGACGAACGTTCGCCCGGTGTAATGCGCAATAGCTCGCACAACAGCCTCCAGATCCGCATTGACGAAATTCAACGTCACGCGTTCCTGCGCATTGGCAACGGCAAGGGCGCACGTCAGTACGACTGCCCCCGCGGCCGAACAGAGTCGTTTCAGCCAAGAATCTTTTCTAGTTGTCAGATCTTGATTTCCCACTCAAGCAGCGCCCCGTCACCACTTCGCTTGCCCAATAAGCCGATCAGCGCGTCTAGGCTGCCGCGCATGTTCGGTGCCGCGTCGGCGGTGCCGGAAAACCGGATCACCCCCTCCCGCATGGTACCTTCGCCCTGCAGTATCAGCGGGCCTTCCAGCGTGCGCAAAGACGCCACACCCCGCATGCCCCGGCCAGTAACGCTCAGACTATAGCTTCCCAGCGGCGCCACCCGCGACAGGGCCGACTGGGCATTGTCCCATCTCACCTCCAGAATCCCCTCAAAACCTCCTCCCTGAAACCGAAGTTCTTCCCAGCGTATGTCCAGCATGCCGCCCGGCCTGACCGTATTGAACGGCGGGCCAATCAGAGTGAGCAACGCCGCGGGAACTCGGGCTCTGCCCTTTCCGACCCGTACCGTACCGCCGCCTGCGACCACCGTAACCGCTCCGTCCACCATGTCATGGTCCAGCGACAGCACCAATTGTCCCAAGAAAAGAGCCGGCACATCCACATTCCATGCCACGAGCCCGGGCACCAGGAACGCGCGCCGACCATCGCTCAGAGCAATCAAGCCACTACCATGCCACAAGGAACCAGAGGAATGGATCACCCGGATAGGCGTGTAGGCACGCAGTACATCTCCGAGCAGCCCCGCAGGAGGACATACCAGGGCACTCAAGACAACCACCCCGACTACCGTTCCGAGCCCTCCGAGCAATCTCAACCGCATTTTTGCCCGTCGCTCAGCCGGCGGGCACCCGGAGAGCCACTTCCGCGCTTACGGATCCCGGGGCCGCTGTCCGGATCACCCGCGCCTGGGTAATCCGGACCCGGGCCTCTCGGGCAAATCCCTCCAACCACGTAAACCAGACACCCGCGGGCACGCCGTCAACGGATACCACGATCGTCTGTTGCCCCTCGGCACGCACGCTTCCTTTCATACCCTGACGGGCCAATGACTGTTCGGCTGCGACCTTGAGCGCTTCGATCCCGCCAGAACCGCGTCCGTGCTCGCGCAGTATTTGGGTTTCCTCGCGAAGCGCCTTCAGTTCCGCAAGTTGCGAATGGAGGCTCGGCAGCTCACGCGAAACTCTATTCCGCGCGACCCATGCCGGTTCAAACGTCAGAGCGTACAGAAGTGCCACCGACAGGACAGCGCCCCCGACCGCAATCATTACGCGTTCCTTGCGCGCGAGCGTGCGCCACCAATCGCGGACAAGCGTAATCATTGAGAAGGCTGCCGATTGAGCAAGGCAGTCGCTCCATTGAATCTAAGCTCCGCGCCATGACTTTTTGCCCATTCGGTCAGTTGCGTCCTCAAGCGCTCATTGCTGAGGACCTGATTGCGGAACACGACTGAAAAGCCACCCGCGCGATACTCCAGGGACTCGACTGCATCTGCGCCAACAAGCTCGCCGAGTTCTGTTGAAATCCGCAGGAATTCACTGTGCTCGGTGCCCGCGGCAGCCCTCAGGTCCGCGGTCCGTTGACGCATCTGCGCGACAGGGTCGAGCACAACGGTAACTTCCGGAAACGACTGTCTGAGTACGTCAACCATGGCTTCCTTGATCGCCCGCTCCTCAGCGCGCAGCCTCATCGCATCCAGGTTGAGTCCGCCCAAGAGGGCCAGAACCAGCACCGCAGCGAGAAACATGCAGGATCGCCACGCCTGCCACCTGACGATACTTTGCGAAAACTCACCCTGCAGAAGGTCGACTATAACCGGTGGCGCCTCGCCACCGCTCCGAGCGGCCTGCACAGGGACTCCCAGAGCATCGCTCCAGGCCGTCAAGTCCACGCTTCCCCGAACTTCCAGCACCTCAGGGCGCTGTAATGACTGCGATAGAAGCAAACGCAACTCAAGCGGTGGCACCTCGCGAGACTCCAGCCCGATGCCCGAGTATGTGCCCGTGCGAACACAGCCTCTGAATTCCTGCCAGCGGAGATACCAACCGCCCGGCCTGACCGGCAGAGCCAGTGATTGCGGCGTCGCTTGAACTACCCGCTGCCCTGCTCGCTCGAAAAGATCGAGGGCCCGCCGTAGTAATGCCCGGTCCACCACCGCTACGACGGCTGTACGACCGGCGCCCGTCCGCGCCGCGACCACATGGCAGCGCTCCACGTCCGCGACCAGCTTCTCCTCTACAAGCGCCGGCAACGCTTTGGCAAGTCTTGGCCCGGAAAGGTTGGGCAGTTCAACATCCAGCAGCACGACATCGACCGCATCCAATACCAGCTCGCAGTCGGCCCCCTTGGGCAGCAGACTGATCGCGGCCTCTCCGCGATTGCGCACCTGCCGCTTCGCGTCGAGAACTTCGAACTCGATCCTGGAATCGGATCGAAGCTCCGTCATCGGGGGCAGCCACAGGCGCAATCTCATTCTCGCCCCGTCTCGACATCATCAACGCGCGCCGAGATCATGCAGCCACCTCGCGGACCCATACGACTTCCACCGCGTTCGCCTGTCGCTTGAGCAGGGCAGTTGCCTGGACACGCACCTTGCGAAACTCGGCGATTCCGTTTACGAGAAAGAACTGCGAGGCCACGGAAAGCTGTCCAGACGCATTCCCCAAATCCAGCCCCTGGATTCTCACCGCAACATCGGCCAGATCCCTGAAAGGCGCACGTTCTCTGCTTGCCACCACACGTCGGGCGTCGACCAGCGAAAGGTTCCCCAATCGAGCGGCCAGGACTTCCGCCGGCGCCGTGTTCACATTAATCGCCGATGCCACAGGGATCAGCGTCACAAACGGACTTATCCGGTCAAGCGCCCGGCGCAACGCCGGGTCATTTGCTTCGATGTCGTCGAGTACCGCAGGCAGAACCCGCTCCGCCTGGGTCGATCCGGGCCTGACGACCTGCATCCCACCTACCTCAATGGCGATCTCGTCTGCAAACCGGGGCTCTTCACCCACCAATTCCAGCAGCCGCCGGAGCACCGCAACCTCGCTCGCCACAGGCCCGCTTTCGCCCGCTACGTTCCGCAGATTAAACCGCGACTGCGCGTCCTCGATAGCGCCCGATACCCACGCCGGACTGTCGCCCTCGTCGTCAATACGCGTCTCTTCCAGTGAAACCGCCCATGCTTCGCCGAGGTGATCGGTCGCGGTACTGCGCGCGTCCTCCATCAATATCACCCGCACCCAGTCCACTGCGCCCTCCAGCAGACGCTTCGCCTGACTTGCTGCCATGGCGTTTTCCACCTGCTGCGCCACGGCGCTTTGCAAAAGAAACGCACCGCTCACGACCACCGTCGTCACCGCTACTACCAGCAATGCCATGACAATTGCAGCTCCGCGCTGATCAGTTCTCATAGCTGAACGAGTTCAACGTAACGCTCCCCGACACCCAGCTCTATCACGACCTCAATGGCCGTTGCGCGTGCAGTTGCCGCCGCAAGGAGTTCGGGCTCAACCCACCGACCCCCAGCGAGGAATCTGACCTCCACGCCCTGAACCGCCTCAAGCAGAACAGTGCCATCGCTGGCTGCGGCTGCCCGATGCGCGTCAATACGGCGGACCAGCTGTCCATTCTCGACAAAGTAGACTATGGTTTGCACGTCGGGAAGGGTTGGATGTCGGCGTAGCACTCTAAGCTGCACGCGCCCCAGTTTGTCGGATGCGACATCCAGCGCCAGTGATTGCGTAGACGAAGATCCATAGCTGTCCGCGAATAGCGCATCCGGGATTCTTTGAGTGACATCACGCTCAATCTGCGCAAGCGTTCGCAGCACTCTCTCCGTTGATTTGACTTCGGCGTCCATCCGGGACCGTTGTTCGGCCACATAGTCCAGGCCGCGCCAGGCAATGACCCCCATCATGGCCACCAAAGACAGTGCGACCAGCACCTCGATCAAGGTGAATCCGTCGCTGCGACCACCCTTCAAGGACCACCCTCCCTCGGAAGTATTCCGACGAGGTACGCGACGTGGTGCTCAGTCTCTTGTGTCGCGTAGACGCGCACCTCGGCTCTGCGAAAGAGCCAGTTCGGGGTCGCCTTAGTCTCTACTCGGCACACAAGCGCTACGTTGCCTTGTGGGCATTCTGTGCGCACCACGCCAATGGGCGGAAACGACTTGCTGGCCCGGAGGAGCGAAATTTGATTCCTGGCCGAAAGCTGCGCAAGCAGTCGCAGGCGCAACTCGGCACTTGACTCTGTCATTGTCCCTACTGCACGCACGCTGGCGAGAAGCGCTACGGCTACAATCGCAAGCGCCACCAGAACCTCGACCAATGTGAATCCTCTCGAATTCATTGGACCAAGGTAACTGTCCCGAATGCGTCGACCAGAAGCACGGTTTCACCGCGGTTCGTAACCAGGCGAAATTGCGCAGGCGGCAGGAGCGGTTCCAGGCCAAACACCACGGTAGGGCCTTCAACTGACTCTACAGCGAATGGCCAGTCTCGCCGCCGCAAGGAACCATCAAGCGCTCTATTCGTTGCCGCGCTCCCCTCGAAGAACGCATATCCCGACTCATCCGCCTCCCAGGACAGGGGCCGACCCCGCAATGCAGCCTCGCTATGCGCCAGGCGGAAAAGTGCGTTGAGGCGGTCGACTTCGTGTGCGATCAGGCGCTGTTCGCTGGGCGTTGCAGAAAGCGACACCGTGAATGCGACTATGCCAAGTATCGTGATAACGACCAGCAACTCGAGAAACGTGAAGCCTCTGTTCGCGCGAAACGATTCAATGCGACTTAAATGTCCTTGCCTCACAGGTTCCACGAACCCACATCACCATCGACGCCGTCGCCACCTGGCAAACCGTCGGCGCCGAGCGTGAAGACGTCGATTTCGCCGTGGACCCCCGGTTTGAGGTACTGGTAAGGGCGTCCCCACGGGTCTTTTGGCAGCCTGTCAAGGTAGGACTTCCAATTACCGGGTATCGGATCGGAAACCGGCTTTGTTACCAGTGCCTGTAAGCCCTGTTCTGTACTCGGATACTGGCTGTTATCGAGGCGATAAAGTTTAAGTGCCTGCATGATTGCGGCAATGTCTTGCTTGGCAGCCACCGTGCGCGCCTCGTCCGCCCGGCCGACGACCCGGGGCACAATCAACGCCGCGAGCACCCCCAGAATAATCACCACGACCATGATCTCTATCAGCGTGAAGCCGCGCGAAACGGGCACGCTGGCGTTTCGCGTTCTCAACCTTACGCTCTCACAATTGCCAATTGCTGCGTTAGGTAACATACTTTTCACGTACTTCGCGAGTCTCATGCCCGTAACCGACACGATCGCCATCCCGGCCTGACGATCACATGAAGATCAATCTGCCTTGGCTGGTTAACACACTGCTCTTACTGGGCACTGCAGCCATCTGCACCTTCTGGGTCCTGAGATGGACGTCCGGCCGGCCGCCGCAGGAACCCGTCGTTGCGGTCCCTGTAGGTAACCCCGTGGCGCTCACCCAGGCGTTAAATGTTGCCCCCGCGGCGCGCCTGTTCGGAGATTCCCCGGGCAGCATATCAAATTCAAACACATCCTTGAGGATTCGCCTCGACGGGGTGATCGCGGATGGAGGACAGGGACGCGGGGTAGCCTTGCTCTCTGTGAATGGCCAGCCATCCGCAGCCTATAGGGCCGGAGAAACCATCGGTGCGGACCACACGCTCGACAACGTTCACAAGGATCGGGTGGTGATACGCACACCACTGGGCATGGAAGAGATTCGCCTTCCAAGCCTCCCGCCACCACGGGGAATCGAACCTGCACCGTAGGCCTCAACGTGGCGTGGTCGACGACCTTGGACATCATGCGCCGGTGGCGTCGAGCCTTGTCCGCAGGGATTCCCCGCATGGAGGCCAAAACGTTCAACCTGAAGACCCAGTGCAAAGAGGCGCCAAGCATGCGTGGCTGCCACCTGGCTGCATACTCTCGCGCCAGGAACTTCCTGAATTCAGGCAAAACTGCGAAAATTCCCCGATACGTGACAAGTACTGCCAATTGACACCTTTCTTCGTTAAATTGGTGGCGCTCACCCGTATACCAGATGCATGCCGCAGGGCGCGCGCATCACAACGCGATCTCTCCCCTCAGATCTGGTCCAAGCCTCCCGTCCAACCTAGAAACTTGAACCAACTTTGCCGATCGCACATCACAAGAAAATTCTCGTAACCGGGGGTACTGGATATGTCGGTTCACATGCCACGGTTGAGCTCCTCGCCGCCGGATACGACGTTTTTGTAATCGACAATCTCTCAAACAGCTCCGCGACGGTGTTGGATCGCATCGAGGATATCGCCAAACGTCGGCCGGGGTTTGAGGTCATGGACGTACGAGACCGGCAGGCGCTACGGAGATTGTTCACCTCCCAGCATTTCGATGCGGTCATCCATTTTGCAGGCCTAAAGGCCGTCGGCGAATCGGTCAATATTCCGTTGGCCTACTACGACACCAATGTAACCGGTAGCCTGACCCTGCTAGAAAGCATGGTCGATCATGGAATCAAGACGCTGGTCTTCTCTTCGTCTGCGACGGTGTACGGCGAGCCTCGCTCATTGCCAATTCGCGAGGATTTCCCATTGTCTGCTTCGAATCCGTATGGGCAGACCAAGCTGGTCGTAGAGCAGATGCTTCGCGACTTTGCCAAAGCCGATCCGGCGTTCAAGGTTGCATTGCTACGTTACTTCAATCCCGTAGGCGCGCACCCTTCGGGTCGGATCGGCGAGGCGCCGAGCGGCGTCCCGAACAATCTGATGCCGTATATTGCGCAAGTGGCAATCGGCAAGTTAAAAGAATTGCCGATCTATGGAAACGACTACCCAACCCCTGATGGCACCGGCGTAAGAGACTACATCCACGTGGTTGATCTGGCGCGAGGCCATGTTGCTGCACTCTCCGGCCTGGTTGATCATCCTGGAGTGCTAACGGTGAACCTTGGCACGGGACGCGGATATTCCGTGCTCGAGATGGTGCGCGCATTCTCGGCGGCAACCGGCAGAAGGATTCCCTATCGATTCGAGTCGCGCCGTCCTGGCGATATTGCTCAGTGCTATGCCGACGCAACACTGGCACGATCTAGTTTGGATTGGGCGGCAAAGTTGGATATTAATGCGATGTGCACCGACACGTGGCGCTGGCAGCAGTGGGCTTCCGAGAATCTGTGATTTTCGTGAGTTAGTCAGTAATGCACTGGGTCGATCATGAGTAGCAGGCGTCGGTGCGTAATGGGTCAATTACTTTGGTGCCCCCGCATCGCCAGACAAGCTTTTGAAATCGCCGGGGCAGGAGGTCACACAGGGCGGAATGCGAGCGACCGAGTCTGCGATGAAGCGCGGTTTCGGGAATGCGCAAGAACCAATAGCTATTCCGCCCAGATCGTGAGTCGATGCGATTAGGCAGCGCGAGCCCCTGCCGCCTCACTGACCAAGCAATTACCGGCGAATCGAATGTACCCTGGGGAAGCCAGCAATTATCCCGCCGTTCGGCGGCAACTGGCGTAATGAAGCTATGGCTTTGATTTGAATGGCGCGCCCGGCAGGATTTGAACCCACGACCCCCTGGTTCGTAGCCAGGTACTCTATCCAACTGAGCTACGGGCGCGACGGCGCGCATTATGCCAAAAGTTCACAGCGATAGAAACCCTTACAGCGCAATCCAACTGCGACCCGCTGCCTCGCGATAGCTCTGAGGCCCGCAAAGATCTTCCCGAGAGTTAATCTCGGGAGCCGATTCCCTTAGAATGGCGCGCTTTGCGAAGCGCAACCCAACGTCCCCCACCCGCCCGTTATGGCATTGATAGTGCAGAAGTACGGCGGAACCTCCGTCGGCTCGACAGAACGCATCAAAAACGTCGCCCAGCGCGTGGCCAAATGGCGGCACGCAGGTCACGACGTTGTCGTGGTGGTGTCGGCCATGTCAGGCGAAACGAACCGCCTCATTGCCTTGGCGAAGGAAATTCAGCCGCACCCCGATCCGCGCGAGCTCGATGTGGTCGCCTCCACCGGGGAGCAAGTCACCATAGGCCTGCTTTCGATGGCTTTGATGGAAATCGGCCTGAAGGCGCGCTCGTACACCGGCGGCCAGATCCGGCTGCTTACGGACAGCGCCTTCACCAAGGCGCGTATCCTCGAGATCGACGACCGGAAGATCCTCGCCGACCTGTCGGAAGGCAAGGTCGTGGTGGTGGCAGGCTTTCAAGGCGTGGATGCCGACGGCAATATCACCACCCTTGGCCGCGGCGGATCGGACACCTCGGGCGTAGCCTTGGCCGCGGCGCTTCGCGCCGACGAATGCCAGATCTATACCGACGTCGATGGCGTATACACCACCGACCCGCGCGTAGTGCCACAGGCGCGGCGGCTGCACACCATCACCTTCGAGGAAATGCTCGAGATGGCCAGCCTCGGCTCCAAGGTGCTGCAGATCCGCTCGGTGGAGTTCGCGGGCAAGTACAAGGTGAGGCTGCGCGTGCTGTCCAGCCTGACGCCGCCGGACATTCCAATCGACGAGGAAGCGCACTCCGGCACGTTGATTACTTTCGAGGACGATGTAGACATGGAACAGGCGCTGGTATCCGGCATTGCATTCAATCGGGACGAAGCCAAAGTCACGGTGGTCGGCGTGCCCGACCGCCCCGGCATCGCCTTCGCGATTCTTGACCCGGTCGCCAAGGCGAACATCGAAGTCGACGTGATCGTGCAGAACATCGGCAAGGACGGCATGACGGACTTCTCGTTCACCGTTCACCGCAACGATCTCAAGCGCACGCTCGACATTCTCAAGCGCGTGGCCGGCGAGATCGGCGCGCGCGAGGTGGTTGGCGACGACAAGATTTGCAAGCTCGGCCTTGTGGGCGTGGGGATGCGCTCTCATGTCGGCGTCGCCAGCCAGATGTTCAGCGCGCTAGCGAGCGAGAACATCAACATCCAGATGGTGTCCACCTCCGAGATCAAGATCACCGTCGTCATCGACGAAAAGTACATGGAACTCGCCGTGCGCGCGCTGCACAAGGCGTTCGGTCTGGACGAGCAGGTCAAGGAACAAACCAGCCTGGAATAAGGGTTTGACCCGACGGGGCCGAAGCGCATATGCTTCGCGGCGAAGGAAAGTGTGCGCCGTACTGCGTGCTGTGTACTGAGTAGGCTGGCGACGGCCGGCAAAAAGACACGGCCCGAGAGGCCAGGCATCGAAAGAAGCCAAAACCAAACAGCCGGGCGTCCGCGCCCCCTGCGGCCGCGGTACCATGAATAACGTCGGCTGATCGACGAACGGCAGCACGAGTAAACGAGCTTCAGGAGAGATGCCCGAGAGGCCGAAGGGGGCGCCCTGCTAAGGCGTTATACGGGTCACACCGTATCGAGGGTTCGAATCCCTCTCTCTCCGCCAAACAAAAAAGAGGACCCGGTTGGGTCCTCTTTTTGTTTGGTGAAGTGACGAGGGTGAGAACCCTCGTGGTTCGACCACAAACGCCCCGCCTTCGTGGCGCCTCACGCCAACTGGCGATTCCGTTCCGGCTTTGCGTCCCGGCCCAGGCTTTCGATCGAGAACTCGACCAGTTTTCTCACCGCCAGCTCGGGCGGAGCGCCTTCGATCATGCGAACGATGCCGACTGGCTGGTCCGTCGGCGCGCCGTTGCGACACACTTTCGCCGACCACAGAATGCGGTCGCCTGAAAGCGACCAGAAGGCATCGTAATCGTAGGCAAGGCCGCGACCGCGACGGGTAGTGTAATGCCCTGAGATCGCGCCGCTCGCGGCGCTGCTTCCTGTCGATGCATCAGCCCCGTTTCTCATCACGTGTCATCCTCACGCAAATGAAAAAGACGCTCGGGCCAACCTGGTGCTGAGTGCAGAGCAGTCAGGCCACCCCTGTTCAAGATAGGCCCGAGCGCACTTCACATCTCGCATGGCGCGTGCCAGCGGGCGGCTGTCGAAACTGCGTCGTCGCGGGCGCGCGATCTTCATGAGATTGGGCGCGATTCGCCCGATTGTCGGAAATCCGACGCAGCGGCACGCGGGCCAGACGGCCCTATCGCTGCCCCAGCGCGAAACCGCACCTGCCCGACAGCGTCATCGCCTCCCGTCCACAAGTTGGCGCAATGGAACGGTTGTGCCCGTTACGCGGGCTCGGCCCGAAGTCTCCGACTCTGCACCTGACACTCTGGCAGATGACAATCAAATACACCTGAAGCAACGTCTCTGCTCATGCTGCGGAACCAGTTAATATCCGCCCTGTCAAAATACGAGAGCGCCGATTTGATCCACAGCTTGCGGGCGCGTAACAAATCCAGCTAAAGCGAACGGCAAACCCGTTTCGGCATTGGCTGGAACGGGTTTTTGTTTTGCCCTTCTGGGCGGTCGCCGATTTAACCGACAACTTGCGGGCGACCTTAAACAACACCGCTAAAGCGTTGCCGGCTATCCCTTGGCCCGGAGCCGGACCCGCCCCCTCTGATTCCGGGCCGTGAGGAGCGCACCATGGCACTGCCTGCCGCCGGTCAACCGGCGCCCACTTTTCCCGGTCCGACCCTGCTTGGCGACCTGACCTTCACGATTGAAGCGGGCGAGCTGCTGGGCCTGTTCGACCAGGCCCGACAGGGCGTGCGAGTTCACGAACTGATGACGCTCGCGCACCCGGTCGACCTGTACCGCTACCTCCGCCTCAGCGCACCCCTCGGTACCCTGAGCTTCCTGTACCAAGAGGGCATCAACCCAATGGATGTTCGCGGCACGCTCTCGCTCACGGATGGGGTCAATTTCCAGCGGTTCCTGGAGTTCACCCGGCATGAGCGCACCGTTGACGACTGGCGGCGCTACCTGGCCGACGGCGGGTTTACCGGCTATCTCGAAGAACTCCTCGGCGCGGTCCGGCAGGCCCAGGCCGAACTGCGGGCCAGCCAAGACCCGCTGCTCGCCTGGGAGGTCGGGCTGATCGATGCCCACGCGCATCCGCGCGACCGCGCGCTGCTCGAAATGGGGCCGCAGGCCTTTCCAGTTCGCCGCCAGGTGAATATCGCGCCCACCTACAAAGAGCCCCTCTATGACTGCCTCCAGGCCTTGCTCGCGCTGCCCTCGATGGGCTCCTTCTCCAACCGGGGCCACGCGGACTACCGGGCCCTGCGGCTCGCGTGCGAGGAACGGCGGCGGCGCGGCGGCCTGCCGGCCGGGGACGCCTCGGTCTTCCCGATCAGCGTGCTCGAACGCGGCAGCCGCTGGCATAGGGCAATGGAACACGATCCGGAGACCGGCGTGCGCTTCGCCCTGCCGCACACCCCCGCCTGGTTCCAGGGCATCCGCTGGAGCAGCGAGGGCCTGGGCCGGGGGGACCTGTTCCTCGACGACGGCGGTGCCGCCGCGGGCGGCGCCGAGACCTACGACCTGATCGAGTGGTGGCTGAAGCGCATGCCGGGTCGCGTGCCCCTGGTGCTGCTCTCCCCCGACCCGATCCAGCGCCGGCATCCACGGCTGACCTGGTTTGAGTCACCGGAGGGCATCACCCCGGGCACCGACCACACGTTCGCTGCAACGCCCGAGTTTCAGGCGCTGGCGCAGCGCTTTGAGCTGACCCCGCAGCCGGCAACGGACTCGACCGGGCAGGCGCCGGCAACCCATCAGATCAGCCGCTACGGTGTACCCCTGGCCAACCGCGACGACCCCATTTACCTTGCGGGCTGGATCGTCGGCCTGCGCATCACCGCCGCGCCTACACCGCCCGGCGGATCGACGCCCGCGCCTGATCGGGACTCCCAAGCGTCGGATGAAGACAGGCCGTAAATCGCTAAGTTGGCAGAACATTGGGACCGCCTACCCGCGAACCTGGTGCCCGAGGCATTATTCGGGGAAACCCCCAAAAGGCATTTAGCCGCGCCTCTTAGCGAGCAGCGTCGTTCGGGAAACCCCGTTTCCCCCTGAACCTGCCGCGGCACGATCCAATGCGACGCGCGCCGAGCCGCTGCCGCCGCACGACCGAATGCGCCCAAAGCGGCTGCGGTTTACCTCAACTTGAACGCCCTCCGGCGCCATCGTATTCGGCCGTCCGCCTTGAGCTTCGTTCCGGCAGTGTTGGCCGTCTTGAATCGTGTGTATCGCAGCAACAGCCCTGTCCATGTTGTGGCCGAGCCGCCAATGGACCATGACGTATCGACTCATCCCGAACCGCCTACTAGCGCCGTCTGAACTCATTGCAGCACGCCAGGATGCTGCGCCGCACCAATCAGTCACATCGATTGCTCCTCGCCAAGCAGCGAAAGCACGCCCCAATGCGAGCGACTGGTACATTTCGATCGCCACCATTACCAGAACATTCTCGTCCGCCGCCCCTCGCGGGCCTCTGGGCCTACTGGGTGTTGTTCATGCCTGAACAGCTTCTCGCACACGGCCGCTCCCTACACTGCTATCCGAAGCGAAACTATTGCTTTGCGCGCGTCCGAGTTCGCGGGCCGTCGTCGCCACGCATCGCAGTCTCGCCTCGCGCCTGTCGTACGCGAACCATCGAAATGCCACAGGGCCGAGCCACCAATGCCTCAAGCCTTGCGATCCGGGCTGGTTTGCCTATACTCACTACAAAAGGGACAGAGATCCCGCAAAAAGAAAGGGGAGAGAGTGCGTCAGGTTATCTGCCGTCGGCAGAAGGGCCGGCCCATCGGCTTCGTTTCCGCGCACTTTGATCGTCCTGGTTCCGCTTCGGCCAGAGCAGTTTGCCTACACGAAGAGTTCTGCCGCTAGCGTTCCTTTTCGACCCCCCGGAAATTTTGACAACGAATGTTGGCTTCCGTAGAGACATGCGAACGCAATGCGCATTGCATGTGCTGCTCTTGGAGGCTCAATAAAACTTTCTTGACACGCACAAACGGGGAGGAAACATGGACAAGGCATCTACCGCCGAAGAGTGGGAGTTCTACCAAGATCACACCAAGTGGTACTGGCGCTGCCATAAGATGGCTCAGAACAACGAAGATTTGTCGCAGTCCTGTGATCATGGTTTTGACTGGCTAACCGACTGCCTGCGAGACGCCAAGGCACATGGCTATCGTCATATAAAATGCTTCGAAGCCGCTTCCACCGATAACTAGCAGACGTTCTGACTGACCACGATCACGACACCGTTCTTGAAACTGCGCACCTCGTTATAGAGATGCCAAACGGCGGCAGCCACTGCCGCTCAGGAAGACGGGGCGTAACCACGCGGCATTCGGGACCTCGTTCGGCGTTGGTCGCATGTTTCCGCGCTGCCCGGCATCATGCTCCAGTGCGCGTACGGCATTTGGTTGCAATGTGCAAAGGCAAGCAGTACGGATGGCTCGCATTCTGTATTCAACGCACTGCTTAACGCCAAATTTTCCAACGCGGCGTCACCATCCGAAACAGGTTTCCATGACTATTTGCGGGCTTCGTCCAGGTACTCAATGAAGTTTTCCACCAGCTTCCTGACCGCATCGTTTGGCGGCGCTCCATTAAGCATTCTGATCACGCCCCTCGGATGGGCTTTTTCTTCCCCTCCTCGATAGACCCTGGCAGACCAAAGAATTCGATCACCCGCAATGTTCCACGAGGCCTTGTAACAATATGCCAACTTCTCGTGCCGCCTGGTCGTGTATCGCCCAAAAGCCTCGAAAGCGTCCGTTTGCATGGCCGTCGCCCCGAAATTCAGTGGCTGCGTGAGAAGATCTTCCTTCGAAAAAGACGCTCGGACTAAACCAAGGCCGCGTGAAGCAACTCCACGTCGTCCCCCCTGTCCCAAGGCTGTCCGAGCGCCTGTCTTACTTCGCACTTGCCATGCCAGTCGCCCCCGTCGATATTTCGCCGTACGAAGCAGCGCTGTTTCCCAGATAAGCCATACTGAATCGTGAACCGTCGAAGTGCCGACAGTTCGGTGTGATCACTCCTCGACAACCCACACGCCATAGAATGGCGATGCTTGCCGCCGAACTTTGACAGTCTGAACATGCGTGGTAACGATGCGGTGAGTTCGCAATGCGCGAAACGCGCTAAGCACCGAATCCCGGACGGCGCTGTGTCACCATCGGACACTCAACGCGCCGCTAAATAGAAGAGCTACGCCAAGCCGCCTGACCTATGCGCTTCTACAGTAATTCGGGTGGCCTGATCGCCGGCTTCGATACGATTTCGCGTTTGACCCGCACCCGAGCTGACGAGGCACGGCAACTGTTGGCGCTTCCTTGCTGAACAAGAAATGTTGCTGACGGGCTAAACTAGCCTTATCGCAATGATTCTGGCCATCGGAAACCCCAATCCGGCGCACGCGGCGTTGAAGATCTGAGGGCGCGTATCCGGCTTGCGTTGGTCCACCTCGCCCAACAAGCGTAGTTGCAATATTGCCGGCGCGATAGCTTCCTATACCCGTTTCAGGCTTCGCTCGCCGGATGAGAATGCCTCGGCCCAGACCACCCGCCCTTGCATTTGCAGCCCACTATTGCCTGCCACACTACGCTCAGGCCTTTGGTGCCGCCTGGCCTAAAAAGGCCCACTACGCTCTAACGATATTGGGTGCCGAGTCCTTGTAAATGCCACGAGTGTCGACGATAAGAGACGCATGGCGTTGAATAAGACCATAATCAAACGCGTCGTGGTCTGTCGCCACAATGACACAGTCGTAACGCGTAAGAGAGTCGGCGTCGATTCGTACGCTCTCGAGATCAAACTTGTACTTGCGCATTCTTGGAAACACCGGGACATACGGATCCGAATAGGCGAGCGCGGCCCCTTTTTCCCGGAGGAGATCCATTATTTCGACGGCGGGCGACTCGCGCATATCGTCAACATTCTTTTTGTACGCAACGCCCAACGTGAGCACCCGGCTGCCCTTGACCGATTTGGATCGCTTATTAAGCGCATCGATCACCTTGCCCACCACCCAGTGGGGCATGTTGCTGTTAACCTCCCCCGCCAGCTCGATGAACCGCGTGTTTACCCCATACTCCCGCGCCTTCCAGGTAAGGTAAAAAGGATCTATCGGAATGCAGTGTCCCCCAAGCCCTGGGCCGGGGTAATACGGGACGAATCCAAAAGGCTTCGTGGCTGCCGCCCTGATTACTTCGTATATGTCGATTCCCATTCGGTCACATACGATTTTCATCTCGTTCACGATTCCAATGTTTACAGCACGGTGAATGTTCTCCAGCAATTTTG
>ERZ869936.243-NODE-243-length-59650-cov-6.553335_pt1 | contig 59650 bp, 54 predicted proteins | sample MGYA00520876_ERZ869936 | MGnify/ENA primary metagenome ERZ869936 (study PRJEB32218, sample SAMN09650985) | biofilter metagenome | isolation source: enrty point of leading RO module | place: Saudi Arabia: Thuwal, RO plant located on Red Sea | collected 2016-02-17 ... | reverse complement strand
CCTCCTACGGGCTAGTGAATCAGCGCACCTAATCCCAATCACCAATTTCCTTTTTTCTCGCCCACCGGTGCATCAGCCCATTTCCCATCCGGTTCCAAACACAAAAAAGCAGGTGACCCCTCCCGGGATACAGCTCCCCTTAAAAGTCCATTCTAAAAATTGGTAAATACATGATTTTTAGGACCCTGGATGTAACATTAGGTTTTTACCCTTATATGATTAATTTTACGAAACAATCAATCAAACCCCTATGTTAAAATTTGTTTCCCTGCTGGCTCTCAGCATTGCGGTTTTGGAAATCAAAGCCCAGAATTTTATCGATAAATATCTCACCGATCCTCTTGTATATACCACCGTTGGCAGTTCAACACATGGTGTAAGTCAACCCAAAGACCTCGACTTTAAACCCAACTCCAATGAATTGTGGGTGGTTAATTTCGGAAACGCTTCCGGTGGAACGGTAATAGTTTTTTACAACGCCGGTCTTCCCAATCAATCCCACCAGTTCAGAAAAGATTCACACACCTCACACTTTATGCGCCAGTCCAGCGCCCTGGCAATTGGCGATAATGGGGAATGGGCTTCCACAGGAGAAATTCGCAATTCCAACGGATCTCCCACCTCCACGTTCATGGGCCCAAGCCTATGGTCGGGTGATACCGCCATTTTTGCCCGCGTTTTCCAAAATCCCTGGAGTAACGGATTTCCCCTGGGCAGTCATTTGTCTATGCTGCATCAAAGTCCCTTCGCCATGGGAATTGCCCACGATACGGCACGGGTTTATTATGTTTTTGATGGTCACAACGGAAATCTGGCCCGCTACGATTTTCTGGTGCATCACAGTCCGGGTTACGACGATCATTCCGCCGGAAAAATATGGAGATACACCGATGTGAGTCTTACCCGCAGTGCCAATGTTCCCGGACATATGGTTATCGATAAATCTTCCGGATGGCTTTACATCGTTGACAACGGCGCCAATCGTTTGCTTCGGGTGAATATCAATACCGGTTCCGTGGCCGGAAATCTAACCGTACCCTCCACCGGAAACGAACCCCTCTCGGGTTATTACAACTTTACAGGGGCTACCCAACAAACCGTAGCTACATACACATCCCTTATGTCGGGAGTGGATTATTACAACAACCGATTAATTGTAAGCAATTATTCCAACGGCGATATTTTGGTGTACAGCACTTCTACACCATCACCCACTTTGCTGGGAACCATTGTTACGGGTCAGCCCGGGATCATGGGTGTGAAAATTGGGCCCGATGGAAAAATCTGGTTTGTGAACAATACCCAAAATACAGTGGTACGAATTGATCCTCTTCCCGCAACGGTTGATGCTTCTATTTCCGCTATCGTATCGCCTTTGGTAGCCACTTACGAACCTCATTTTCATGCGCCCCAATTTGATGTTTGCGCAGGAACACTGGCTCCGGTGGTTACGCTGCAAAACAAAGGAACGGTTACCCTCAGTTCCGCCACCATCACTTATAAAGTCGGAAACCTGCCCGCAGTTAATTTTAACTGGACCGGTTCTTTGGCTTCCGGCGCTTCTGTTAATGTTACCCTTCCTTCTTCTTCGGTTCCCAACGGTTCTCATAAACTGGTGGTTTATACAAGCAATCCGAATTCAACGACCGATGCCAACCCAAAGAACGACAGGCGCGAAGGTTCATTCCGCGCTTTATCTCCGGTAGCATCCCTTCCTTTTGTTGAGGATTTCTCTGCGCCCGTTTTCCCTCCTGCCGGTTGGGATTATCGTGGATTTAACCGATACTGTTTTATGTCAAGAATTGCAACGGTAGGCGGGTTTGGAACCGGTTTAGGATGTTTGAAGATGGATAATTTTTCGGGCAGTGTAAATATTTCCGGACAGAAGGACTATTTTATGTCTCCCCGGATTAATTTATCCACTGCCACCCCCTCAACCACGCTTGATTTTGATGTGGCTTACCGGAGGTACGATAATAACTCAACGGATCAGTTAGAGATAAAAGCTTCGATTGACTGTGGAGTTACCTGGACAACCATTTACAATAAGTCGGGATCAACACTGGCCACGGCTCCAAACGGAACAACTGCTTTTGTTCCCACGGCTACCCAATGGAGACTGGAAAATATCAGTTTAGGTTCTCTGGTGGGTCAAACCGATGTATTGTTTCTTTTTGAAACTACCAGCGACTGGGGCAATCACATTTACATAGATAACATCCGGATTAATTCAAGTTTGGTTGGACAACCGGAAGAGCCAAAGCCCGGATTTTCTCTTGCTCCGAATCCATCCGGTGGTGTAATACAAATAGCCTCCGAAAATGAAATGTACGGCTTTGAGGTGATTAACAGTTTGGGAGTCCGGATTTTTTCTGAACTTGAAACGGCCACTCAATACTCACTGGATCTTTCCCTTGCACCCAAAGGCATTTATTTTATCCGGGTATTTTCCGGAGGCAAAATTTTATCAGGGAAAGTTGTATTGCAATAAGGTTATTTTTCAAAACCGGAAATGACCACTTTGAACAGGTATCTTATAGGAATTCTTACCGGAATGCTTGCCATTCTTTTGCATACCACCTGTTCCAAAGACACCATAGCTGTTGATCTGTCCGGAACCGGATATCCTGACGCTGTTGGATCTTTGTTGCTAAAGAATTGCGCCGTTTCCGGTTGCCATAACAGCCAAAGCAAAGATGCCTGCGGTGGTCTTTCTCTTGAGACCTGGGAAAATTTAATGGAAGGAGGGAGTTCAGGTTCTGTAGTAGTTCCTTTCCGTCCCGATTTTAGTACGCTTATGTATTATACAAATTCCTACGATGAATTCGGAAGTATTCAATTGACCCCAAAGATGCCCGTTGGAGGAAATGCCCTTTCAAAGCCGGAAATGAAAATATTGAATGACTGGATATTGGCAGGGGCTCCGAACCGAAAAGGTTTTGTAAAATTTTCGGATTATGAAAACCGGGAAAAAATTTATGTGGTTAACAATGGCTGTGATGTAGTGGCCATTTTAGATCCGGAAACCGAGCGAACCATGCGATATGTTTCCGTAGGAATTTCCCCGGCCATCGAAGGTCCCACCATGGTTAAGGTGGCTCCCGATCAAAAGCACTGGTATGTGATATTTGGAGGAGGAACGGTAATTCAGAAATTCAGAACTTCCGATAATAAAGTAACGGGTCATATAAATATCGGATCCGGGGTATGGACTTCCTTTGCCATCAGTCCCGATTCCAGGAGAGCATACATTACGGATATTCAATTTGACGGGAAAATAGTTTGCGTGGATCTGGAAAATTTGCAGGTCATAGCAACACTTTCAACCGGATTGCGGGATCCTTTCGATATAGCTGTGGATCATACCGGCAATATACTTTATGCGGTTCCAAACCTTGGGAATTTCCTGTATAAGATTAACATTACGAATATCAATAATCCGGTAATCGCGGAACTTTCCATGGAGCAGGGTTATCCGGTAAATTATTCTTCCTCTCTGGATCCTTATTCCATTCAGTTTAATGCCAATCAGTCGAAGTATTTTGTGGTATGCCGGGGTTCATCGGAGTTGCGGATATTTCAAACCGGCAATGATAGTTTATTGGCGGTAATACCGGTGGGAACCAAGGCTTCCCGGATGGCCATTTCACAACAAACCCCGTATTTATTTGTCAGTTGTGAAGGGGCATATCCTTCGAGGGAAAGCGCCATTTATGTGGTCAATCACCAGACAAATTCTTATGTAACCGATGTGTACGCAGGTTTCGATTCCCGGGGCATTGTATTGAGTGATGCTACGGGGATGATTTATGTAGCCAACCGGAATGTTTCGAGCGGAGGGCCTGCAGCCCACCATGAGTCGGTTTGTTCAGGGAAAAACGGATATCTCACGGCATTGGATATTATGAACCACCAGTTAATTCCCGGTTATCGGGTAGAAGTTTCGGTGGATCCCTTATACATTGGGAAAAGTCATTAGGGATTAACTTCCACAACTTAAGAAATAGAATTTAATGGCATTTAAGAATATCGATGGCAGGTATGAGTTTTCGGCAATCAGGAAAAAAAACCGGACAGGATTGTTCCTGTCCGGCTTATTGTAATTACAGAAATATAAATTCTGTTTTTTACTTGTGAATTACTGAGTATAAGTCCACTCTGAGTCTAATTCCTCCGTTGAGCTTGGGCTCGTTGCGGTATAATCAAAATCGAGAATCAACTCTTTGTTTGCAAGGCGCCGGATGTTATAAACCATAGGCTGAATATATCCGGTGGAGGTATAATTGTAAGTGTTATTGGAGGCATTGTTGTAATACAACAATAATTGTTCTTTTTTCTTGAGGTTTTTGCCGGTTCCCATGGAAAAATCCCAGGTGCCGGAAATATTAGTTACCACTCCGTCATCTGTTTCAACCATGGTAAAAGTTCCGTCCTTTTTAATATTCAACTGAACCGTGAAAGAATAGGTGTCAGTTGAAGTCATAGACCCCATGGTAAAGGTTTCGGTAGCTGTGCTTCCATTATACTCGGTGGAAGTTGTATAGGTAACTGAGTTTTGAATATCGGTATATTTTTCAACCGATTTTCCGGAGCTCAGTTTCCATTCACCGGCCATACGAGCCTTCCTTGATCTTAGTGAAATAAAGGGATCTTCATCACCCTTTTTACAACCATTTAATGATACAATTCCTGAAGTTCCAATTAGGGCAATCAGGAGAAAAAAAGATAGAGATGTTTTCATGTTGATTTATTTTGGAATAAATATATGACAAAATGAAAATCCGGCAAAATTTGTCGTTTTTTCAATTGTGCCCGAAGGCTGAAATAAAGCCAAGGCTTGCCATATGTAATTTGATTAAAGTGAGGAAATTACCTTTCCGTAAGCTCTGATTGAATCCGTTTGATGGCTTTCGGATTAAGCCATTTTCTTCCGGTTTTTTCGGGTTGCATGCCGGGTAATTCAGACCTGATGGGATACACGGGATACCATTGGCCATATTGTTTGCACGGATCAGGGCCCGGGCTTCATTTCTTTTATTTTCTTAATTGATACTTTGTTTTGGTTTTAGCTACTTTATTTTGCTATTTTTGTTTAAACACAAAACTAATTATGGGAAAAAAATTACCCCTTTTGATGGCAGCGATATTTGTTGCATCATTTTTATCCGGACAAACCACAGCAACTAATTTTACCTGTAATGATTGCGCCGGAAATCCACATGATCTTTTTTCCGAGTTAAATGCCCAAAAAGTAATTGTGCTGTCCTGGGTAATGCCCTGTGGTTCCTGTACTGCACCCACCGTTAACGCATATAATGTAGTTCAGAGTTTTCAGTCCACCCACCCCGGGCGGGTGTTTATGTATATTGCCGATGATTATGCCAACACCACCTGCGCTTCCCTAAACAATTGGGCTAATTCCAACGGACTTACAAACTCAACCCGATTTTCAAATTCGGCTATTAACATGAGCAACTATGGAACCAGCGGGATGCCAAAAATAGTTGTATTAGGGGGTGGTTATAGTCATACTGTTTATTTTAACCAGAACGACGCGGCCTCCGGAGATACCGCTGCCATCAGGGCGGCTATCAATAACGCCCTGGCAGCAGCCAACGGGATTAATGATTCAAAAAATTTATCCATTAATGTTTCCGTTTTTCCTAATCCTGCCAAGGAGAATAGCATCCTTTCTGTAACCTTGAATCAGAATACCATTATCAATGTTTCCCTGATTAATCTTCTCGGCGAGGAAGTAAAACTTATAGCTTCCGGTTTATATCCAGCCGGTGAGACCCAAATTCAAATGAACACTTCAGGCCTTTCCTCGGGTGTTTATTTTGTACGGGTAAAAAGCGGGAATGAAATTGTGACCAGAAAATTGATTATTGACTAAACACTTCGAAAATGAAAAAAATTTTACTCCTTTTCACTTTTTTCACAGCAGTGAATTTTTTCCATGCCCAAACTTATTCATTAATACCCGGCGACACTCTTGTTTGCAATGCGCCACTCAGCAACATCAGCATTTTTGATATCTGGCAAAAGAATATTACCCAAAATACCGTAATCACCTTTAAATGGACTACCATTTCAGTTAATCTACCCAGTCAATGGGGATATTCACTTTGCGATAAAGGAACCTGTTACCCCGGTATTCCCGGAAGCGGGACCATGGATACCGTAATGCCCGGTGGCCATGGTTTTCTTGGATTAAATATTGACCCCGGAACTACCCCCGGCTCCGGAGTTGTGAGAGTTTATGTTTATGATAGCACTAACCCTTCCGGAGGCGACACGCTTACCTGGCTGGTTCAGGCCGGGTCGGCTTCAGTAAACGAAGTATCCTGGGCATCACAGGTTTCTCTTTTTCCTAACCCTGCCGGCGAGAATATTACCTTAAACATTCCCTCAGGGACTGACGATCTTAGAATAGAAATTTATACTCATTCAGGTAAGCTTGTTTCCGGCTTATCGAATATCAACGTGGGTGATAACAGAATATCTTTAAATGACTTAGCACCCGGAGCCTACTATTTGAGAATTGTTTCAGCCGATGGAGTGGTTACAAAGAAATTCATCCGGGCCCATTAAAACCGGTTTCCTTTTTATCTCCACCTTCTTTATTGCCTTCTTGCAATTTGGAGTGGCGGGAATACAGAAAACGCTCTATATAAACCGGGGCGTTTTTACCTGCGTTAACGGAAACACTTTTCCCTTTCTGGCTTTTAATGATTCGGCGGTTTACTCTTCCCAAAATTCAGTCATTAATATCCGAACTTCGGATACCCTGTTTATCAAGGTAATTAATAATGATACTGTCCTTCACGGATTTTCGGTAGATGGGTACCCTTCCATAAATGCATTAATCAATCCCGGCGACTCCCTAATGGACACCCTCGTACCTCAGGGTGAAAGACTTTACATTTTTTATGATCACCATCTTTACCCCAAAAACCGTTATATGGGATTGGGCGGAATGATATGCGTGAACAATTCAACAACTGCGAAAAAGTATTATTGGAATCTGAAAGAGCATTCAAAAAAAATCAGCGATACTCTATCAGTTGGTGGACAAGTGAACTGGAGATTATATGAACCCGATTATTTTACAATTAATGGCTGGAGCCATCCCGATCTTGAAAATGATACAACGGCTAAAATAAATGTTAATCTGGGCGACACGGTATATATTTTTGTGATTAACACGGGCCAATCTGCACATGCCCTGCATTTTCATGGATTTCATGTAAAAACACTTTTTTCAACCCGCAGCTATCAAATCGGGTGGGTTAAAGATTCTTATCCCCTGCATCGTATGGACGGTGTTGTTTTAGAACTTGTGCCTGACAAAGTGGGGAAATATTCCGTACACGATCATAACCTGGTGGCTGTTCAGGGGGGCGGAACCCACCCCAACGGCATGTTTACCATAATGGAAATTCAATGAAAAGGCAGGCTGTTTTACTTTTATTCGTATTTGGAGCCCTTGCCTTATCCGGACAAAATACAATTCTTCTTAACAAATACCTTCGAAGTAATTTTGGAACCGATACCATGTTTGATGGAGTTAGTTTTAGAGTATGGGGGATAACAAATACTTTGATGGAATTTCCCAAAATACCTGCTTCAATCATTTATTGTAATGAAGGGGATACTGTAATTCTCAACACCCGGAATATTTCCCAGGGAGAACACCATACAATTCATTTGCACGGGCTTGATGTAGACACCCGGAACGACGGTGATCCGGCCACTTCATTCTGGCTGAATCACATGCAGGATACAACCTACACTTTTGTGGCCCACAACGCCGGAACTTACCTTTACCATTGTCATGTAGCAGATGTGGTTCATGTTCAAATGGGCATGTATGGGCTTATTGTGGTTAAGGCTGCCGGAGGGGCAAAAAATGCATGGACAGGTGGTCCACCGTATAGCAAAGATTACAAATGGTTGCTCACAGAGGTTGATCGTTCCTGGCATGATACGATTCCGGTTCACAACCCAAACACCGATACATTAAATGTTCCTCCCTATAGGCCGGATTATTTTCTGGTAAACGGAAAGTCCGGATGGGAATTGAATGCCGACGATTCCATTAAAATTTCAGGATCCCAAAACGAGCCCATTTACCTTCGCCTGGGCAATATCATGTATTTCTATAACAGGGTAATTATTCCGCCCCAGTTAAATGCACAGATTATTTCTTCCGATGGTCGTCCATTGCCTAACGCCATCATAAGCGACACGGTTGAAATAATGCCCGGAGAGAGGTATGGGGTAATGCTTCAGGCCTCGGTCCAATTCAATGACAGCATTGCCATTCAGTACATCGATATGAATACAGATTCGGTGTGGAATACCCAGTATGTGCAAGTGAACATCAGTGGAATTTATTCTGTTCCTGAAATTAAGAAACCTGCCTCCATAAGTGTTTTTCCAAATCCATCAAATGACTTTATCACCATTAAGTTCACTGATAAGAAAACCGTAAATGGATTATTTTCCATAGTAAATATTCTTGGAGAGAATGTAGTGTCGGGAAAATTAACTACCACAGATGGAAAGAAAACCATCAACATTTCGCATTTACCTTCCGGAACTTATTTTTTAAATGTTCAGGAAGAAAATTTCAGCTTTCCCGCTGCAAGATTTATTAAAATTGACTAAAGGGAAATTTTTTCATTTTTGGTTCATGGGTTTCAAGGTTTTCTGATTCCAACTACAAGCATCATCTATGTAAAGTTTTCTCAAGTGCCACCTGCGGGTTTACGGTTTGGAGTATTTGATGTTAAAGGAATTCTGGTTCGGGAAATTGTTTGAAATCGGAGGAATTGATTTAATTCCCGCTGCTCTTGATTTGAGGAATTATGAAGATTGTTTGTATACGGTTTATTTGTACGATAACAACACCGGTAATCTAAAAAAGAACCGTTTGGCTCAATTAAGGAGGTGAAAGTGACAGGTAAGTTTTAATTTTAAGCCTTGATTTTTAACCAAAGTAGAAGTAAATGCAAAATGTTCAAGTGAAAGCTAACCTCCTTACAAAATTTATACTAATAACTACATTCCCATGCCCTAATTTGAGTTTGGAATGAAGGACAAAAAACACTATTTTGTTGTTGTTGATTCCAACCGGCAATTAAATTTCAAATGAAAAAAGAATATTCCAACGGCGAAATAACCATTATCTGGCAACCGGATAAATGCATCCATTGTGGGGTATGTGCCCGTGGATTGCCCCTGGTTTTTAAACCCCGGGAAAGACCCTGGGTGGACCAGTTTGGAGCCACCACCGATGAAATCAAAAACCAGATTGAACAATGCCCCTCGGGGGCATTATCCTATAAATTGAATAAATAATCTTTTTAACAGAAATTTCATGGAAGCCACCACCCTACAAATTCAAACTAAAATTCTCAAACCATTGTCACTGGTGTGGGAGGCATACACCAACGACAAGCATATTGTAAACTGGAATTTTGCTTCGCCTGAGTGGTGTTGTCCCAGGGCTGAAACCGACCTGAAACCCGGTGGGAAATTTTCATGGAGGATGGAGGCCATGGACGGGTCGATGGGATTTGATTTTTCCGGAGCTTTTATTGAGGTTAGACCAACTGAAAAAATTCAAATGAAGCTGGATGATGGAAGGAAGTTGTTGGTATTGATGCGACCCCTTGATAAGGGTACGGAAGTGGAAATAAATTTTGAACCCGAAATGCAAAATTCCCCTGAACTTCAAAAGACAGGTTGGCAAGCCATTTTAAACCAATTTAAAGCTTATTGTGAAGGACTTCAATGATGGCTTTGACGTAAGATCAATGGGGTGAAAGGCGATTCCCGGTTCCCGCTTAAACCCCTGAAAATTATTATATTTACGGCTCCTGATTGGCAGCATAGCATGAGTTTATTTAAAAGAGCCGGAATCAAAATCCGAAAGGTATTAACCGGGGATAAATCCCTGCCTTCCCTTCCCCCTCCTAATGAAAAAGAAGCAGCCCTCATTTCGGACCTGCGAAAGGGTATGGAAGCTCTTCGGTCTGAAAAAACAACCGCTACCGATTTCTGGACCCGGAAAAGGCTGGAACTTTTCGAAAATGTAAAAAATAAGGACCCCAGAGCCTTTACCCGGTGGGAAGTTATGTACCCCATGTTCTTTTCACCCGATCCCCTGGAACTGGATTACCTGAAAAGTTCAAGTAGCTGGAAGCTTTATGAAGATGTTTTAGAAGAGGACCGGATTGGATGTCCAACACCATTTCATGAATTTCCTTCCTCCAGCGGAAACCTTATCCATCATCTTTATACCTTACACCGTTTTATTGAAGAAAGCAGAACTGATTTATCTTCCATGCATTCTATTTTTGAATTCGGTGGGGGATATGGAAGTTTTTGCCGGCTGTGTTATAAAATGGGATTTCGGGGTTCGTATTATATTTTTGATTTGCCTGAGTATTCCCTGATGCAATCCTATTTTCTTAAATCTTTGGATCTCGGGCTTCAGGTTTTTGTAAATGATTTGGGCGGGGATAAGGGAAGGGTTAATCTTGTTTCGGACATTAATTTATTGCCATCTGTCCCTGCACCTGACTTATGGGTGGGCATGTGGTCGCTGAGCGAAACTCCGGTTGCCTTCCGGAATGAAGTTTTTGAAAGAATGCGACCCTCGGCATCCTGGCTTATAGGATTTCAGGAAGACTTTCTTGGCATAAATAACCGGGAGTTTTTTGAATCATGGGTTCAAAAGCGCCCCGGAGTTAAATTTTCTTTTCTTCCCATCAGTCATATGAAGGGGAATCATTATTTGTTTGGAAAATCATGAGCTCATTTTTTTTCAGGGTAAAACGCAGGCTTGCCCATTATTATCTTAACATCTGTTCTTTCGAAACCTGGCAGAAACTGGGTTATCATGTCATGCGAAAGCACTATTATTCTCCGGTGCCTGATACCGCCTTATTAGGGGAAGAGGTATTTTCCCGTGTTTCTGAAATGCCGGGAATTAAATTTGATTCAATGAGCCAGTTATCCTGGATCAAAGAAATGTCAGAGAAATTCCGTGCCGAATACGATCAATGGCCGAAAAAACCAAAAAACGAATTTGATTTTCATATTTCACAAACCTCCTTTCGTTGTGTGGATGCACATGCGCTTTATTGCATGGTAAGAAATTTAAAGCCCCGGAAAGTAATTGAAATCGGATCGGGTTATTCCACTTTTATCACTGCATCGGCCTGCCTGAAAAACAAAACGGAGAGCCCTGCCGCCAATTGTCATTTTATGGCTATAGAGCCTTATCCCAATGATGTAATTAAAAAAGGTTTTCCCGGTTTGGACGAAGTAGTTTCAAAGCCTGTAGAAAAAGTCCCGCTTGAGGTTTTTACCGGATTAAACGCCGGCGATATTCTCTTTATTGACTCCACGCATACGGTGAAAACCGGAGGGGATGTGGTGTATGAGATTCTTGAAATTTTACCCCGTTTAAGAAAGGGTGTGTTTATTCATATTCACGACATATTTTTCCCCTACGAATACCCCAAAGCCTGGATGGCGGATCAGCGTTTTTGGGCTGAACAATATATGATACAGGCTTTTTTGGCTTTTAACCCTGATTACGAAATCAGGTGGATGTCGCATTTTATGCACAGGAATCACGGCGAGGAGTTAAAAGAACTCATGGATTATTATGATTCAGGCACACCTTATGTAAGTAGTCTCTGGATTGAAAAGGTAAAATGAGAGGGGAATGCATATCCTTATAATTCCATCCTGGTATAAAACAATCGAAAATCCGGTTTGGGGTTCTTTCTTTGAGGAACAAGCCCGCGCTTTGATGGATAGAAGCCACAAAGTTGGGATTTTAAACCCATTTTTCATTCCCTTCAGTAACCGGAAGAGATTAATTTTCCGTCAATGGAATGATGCAGGATTAAATTCCTTACAATTTGAGGTACGCGGCAGGATTCCCGGTTTCCGCAAGATTAATTACAATTTTTTTGCCCAAAATTGCTATGAAGAATTTAAGAATTACTGTCGAAAATACGGAAAGCCTGATGTCATTCATGCACATTCTGTTTTTATGGGTGGGATTGCCGGATGCAAAATTTCAAGGAAAGAAAACATTCCCTTTGTACTAACTGAACACCTCACCAATTTTATTACGGGTGGAATAAAAATTCAATCTGATATGGATGTTGCCAGGGATGTTTTGAGGTGCGCCAAAGTCCGTTTGGTTGTCAGTAATGATTTTGCAAATCGCCTATCGAATGCATTGGAAATGAAGCCGGATGAATTCTTGGTATTGGGAAATATGGTAAACCCTATTTTTTTTGATGGGTGTAAACCCAATCGAATTTCCGGAAAACCATTTCGATTTTTTGCAAATTCTTTTTTTTCTCCCCGGAAGGGGATAGAGAATTTAATGAAGGCTTTTGACAAATTTTCCGCAAACTTCCCAGACTCAGAGTTTCACATTGGAGGTTCTGCCGTTAGAGACCTCGAGGTACCCTATGAAAAGGAATTAATGGCTTTAAAATCGGAGCTAACTTCCGGGCCCAGAATATTTTTTAAAGGCCTGTTGTCAAGAGAGGCCGTCGTAAATGAAATGCAAAATTGCCATGTTTTTTTATCCGGAAGCTCATACGAGACCTTTGGGGTTGTATTAGCGGAGGCCCTTGCATGTGGCCGACCTGTAATCACTACTCCTTCCGGAGGACCAAACGATATTGTTAACCCCGAAGATGGTATTATTTGTGCAGATTTTTCCGCAGCTACAATAGCCGAAGCCATGCAGGAAATGTATTCGAACTACGAATCTTTCGATAGCAAAGTCCTATCAGAAAATTGTTACAAGCGGTTTTCTTCTGAGGTAATTATTGGAAGACTTGAGGAAATTTATAAAGAGATTTCCTGAGCAAAAAGATGTTTTTTTTTATTTCTTCTCTGCATTAAAATCCTTGAGAAAGGATAAAATAAAATACTGAACCTCACGAATTCCCTTAACATTTAATTTTTCAAAATCATCTCCGGGGGCATGGTAATCATCATGAAAGCCGGTGGACAGGCCCAGGAGAGGAATTTTTAAAGAAACAAATTCTTTCAAATCTGATCTTTCCGTCAGGTTTTCCTCGTAAATCAATTTCAGATTTGCTTTTTGGGCTAAAGGTCCGAGTTGTTTGTTTTCCAGGTTTCCGTACACTATCAATGAACGGGTTACGGTATCCAACCTCCCAACCATGTCCAGATTTAGGACCAGTGCCGTTTTTATTCCTGGAAAAAGAATTGATTCCCGGAAATTCCGGGAGCCAAACAAGCCTTGTTCGTGACCGGAATAGGCAATAAAGAGATAATTATAGTTAGATTTCTTATGGGAACGCAGAGCGGCTGCCAATTCAAGCAATAGGGCAACACCGCTGGCATTGTCGTCTGCTCCATTATGAATTTCTTTTTTTCCGGGTGCTCTGGAGTGTTTTCCACCAAACCCTATATGGTCGTAATGAGCACCAATAATAATTGTTTTTTCGCAACCCCTGTTAAGAAATGCAATAACATTTCTTGTTTTAACGAATTCCGAATCAGGGGTTACATAGGTGAATTCCTGAAAATATCCGGATTTTGTATAGGGTTTTAGTTTTAGTTTTTTGAATTGGCGGGAAATATAATCGGCCGCAATATCTGCTTCAGGGGTTCCGGGCATTCTTCCCTTCAGGGAATCGGAAGAAAGGAAAATCAGATTCTTTTCAAGGGTGTGAGAGTGATTTGCCTTTTGTTTACCCTGCGGAAAAGCAATACTTGAGAATTGGAGAAATATAAAAAAGAGGAAAAGTCTTGCCATTATTTATGCATAAAAATAAAAAACCCCCCGTGAAAAACGGGGGGTTTAAAACAAAGATTTAAAATTTATTTAGGCATTGGCATTTCAACCTTATTTACCTTTTCTTCAGGTATAGCGTCGAAACGAACCTTGCTGCCATCCCACCAGATGGGGGTACCGTTGCGCGACTTGTTATTGTCGTTAAACATTACACCTTTCAGGTTGTTGTCGAACTCGATATTGGAAATATCGGAAGGAACCTGTGCATTTTCTGAATCAACACGTTTTCCTACAGAGATCCATGAGAACTCAACGTTAGAGCTTCCGTTTCCAAGTTCAGTAACTGTGAAACCGCGAGCGTCAATGTCGGAAATGTAAAGACCGTTACACTGTCCCATTGGAGAAACAGTTACGGTTGGCTTTCCGTTTTTCATCAACAACCCAGCGAAATCATCAGGGAAGTTAACGCGAACAGAACCGCCATTCAATTGGCCGTTTCCATCAGCGTAAACTTTGATCTGAGTAGAAGTTACGGAGTAGGCAGGAACCTTCTGGTTGTTTACAGTAACCAGGTCGGCCTGATAACCGGAAGTGTATTCGTTTCCTAAGTTGTAGGAAGCGTAAAGAGCTCCTGAGGAAGTGTGTCCAAGCACCTCACCACGGGTCCATCCGCCCATTACACCACCGAAAAATCCGGAACCAATACCTTTTTGAACGTTACCAAGGTTGGACATAAATCCGGCACCTGACCCGTAGGCATTGCTTCCATAAACACCGAAGGTAACAGAGGCGCTGTTTTTGTAACCTAAAGATCCCCAATAAGAACCAGCATTATCTGCACCAAGAACTCCTCCGGTCCTGGTGTAATCATTCCAGGAATGACCTGAAACACCAAAGGTGTAAACGTCACCCCAGTAATTGTACCCTTGAACCGCAGAATTGCCGGTAAATGTGCTATATCCGGTGCCATCATTTTGTGAGTCACGGGTTCGGTATCCATAAATAGTTGCCTGTCCGTCTCCAACAGCAGTAAGCTGGGTGCGAAAAGCATTAAACAAATATTGAGGAGCAGGGGCAACATTCAATCCGGTTCCGGTTCCATTATCACGGAAAAGGGAATTTCCTCCGGTAGTTGCACCGGTAAATTTAATAACATAGTCAGTAGTTCCGCTAATGTTTGCAGAACCTGCAGGACCTGTTGGACCTACAGCTCCGTTAGCACCTGTTGGACCCATTGGACCTTGAGCACCGGTAGCACCGTTAGCACCAGTTGGACCGGCAGGACCTTGAGGACCCTGGGCACCAGTAGCACCATTAGCACCTGTAGGGCCTGCAGGACCCTGAGGACCTGGATCACCGGAAGGACCGGTAGCACCAATAGGGCCCTGAGGACCTGGATCACCGGAAGGGCCGGTAGCACCAATTGGGCCTGTAGGACCCGGATCACCGGTTGGACCGGTAGCACCGATAGGGCCTGTTGGACCTGGATCACCGGTTGGACCGGTAGGACCCTGAGGGCCCGGAGTTCCGTTAGAAGAGTAAAGTGCATAAGGAACACTCAAAAGCTGGGAAGTTCCCATGTTTTGATAACCGGTACCAAAATCAACTTCAACCTGAATCCACTTGGTTCCGGTTCCCCATGCAATTGTGTTAAAGGTTCCATTGGTAACAGTACCGTTACCAATAGATAAATTCAGAAGTCCAAACTGATTGGATGTTGAAGCATGGGTCTCTTGGTATACTACAGGACCTGTGGCAGAACCATCAAGGATGGTAACTCTAACAGGAAGGTTTGTGTTTGCCAGGGGATTTCCACTGTTGTCTCTTGCTACAGCCTGGTATTTAAATGCCTGCGGAGCCTGGGCAAAGGCTAAGCCCGCAGCAAAAATACCAAACAACATCATTTTAATTTTTCTCATAATTGTCTGTTTGTTTTTAATTTACTTGGATTTTAAAAGTTTCAGGGATTTTACAGGGTTTGAAAAACGATCCCGCAGCGACACAATGTAGGTGCCGGCACTTAGAGCGGAAACATCCATCTGATGTACCTGATTTCCCAACAACTGGTTGGATAGAACTTTCTTTCCGGCGGCATCATAAATCTCCAGAATTAAATCTCCGGAAACCGACTGAAGGTCGATGGAAAGAAATTGTTGAACCGGATTAGGATAAACGGAAATCTGGTTCGCAACCACATCTTCAATGCCCGACACCGTGGCCCAGGGCTGGTGGAACCCCTGAGTAAGATGATTTCCGGCAGAATAGGTTTCGGTCATAACTTCCCCCAGAGTCCAAGATACAGACCCTGAAGTAGAACTCCCGTGATCCCCGCTACTCCCAATTACCGTGGGTTCCAGACTCTGGGCGCATAACACCCCCGAGGCCAAAAGTCCCGACGCAATGGTTAGTACTACTTTCTTCATATTGGTTTTTGTTTGAATTTGCGCAAACCTACTTACATTTTCACAGAATAAAAATGAAATGGAAAACTTTTCTAAAAGTATTCGTCTAAAAAATTTTGTTTTTCCAAAAATGAATTTTTTGGGGGGTAGAAAAATTAAATATGAAATGAATAATGCCTTTTTGACCTTATTTTTTGATAGATAAATCAGGATTAAATTGAAATGCTATTTGCAATCTCCGGAAAGTTCCGGGGGGAGAACTCCCAAAATCATTTTTGCTTTGATAAGGTCAAAACAAAAATCGGGCTCATTCAGAATTCTTTTTAGTTGGCCCCTAACTATATAGGCATAACCTGAATTTTGATCAAGATTTATGGCTTTATCACACAGCTCAAGAGCCGTTTCAAAACCGGAGTCCTTTTTATTGGGTTTGCTTTCCTTTTGAAACAACCAGGAAGGACTGTTTATTCCGTTTTTTAAATGAAACGATGAAATTTTTACCACACTTTTTTCTCTAAGAAGGGTTACGGCAAGGTTTACATAAGCCAGGGCAAATTTTGAATTTAACTTTAGGGCATGCTCAAAGTCGGATCTGGCTTTTTGATAGTCGCCCGATTCAAGGTAAATGCAGCCTCTCAAATTGAAGAAGGTTTCCCTGCCCATTTCTGGAATTTCAGGAGCCAGGTTTATTCCTGAGTTAATGTGCTGTAAGGCCTTTTTTAGATTTCCCAGGTATAAATTGCATTCTGCTAAACTTAAATAATTAGAAGCCTGAAATCCTTTAAAGTAGGTTTCCCTGCTTTGTCCGCCAAGGCCGGTCGATTTTTCATTGAGAGCTATATCTGCCATTACATTGGAAATGTACTTGCCCGAATTTTCATAATCGGGAATGGCAGTTTCGTACCTCCCCAGGGCAAGTTTAGCATTGCCCCGGAAACTATATAACATGCTGTTTTCAGGAAACCGTTCGAGTCCCTTGTCATAATATCCAATGGCTTTTTTAAAATCCCCCAGATTATAGTTGGCTATTCCCCGCTGATAATAATAAGATGCAATGTTTGAATCACAGTACCTGCCAAGTTGATAAATAATGTCCGCTTCCAACGAATCCTTTTTGCCCGACTTTTTCAAAAAATAGGAAGCCATATGCAAATCCTTACACGATCCATCCATGTCTTCCAGCGAATATTGCTCCAAGGCCCGGTTAAACCAGGTGAAATAGTTGAGGGAATCTAATTTCAACGAGTAGGAATAGTCCTCCATGGCCCGTTTATGATCACCGGATACAGAAAAAACAGCAGCTCTTCCATTATATAAAATGGCCAAACCCGGACTGAGCTGAATGGCTTTGTTGATATCGGAGAGTGATTCCTCCAGTTTGGTATTGGCATAGTTCAGGCTTGCCCTTTGGAACCAACCCAGGTAATTCCCGGGGGCCAGTTGAATGGCTTTGGTATAATCGGCCGATGCCATCGAATAAACATTGCGGCTTGCATGGTAATTGCCACGGTTTATATAATGATCAGGGTTTTCAGGCTCGAGTTCAATAGCCTTATTGTAATCGAACACAGGACCAATTTTCTCCCCCGACAGTTCCCTTACCCGGCCTCTTGTAGCATAGGCCAGTGCATCGAGCGGATTCAGGGCAATAGCTTTGTCCAACAGCGATAATGCTTTTTTGTAATCGCTGGTTTCAAAAAATTCAATTCTTCCAAGATTGAGGTAACAGCGGGAGCAGCCGGGGTTTGCTTTAAGGGCTTCTGAGTAGTATTTTTTCCCATTTGCGAGGTCGTTGTTTTGAATGTGGAAATATCCCAGCCAGCGAAGTATTTGTTCATCCCCGGGCTTTTTCTGATTTTCCTTTTCAAAGAATATTATACCCTCCTTTATTTTTCCGTTTGTAAAAAGGGAATCGCCCAACGCTTTATAGGGGTCGGTATTTTGACCAATAGAAGAAAGGCCGAATAAACCTATCAAGACACCCGCAATAATTTTACTGAAAAAAGAAGTGAAGCCAGAGCAACCGGCTTTAACCCGGTAAGAAGTAATATTTTGCCTCTGTGGTTTCATTTCCTTTTGTGCTTTTGTTCGGAAATAATATATGGTCAAAGGTAGGGTGAAAATGGATTTGAAATCAGGGGATTTAATTTGAATATTCAGTATTTGGCTTTTTTGGCTTAAGCTCTGAAATTGGCTCTTCCTATCCTGCTTAAAAGTTTAACACTGAGAGGAAAACATGAGTAAGGAAGGCAGGTTTGACCCATGACTGGTCATTGACGGGTAACCCCCGGATTATTTGCATTTAATTAATTCCTCGTATATTTGATTATACTAACCCAAAAAAATGTTCTTATGAAAAAACTCTTTACCCTTTCTGCATTTTTGTTTTCCGGATTACTTGCTTTCCCGGTTATTCACCTGGTTCAGGTTTCTAATTTCCAGTTTACCCCGCAAACGGTCCAGGCTCAATGTCAGGATACGGTGCGATGGATTTGGTCTTCAGGTACGCATAACACTAATTCTACTACGATTCCTGGTTGTGCAAGCCCCTGGAATGCCCCTATCGACATGAATAATACCATGTATCAGATTCAGATTCCATGCGCAGGAACCTACAACTACAATTGTACCATTCATCCAAACATGACCGGAATAATTGTAGCTACATGTACTACCGGCGAACAGGAAATTTTAAACCCTTCCACGGTAAATGTGTTTCCAAATCCTTTCCAGGAACAGTTTTCAGTGGAATTGTCGGGGATAAATGAACTGGCTGTTTTTAATGTGCTTGGCGAGGAAGTTAAAAGAATCCGGACATCAGGAATTACCGGCATTCTCAGAATTGATACTTACGGCTTATTGCCCGGGGTTTATTTTCTGGCAACTTTCAGAAACAATGAAATTCTGGAAACCCGCCGGATTGTAAAATCTAAATAAAACAGTAAGCCCCGCTTTTGCGGGGCTTTTTTTTATCTGAGAATTTCTATAAACCCTTTATAGGTTTTTTTCAAGGTTGGAACCGATAAAATATAATAATAAGTGCCCGCACTCAGATTATCTCCGTTCCAGTCGTTAGCATACCCCTTTTTCTTCATGATCTGATTTCCCCACCGATTAAATATTTCCAATTCGTTATCGGGGAAATATTCCAGGAATTGAAAAGCCAGAAAATCATTGAGGCCGTCGCCATTCGGAGTAAACACATTGGGGGCAATTATCTCAGGGGCAATTACCGTAATTTCCATGCAAACCGAATCAGGACAACCCGGGTCGGTGCTTGCCCTCAGACAAACGGTATAGGTTCCGGGATCTGCATAAGTATGTGAGGGTGAAACAAGAGTCGAGCCGGCATTGTCACCAAATGTCCACACATACACAGGATTGCCGGCATACGTTGAAGATGCATTGGAAAAGTTAACCGGAGTTCCTGCAATTATCGTTTGTGGGCTGTAATTAAACCCTGCTGCAGGAAATGGATTTACCACAACTACACTTTGGGTGGTGTCTGAATTGCAACCGTTAATGGATGCAAAAGCGGTATAGGTAATTTGATTAGGCGATGTGCCGGTATTTAGAATGGCATCTGAAATGTTTCCTATGCCCGATGTGTTATTGCCGGTCCAGTTCAGCGTGGCTCCGGAAGCACATGAAATCAGATTTATTCCAAATGGATCACCGGAACAAACAACCGTAGTGTCGGGACTCATGGAAATATTGGGTGAAATTTTCCTCGGCAAGGTTCTGGGTGGGAACCCCGTTACTGCCACACCACAGGCATCTATTACCACAGGAGGGGGAACGGAAATTGAACTTACCGTATCGCAGAAAACGGGACAATTAGGAATAGTGAGGTTAAGGTTGGCTGCTACGGCTCCGGTTCCGCAGGTGTTTACGGTTCCCACCGTTAACGGGCCAACCATCCAGGGATGTGTTATGGTATATGGAGGCACCCCGTACCGGACAAAGGCGGTAGCCGTAAAATTGCAATCCCTGCCACATATGGGTGTGGTGGGAACCGTCCACTGCAATCCATAGGCCTCAGGTGTCCTTCCCATAATAAATGCTTTAAATTTCCACTGAGTTGAGGGTTCATAACGGATGTAAGTAATGTTACATCCGGTGGCCGGACCGGTCCTTCCTAAATGCATTCTCAAATAAAAGGTGCGGGCATTGCAATCGGATTGAAAGCAACACATCAGCGGACTTTGAATGTTAAAGCTGTCGAGGTAGGCAGTGCCGGCCTGATTTCCCTGAGGCGGTTGAACCGTAAAAGTCTGGCTGGTTCCACAAACGGTAGAAAACTGCATGCTGCCCATGGCCATGGTGGCTCCGGAAAGGGGCACGGCATAATAACTTGATGTAATCATCAGATTGGTAACAGAAATTCCTCCGGGAATGGTTACCTGAATACTGTCGCGGTTGTAGGTAGGTACAATGCAGGATGGCATGGAACCTCCCGACCATTGTGTGGTTGGGCCCACAACAAGAGGATCAATAACCACAGGATAGGTTCTGGCCACATCGGTAAGCCAGGATTTATCAATACGAATTTCCAATACGGTCTTTCCGTTTTTTTCAAAAGACCTGTAGCTTCCTGCATAAAGATTTTTTTGCTGGTCGAAACAAATTGGCAGGTGAAACCGGGAAACAATTACACCGCTTTGATTTTTCACCACCAGGTCACCGGCCCAGGATCCGGATTTTTTTTCACCGTTATTCAGATCCGGCTCAAGGATGTATCCCTTCGGTAGGTTTATTTCTTCAGAAATAACAAGGTAATCGCCCGAAATTTGCGGACAGGCGCTCAGTACATAATTATATTTTACCCCATTCTCAAGAAACTCATATTCTTTATATACTCCGTTGGTTCCGGGCGTCCGGAAATAGGTCTCTGAAATTTGAAGTAGCGGTTCCTGAAATCCAATCCCGTTGAAAAAACAATTCTGGTTAAACCTAAGCTGTTTTCCCGGGGCAATACTAAGCCAGGTTGATCCGTTGGAAGTAAGTCCGGTGGGAAAAGGTTGCTGAAGTGCAGCCCATCCGTCTTGTGAGGGTGCCAGACCCGGTTTTATAGGAACCAGCCGCCCGTTTCCGTCATAGAAATTTATAGCTTGGGCGGAATGCTCAATTAACATCTGCCCATCGGGAAGCAGGTAGGTGGAGGAAAAGGGACTGCGGAGTTCTTCCTTCTCAACCCAGGTAGCAGGGGAGGGCAGGGAAACTTTTTCGCCGGCTTCGCCATTGCCGTTTAAGGGAGCCTTGAAAATGTGATAAAAATTCCCGGGTGTCTGGGAAAACCCAATTGAAAAAAATAATATCAGGGGTGGTAAAATAAATCTCATAGTAACGGCGTCTGGGGTTTAAAAATACAAAATGAACCCTTTTGGAAAAATGACCCTTTTTTTACCTCTTGCGTTGCACCAAAAGGCTCTGCTACCCAAATAAATGCCGTATTTTTAAGGCATGAATGGAGAAAAGGAGATAGGGGAGGCCTCCCGGGAGGTTTTGCCGGCTGAAATTCCGGAGGATTTAGTGAAGGAAGGCCTTTCGCTTTTGAATACTACACCTGAAAAGGCTGTTTCGATCCTTATTAAGGCCGTACAGGAATCAAGGGAAAAATTTAATTTTTCCTGCGAAGCAGAAGCCTGCCGCCAATTGGGAAAATTCTTCCTCCGTAATTCAGATTATCTCAAAGCTTTTGAATATGCCATCCGGGGTGTGGAACTGTTTAAAGAGTTGGAATTGCCCGGGGAAGAAGCCGACTGTTTGAATGTTATTGGCGGGGTTTATAACTACCTCGGCGATCATGAAATGCGGCTGGCCACCAACCTTCGATGTGTGCAATTACGAAAATTGACAACTGACAGGGAGGATTTGGTGGCTTCACTAAATAACCTGGGCGATACCTATAACAGGCTCGGGAAGCATAAAGATGCCGAGCGGACATTTCTGGAATGTTACAACATGGACAATCTGGCCCCCAGAACCCGATGTATTCTGACACATAACCTTGGAGAGACCCGATTTTTTTTAAACGACTTTTCAGGTGCCAGAGAATGGTTTGAGAAATCCATACCGCTTGCACGGGAAACCGGATATGAGGCAATTTTCATTGTGGGAAATTTATTTTTGGCCCGGATTCAGGGTGAGGCAGCTGAGCTTGATTCGGCTGAAACCTTTGCGGAAATGGCTCTCCAACAGGCACGGAAAGGAAAGTTTGAAGAGGAAGAGGTTGAAGCCTTGAAAATTTTATCTGAGATTGCCGAGAAAAAGGGTGAACGGGAAAGGGCTTTTCAACTGTTCAAAGAGTTTTTTAATAAAAAAGAGGAAGTTTTCGGAACCGAAAAAATGCAGGAAATCCGGAACGTCCAGTTTCAGCATATGCTGGAATCTCTGAAAAACATCAATAACTCTGAACGGGAAAGAAATTCTGAATTGAGCAGAGCCATCGAGCAAATTAAAGAGCAAAGAAATTTGATCACCCTTAAGAACAAAGCCATTACGGACAGTATTTTTTATGCTTCCCGTCTTCAGAATTCCCTGGTTAGCAATGAAACAGACCTGCAAAGGATTTTCAAGAAAAGTTTTTTACTCAACATTCCCAAGGACATAGTTAGCGGGGATTTCTTTTGGGTCCGGGAGAAAAACGGATTTCTATACCTGGCCGTAGCCGATTGCACAGGTCATGGAGTGCCGGGAGCCTTGATGAGCGTTTTGGGCGTTTCCCAATTAGATCATATCATGGCGCTTTCGGAGAATCCAAATCCCGGAGAAATATTGAACAAGCTCAGCCAAAATATCGCAACTATGATGAACCGGCATGAAGGCGAAGAAAAAGTGAGGGATGGGATGGATATCGGCATCATTCGCCTTGATATGGCTACCGGCACTTGTCTTTTTTCTGCGGCATTTTCAGGGCTAACTTTGGTAAACAAGGGGGGCCTGAGTTATTTTAACGGCAACCGCATTCCCCTCGGAAGCTCTCAGGAAAACGATGTTTCTGTGTTTGAAGATATTGTTATTCCTACTCAACCGGCAGATGTGTTGTATTTGTATTCCGATGGATTTTCAGATCAGTTTGGAGGGGCTAAAGGGAAAAAGCTGAAGTCGAAGGAATTCAGGAAATTACTATTCGAACTGGCAAAACTTTCACCGGCCAAACGGAAGGCATCATTGGAATCAATCTTTAGCGACTGGAAGGGAGGATTTGAACAAACCGATGACATTATGGTGCTGGGACTTGAGTTGTAATGGCGTTGTGGGGCTTTATTTATTGAATATGATTCTTTTAAGTTTTATCCAATCGTGTATCCTCATTTTAATTTAGCAGACAAAATGAAGTGTTTTTTTTTGTGTCTGCTTTTTTGGTCTGGCGTTCAGGGAAATTGTAAGGAAGGAAATTTACCAGCCAGAGATTCCGCTTTACTCCAAAAACCCAAACTGAATGTTTTTCCCGGGATTTTTTATTCTCCAGACACTCGTTGGGGATTTGGAGGCGCAGGTATTTTGACTTTCAGTTTTAATAAGGATAGCATAGGTGCCCGACGCTCCAGCTTTACTTTTGGATTTGCATTTACCCAGTTAAAGCAAACGCTGGTTTTTGTTCCTTTTCAACTATTCCCTCAAAATCAGAAATATTGGATTTACGGAGAGTTAGGGTATTACAAATATGTTTTTAACTTTTTTGGAACCGGAAATAACTATCCCGATGATTTTCACGAGAAATTTGATGCGCATTTTCCCAGGATACGGCTGAACGCACTGAGAAAAGTAACCAGGGGGCTTTACCTTGGAGGTCGTTTTGTCTATGATGATTTTGAAATCATTTACCGGGAGGGAAATCCCGTTTTTAATTCCGGAGTTGTGCCCGGGTCTGCTGGTGGACGGGTTTCAGGATTTGGAACTCTTTTGAATTTCGATAGCCGTGACCATCAGTTTCTCCCCTCAAGGGGAATTGTGTTGGAGGGTATGGTTTATGCAGAAAACGAGTATACAGGCAGCCATTTTAACTATCAGCGATATTCCCTTGATGTAAGCACTTATTTCCCAATTTATAAGGATCAGGTATTGGCTTTAAATATGGCATGGATTTCTACACCGGGAAATACTCCCTTTCACCAAATGCCCGGGCTTGGTGGAACCCGAAGATTGCGCGGTTATTTTGAAGGGAAGTACCGCGATAAAAATCTGGCCCTGGTTCAGGCTGAATACCGCCTTCCCGTTATCTGGAGAATCGGAATGGTTGCATTTACAGGGTCGGGAGTGGTTGCCGAGACCGTTTCGAAACTATCCCTAGGAAATGTTCACTTTAATTATGGTGCCGGTCTTCGGCTTTTAACCGACCCCAAAGAAAAAATCAATCTGAGGTTCGATGCAGGGTTTGGAAAAAATTCAAAGGGGTTTTACCTGACTATTGGAGAAGCTTTTTGAATTGGGTTGTATTATGGACAAATGGGTTGGTGAGGATTCGATTTTTTCTATTTTTTTACCAAAAAGAAGTTCTCCGTTAAGCTAAAGGTTTACCGGAGTTTTGTTTTTGTCAAATACATTTCGATTTCTTATCTCTGATTTTTTTAATAAAAGGCCCCCTTGCCCTTTAAAATTTCCTCTCCGAAAAATTGTTTTTTTGGCATGAGATAAATTGCATGTTGGATTTTGGAGATTGTTTCCGATTTCTTTTATCGCAATAAAAAAGGGATTAATACCCCATAATTTCGTCTTAAAGATTAAACGATTTTTTCCTGATAAATAAATGTTGGTATGGGTATTTCAGCGTTTTTTCATAGAGAGTAGTTGAGTATTGAAAAAAACTGTGACAAATTAAATGGAGCCAATCGCAGAAATTAAAACAATTTTCACCATATTGTAGATAACGGTGAAAAACAAATTCAACATTTGGACCTATTCAATTTGTTTCGGAATAATTTTTCTGTTTGCTTTTTGTTCCGAAAATAACCTGGAAAAAAAAGGAAACGGGGTAGCCGATTCTTATAAGGAGATGGTAAGTGGGGAATGGAAAAATTATTGGTTTGATGGGAAGACGGAAATTTCAACCTATGAAATTGTTCAACCCCGATTTGGAGAAATTCATCCGGGGAGTGCTGTATTAATTTTTAATACGGAAGATTTTTCAAAATCAAAAGGTATTAAGTTGAACAATCCGGATATAGCAAAAAAGGACGTTGTCAGAATTTTAAAGATGAATCAAACCCGTGAATTCCTTACCGGTGGTTACCCACACAACCTCATGGTTAGTGTTTTTACATCTTTGCAAGGAAATAAAAAGCCGAACACAAGAAAGGTTTCCTTTACCTCCCAGAATTGGGACGGACAAGTGTTTGGACAATTAGGGTTAAAAGGAAAGAAATATAAACTTGAAACCCGCTCTTATTTTGAATCGGAGGGTGAAAAAAATCTTGATTTTCCGGTTGTTCTTTTAGAAGATGAAATCTGGAATCTGATTCGTATTAATCCAAAACTTATTCCAACAGGGAATCAGCTTATCTTTCCCGGATTTTTTATGCAACGATTTACACGAATTTCTCCACAGGCAGTGGAGGCTCAAATCGAGGTTTTGTCGCCGAATACCGACCAGCTTCCTCAGCCCTTCCGTGATTTTAGCGAAATAGATAAGGTAAAAATATTTATACCGGCCCGTTCTTATACGCTTGAAATATTTTTTTTACGAGAGTTTCCATGGACTATCGTGGGATGGGAAAATTCCTATCCCGATGGTTTTGGTGTGGAAAAGCGGGTTCTTACCGGTTTTGGAAAATTGAAGGTTTCGAAGCGGATGGATTTTTCAAATTTGCTTCGCAATACAGATGTATCTCTCAGGGATTCTTTAAGGATTTCCAGATAAAAAAATACCTGATGAATAGGATGTGGGTCCTACTCTTTTTAAATCAAATGATAGACTTTTCTGTTTCCTCCCCGGCCAGATAAGCCACAACTTCTTTAACACCCCGCTCCCTTTTTACATATTCAATGGAAGGACCTGCTACCCAAACGGTTTTGTAAGTGGTTTTAAAAGCTGCTTTTTCCAGCTCTTTAAAACCCCTCCAGGCCAAAATCAATTTAGCCCATTTTTTTATGCGCGGATGCTTTTTAATCAGGGTTTCAAGCCAACCGGCTTTTCCTTCGTTTGCTTTTACATATTCAGTGTTTATTACCGTGCAGGGGGTTCCACTCAGGCGCGTGGTATGAACTATATCTTTTGCACCATGTTCTATAATTGCATTTTTGTAGGCCGGGTTAACAGGACTTTCATGCGTACATATAAAAAGGGTTCCCACCGAAACAAGATCAGCACCCAAACCAAGGGCTTGTTTAATGTCTTCCGGACGACCCGTTCCTCCCGCTGAAATAATGGGTATGTTGATGGAAGATTTTAAAAGGGGTATCAGTTTTTCCTCGGGATATGGCCCGCTGTGTCCACCCGCCCTTGAGTTTACGGCAACAACCGCATCTGCCCCCAATCCTTCTACTTTTTGCGCAAAATGCAAATCGGTTACATCACAAAATACCAGGATTCCCTCCCGGTGAGCCTCAGCAATAATATGGGCCGGATTGCCTAAAGAGGTAATAATAAACCCTACCTTTTCTTCAAGGCAAACTGCTAACTGCGAGCTGAGCCTGGGATTCGACTTGTTTACAATAAGGTTTATTCCGAAGGGAATTTTACTGTATGACTTTAGAGTTCTGATGGCAGCTCTAAGTTCCCCGGAACTTCTGAAGTTTAATGCCGGTATGGCCCCTGTGATTCCGGCCTCAAAAGCGGCTTTCAGCATGTCAAGGTTGGAAACAAGAAACATGGGAGCAATAAAAAAGGGATGTCTGATTCCGAGCTTTTCCTGGAGTGCTGTCATGTACCAAAGATAAGAAGCTGGTTTAGACGGTAATTTTTTAATTTTAAGCCCATGCGTATTTCTTCGGAATCTGAATACTTGTTAATGAAGGAACTGGCCGAAAAAAATCCGGATAAATTCTGGACGAAAGTGGCCCGGGAGTTTCATTGGATTAAACCATGGAACTCAGTGTTTTCGGGAAACTTCTCCGAAGGAAATTCCCGTTGGTTCGACGGAGGACAATTGAATATTTCCCAGAACTGTATCGATCGCCACCTGCCTGCCCTGGCCGACAAAGTTGCCTTTTATTGGGAACCCAATAATCCGGAAGAAACAGGATTGAAAATTACCTACAGGCAACTTCATGAGGAAGTTTCCAGAGTAGCTCAAATGTTACTTGATAAGGGCATAAAAAAAGGCGACCGGGTTTGTCTGTATATGCCCATGGTTCCTGAACTTGTATATGGGGTTTTGGCATGTGCCCGCATTGGGGCGGTACATTCAGTTGTTTTTGCCGGATTTTCTTTTGCCTCACTGGCTGAACGCATATCCGATGCCGATTGTTCTCTCGTGCTTACTGCCGACGGTGCTTTCCGGGGCGATAAAACCATTCCCTTAAAATCAGTGGTTGATCAGGCTCTCGATTCCTGCCCCTCGGTTCATACCGTTATTGTGTTAAAAAGAACCGGAATTGAATGCACATTTAAACCCGGAAGGGATTTTTTATGGCATGATGCTTTGCCCCCCCGGGGAGTTACAGTTGATCCGGTTCCTATGGGATCTGAAGATTTTCTGTTTATTCTTTACACCTCCGGCTCTACCGGAAAACCAAAGGGCGTTGTTCATTCCACAGGCGGATACATGGTGTATGCAGGTTACTCCTTTGCCAATGTGTTTCAGTATCAACCCGAAGATGTATTCTGGTGTACGGCCGATGTGGGTTGGATTACCGGTCATTCATATTTGGTATACGGACCCCTTCTAAATGGAGCCACCTCGGTTATTTTTGAAGGAATCCCCACCTGGCCCGATGCAGGCCGCTTCTGGTCTGTGGTTGAGAAATACAAGGTGTCAACTTTTTATACGGCTCCCACCGCCATCCGCTCCCTTCAAATGTTAGGAGAGGAAAATGTCAGAAAATATAACCGTAATAGTCTTAAAATTCTGGGCACAGTCGGCGAGCCCATAAATGAGGAAGCCTGGAAATGGTACCATGATGTGGTTGGTGAAAAACACTGCCCCATTGTCGACACCTGGTGGCAAACGGAAACCGGCGGAATAATGATTTCGAATCTTGCAGGAGTTACGCCCGCGATTCCCTCTTATGCCACCAAACCTTTGCCTGGAATTCAGCCGGTTTTACTCGATGAATCAGGAATCGAAATTACTTCTCCGGAGGCGGAAGGTATGCTGGCTATTCAGAAATCCTGGCCCTCTGTTATCAGAACTACGTTCGGAAATCATAAGCGATGCGTTGAAACTTATTTTGCTCCCTTCCCGGGATACTATTTTACGGGCGATGGAGCCAAAAGAGATAAAAACGGGAATTACCGGATTACAGGCAGGGTAGATGATGTGATAAAGGTTTCGGGGCATTTGCTGGGAACCGCAGAAGTTGAGAATGCCATAAACAGGCATCCGGATGTGGTGGAAAGTGCCGTGGTCGGAGTGCCTCATCCTATAAAAGGCTGGTCAATTTATGCCTTTGCCATTTGTGAACCTGGAAAGGGGAGTGATCCTGAAAAAATGATTAATGAAATAAGGGAAACGGTATCCAAATATATGGGTCCCATCGCAAAACCAGATAATATTCAGCTTGTTAGGGGGCTCCCCAAAACCCGGTCCGGGAAAATAATGCGCCGAATTTTAAAAAAAATTGCCACCGGCGACCATCAAAATCTGGGCGATACGTCCACACTCCTGGATCCGGGGGTTGTAACCGAAATTATCCAGGCAATCACCTGAATCCCACTTTTGCGCGCATTTTCCTCATTTTTTTGGCAACTTGTAGTAAATTTACCGTCCATTAATTAACCACTAACCTAAGCCATGAAAAAGTTCTTTATTCTTTTTTTCTCCCTCGTTTCACTTCTTTCATTTTCCCAACAAAACCGCCTTTCCCTCACCGATGATGGAAGGATGGTAAATATGGATGAACTTTCTGCACAACGAAATTATCCTTCTCCCTCACCCCAGGCCTGTCCCTCCTCAAATAATCTTGTTACTGTATATGCACAGAATAATGCCCAAAGGGGTATTATGTTTGACATCACAGCGATTAATTGCGTTGACATCAAGTGTTTTGATGTTAATATGGATGTGGGAACCTCAAACATTGAGATATACACCAAAACAGGTTCTCATGTGGGGTTTGAAACTACACCGGGAGCCTGGACCCTGGTGGGAACTGCTTTTAATGTTACCGGAGCAGGAATAAATATTCCAACCGCTGTACCCATCGCGGTGAATGTGAATATTGCAGCCGGAGGAACTCAGGCTTTTTATATCACAAGAACAACCCCTGCCGGACCAACGGTTTACTACACCAACGGCGTGGCTTTAAGTTCAGTGTATGCCAGTGACGCCAATATGAATGTGCTTGAAGGAACCGGAAAGGATTACCCTTTCGGCGCAAGCTTTCAGCCCAGACGTTTCAACGGAACCATTTTTTATGATTTGGTAAGCACCCTGGGAGCCTCAAATCCTGTAACCGGAAACTCTCCCGTTTGCCAGGGAAGCGTACAAACATACACCTGTGCCCCTGTTACGGGTGCATCAAACTATACCTGGACCGTTCCTGCCGGATCGGTAATTAATACCGGACAAGGAACGAATACAATTACAGTTACCATGGGTGCGAACTCAGGGAATGTTTGTGTCACCCCTTCCAACAATTGCGGACCCGGTACCCAAATGTGTTTTCCGGTAACCGTAAATCCTTCCCCTACAGCAACTGCTTCCGGATTTCCCCTGACAATTTGTAACGGTGGAACCACAAATATTAGTTCTACGGGTGGTGGCAACTATTCCTGGAGCCCTTCGGGTAGCCTTAACAGTAGCACGGTTTCTAATCCCGTTGCCAGCCCAACTTCTACAACCACTTATACCGTAACGGTTACTAACTCTTTTGGCTGCACTAGCACTGCAACGGTTACAATAAATGTAAACCCTACCCCGGTAGCAACTGCTTCCTCAAGTCCTGCTACAGTTTGTTCGGGTTCGCCAAGTTCGCTTTCTTCTTCCGGCGGTGTTTCATATTCCTGGACTCCAACAACCGGATTAAGTAACCCCACGGTGTCGAATCCAACAGCTACACCAACAGCTACTACCACTTATACGGTTGTAGTTACTGCATCTACAGGTTGTACCAATACAGCAACCACTACAGTGGTTGTCAATCCTAGTCCTACGGCCAATGCCGGACCTAACCAAACTATTTGCTCAACTTCTTCGGTTACTTTGAATGGCACGGGAGGTGGAACCTATAATTGGTCCCCTTCTACCGGATTGAGTTGTACCACTTGTCAGAACCCATCTGCAAATCCCAGCTCAACAACAACATATACCCTTGTGGTTACTGATGTTTCCGGATGCACAGCCAGTGCCACTACTACCGTATCCGTAAATTCTTTTACTCCCTTCGTATCCAGCTCGGCCAATACCGTTTGTTCCGGATCATCGGTAAATTTAAGCGTGGGATCCGGCGCTTCATTTACCTGGACTCCGGCCGCCGGTCTGAATTGTTCAACTTGTCAAAACCCTGTGGCTACACCTTCTGCAACTACAACCTATACGGTTTCAGTTACCGATGCTAATGGATGTACCGGAACAGGAACGGTTTCAATAACGGTTAATCCTTTACCGAACGTAGCGGCTTCCGCAACTCCCCAGGCCATTTGTCCGGGTGGATCTTCCAATTTGTCCGCTTCCGGTGGTAACGTTTATTCCTGGTCTCCCGCAACCGGTTTAAACAGTACCACTATTTCCAACCCAGTTGCAACTCCAACGGCAACCACAACTTATACCGTGGTTGTTTCTGATGCCAACGGATGTACCAATACCGGACAGGTAACCATTTTGGTAAACCCAAATCCTGTGGTTACCGTGAGCTCTAATCCATCCATAGTTTGTCAGGGTGGTACCACAACGCTGAACAGCTCGGGCGGTGTTTCTTATTCCTGGTCACCTGCTGCCGGTTTGAGCAATCCTACTACTTCAAACCCAACCGCTACCGTAACGGCTACTACTACTTATACTGTTGTGGTTACTAATTCAGCGGGTTGCACTGCTTCCGGATCTGTTACCGTTCTTGTTGGTAATAACCCTACCGCTGTTGCCATGGCCAGCCCGGCTATTGTATGTGTTGGATCTACAACTCAATTTAACTCGGGTGGTGGAACATCTTACTCATGGTCACCCGCAACAGGCTTAAGCAACAGCAGTATTTCAAATCCTGTTTGCACTCCTACCGCTTCCACGGTTTACACCGTCACGGTTACAAATTCGGCCGGATGTACTGCCACCGCTACGGTATCGGTTACCGTTACCCAGGGCCCAACCTTGGCTCAGGGTACCGCCACCCCTGAAACATGTGGCATGAATAACGGAACCGCAACCGCCGGAACCGTTACCGGAACTTCTCCATTTACCTATTCCTGGTCGCCCGGTAACCTTACCGGTCAAACTGTTTCCGGACTTGCAGCAGGTGTTTATACCGTTACCGTTACCGATGCAACGGGCTGTTCACAAACTTCAACCGTTACAGTTGGACTGGTAATTGGGGTTAACGCCGCAGCCTCAGCTACCCCAACTACGGGTGTAGCCCCCTTAAATGTTGTATTCACCAATTCCTCTTCCGGAGCCAATAATTACCTCTGGGACTTTGGAGATGCTAATACTTCCTCCCTCCAAAACCCAACCCACACCTATACGGCTACCGGCACTTATACGGTTATGCTCGTAGTGTGGAATAATAATCAGGCTTGCTCCGATACGGTTTACCTTACCATCATCGTTGGCGATGAAGTTTCCGTGGTGCTACCAAACATCTTTACTCCTAATGGTGATAATACCAACGATGTGTTTAATGCTCAGGTATCCGGAGTGAAGGATCTAACGGGTAAAATTTTTAACCGCTGGGGTGTTGTGGTAGGCGAATGGAAAGGAGGTCCTAACGGAGGTTGGGATGGAAATTCGGTTGCCGGAGGCCCTGCCTCTGCCGGAACTTACTTTTATGTTCTCAATGCTACCGGATTCGATGACAAGCTTTATGAATTCAAAGGATTTGTTCAATTGCTTCGGTAAGTATGAATAATTCTCTGGCAGCGTTTTCCGGAATCTTTGCTTCAGCACTGGAAGACCTGGCCACGGAACTGGAAGAATTTCCTGAAGAAAAATTATGGGTGCTGCCCCCGGGAATTAATAACCCCGGGGGTTCGCTTTTTCTGCACCTTTGCGGAAATCTAAGGCATTTTATAGGGTCCTCTCTCGGGAATACCGGATATATCAGAAACAGAGATTATGAGTTTTCAGCAAGAGGACTTTCAAAATCTGAAATTCGCAATTTGATTCAGGTTACCCGAGAAGAAGTAATAAACTCCCTTGCAAATTTGAACCGGTTAAGCCCCTCCGACAAATTCCCCTTCGATAATTTTGGACCGGATGTTAGCTGGCTTCAGGGATTGATGAAAATAAGCACCCACCTGTCTTATCACCTGGGGCAAATAAATTACCTGAGACGTATTCTGAAAGGGTAGATTTGTGACTTCATTTTTTACCTTTGCATGGATGGCTTCCGATTCCCTGGTTATTATTCCTACTTATAACGAAAAGGAAAACGTTGAAAAAATGGTAAGAGCTATTTTTTCCCAGCCTTTTTCTTTTGATGTGTTAATTGTGGATGATGGATCTCCGGATGGAACGGCTCAAATCGTTAAAAACCTTATTGCAGAATTTCCCGATCGACTTTTTATTTCAGAAAGAAAAGGTAAGCTGGGCCTCGGTACGGCATACATCCATGGCTTTAAATGGGCTTTGTCAAAAACCTACGAATTTATCTTTGAAATGGATTGTGATTTCAGCCACAAACCGGCCGACCTCATTCGCCTGCGTGATGCCTGTGAAAAAGGCGCTGATTTGTCTATCGGCTCCAGATATTGCCGGGGTGGGAAAGTTTCTAACTGGCCCCTGAACCGCATTTTGCTTTCCTACTTTGCATCGCTATACGTCCGGATTGTTCTTTGGATAAATATCAAAGATACCACCGCAGGGTTTAAATGCTATCGGCGAAAGGTATTAGAATCCATAAACCTTGATGCCATCCGGTTTGTAGGATACGCATTTCAAATTGAAATGAAATACAAAGCCAGCCGCCTGGGTTTCCGCCTCGTGGAAGTCCCAATTACTTTTACCGACCGCCAATTTGGTGTTTCCAAAATGAGTACCCGGATTTTTAACGAAGCTTTTATCGGTGTTTTGAAAATGCGCTTCCTTAAAATCCAATGAATTTTACCTTCCTGTGACTTTTCTTTAATTGGCATTGAGGAAATTCGCGGCTTGTTTTTCTGCCTATGAAACTTCCCATAATCCTGCTTGCCCTCCTGGGCCTTTCCCTGAATCCGGTTCACAACGAACCCCACCTGAAAAATATCCGCCAACTCACCTTCGGTGGTGATAATGCAGAAGCTTATTTCAGTCCCGATGGGAAAAAACTGGTTTTTCAATCCAATAATCCGGCCTGGGGACTGTCATGCGACCAAATCTTTATTATGGTAATTGAAAAGGCGCGCGACTCGGCCTATATGCCTAAAAAAGTAAGCACGGGGAAGGGAAGAACTACCTGTTCCTACTTTTTAGCGGACGGGAAGAAAGTTATCTACGCTTCTACCCATAAAACCGGGGACCCATGTCCGCCTGTTCCCGAGGTTAAGCCGGGTGGTAAATACCTTTGGCCCGTTTATCCTTCCTATGATATTTTTTTGGCAGATGGGAAAGGAAAAATCCTCAAACAACTTACTAATCGCATAGGTTATGATGCCGAAGCAGTGGTTTCTCCTGATGGAAAGAAAATTGTTTTTACCTCGGATCGTTCCGGCGACTTAGAATTATGGATCATGAACATTGACGGAACCGGACTCGTTCAGGTTACCCATGACCTGGGCTACGATTGTGGAGCTTTTTTTTCGCCCGACGGGAAAAAGCTTGTTTTCAGAGCCTCCAGGCCGGAAACCGAGGAGGAAATAAATGAGTATAAAGCATTGCTTAAACAAGGTCTGGTTGCCCCCACCCAAATGGAAATTTACACCTGCAATACCGATGGAAGTGATTTAAAACAAATTACCAGTCTCGGAAAGGCAAATTGGGCGCCGTTTTTTCATCCTTCCGGAAAGAAAATAATTTTTTCTTCAAACCACCACTCAGACCGGGGATTTGATTTTCAATTATATCTCGTAAATATCGATGGCACCGGGCTTGAACGAGTTACTTCACAAAGCTACTTTAATGCATTTCCAATGTTTTCTCCCAATGGAAAGCAACTGGTGTTCTCCTCGAACCGAAATAATAAGGGCTCTAAGGATACCAATGTGTTTTTAGCCGACTGGGTGGATTAATTCAGGTTTTTGGTACCTTTGTGCTATGGCCAGCCGGAAACTGATTTTCACCATCTTTTTTTCCGGTTTACTGTTTCAGGCCTTCTCCCAAAAGTTACATCCAGCGGTTTCTGAAGCCAACCTTAAGAAACATGTTTATACCCTGGCCTCCGATAAAATGAAGGGTAGGGGAACCGGTACGCGTGAAGAATTAGCCGCTGCGAATTACATCGCCTCTCATTTTAAAAAAATGAAGCTTGAACCCAAGGGAAATCTGAGCTCATACCTCTATTCTTTTAAAACCCGTAAGCGTGCCCACGCCCACGACACCATCGGTACCGGTGATAATATTTCCGGATTGAATGTGGTAGCATATCTGGATAACAAAGCGGAGTTTACTATAGTTATTGGTGCCCATTTTGATCATTTGGGTCTCGGACATGATCATAATTCACGCGATACCGAACCTGAAGGAAAAATACATAATGGGGCAGATGATAATGCCTCCGGTGTTGCCGGAGTGCTTGAATTAGCCCGGTATTTCAAATACAATAATATCCGCGAGAAATATAATTTTCTGTTTATCTGTTTTTCAGGGGCGGAACTTGGACTTCTGGGTTCAAAAAAATACTGCGAAAATCCCACCATCGACCTTTCCCGTGTAAATTACATGATAAATCTGGATATGATTGGAAGATTAAACGATACCACAAAACGGCTTCTGGTTTATGGGGTGGGAACCGGTCCTGATTTTGTTCCCTGGTTTGATAAAAACCCCGGAGGCTTTTCACTTAAACTCGACAGTTCGGGTATTGGACCCTCAGATCAGACATCTTTCTACCTGAAAGGAATTCCGGTACTTCATTTTTTTACGGGGCAGCATGAAGATTATCACAAGCCGGGCGATGATCCTGAAAAGGTAAACTACCGGGGTCAGAAAGATGTGGTGGAGTATGTAATTCGATTTGTAATGGACTTTGATGAAAAGCCCCGTCAAAAATTTCAAACCACCCGGAATACCATGGGGGGAAGGACGGGATTTAAGGTTACTTTAGGAATTATGCCCGATTATACCTTTGAGGGAACCGGATTGCGCCTGGACGGAGTTAGTGCGGGAAAGCCTGCAGACCTGGCCGGGTTAAAAAAAGGAGATGTAATTATCCGGATGGGAGACCTTCCAATTCAGTCGGTGAAAGATTATATGGAATGCCTGGGAAAATATAATAAGGGAGATTCAACTACCCTTGAAATCATTCGTGAAAATAAAAATATGGTTGTACCGGTAACTTTTTAATAATGGGAAAATTGGTAATAAAAAATTGCCGGATTGTAAATGAAGGCGAAACTTTTGATGGTGGATTGTTAATCCGGGATGAAAAAATTGAACGGGTTTTCCGCGACAGAAAAAGCCTGAACGAATTTCTGGATACATATTCCGGAGAAGTGTATGATGGGAAGGATAATTTTTTGATCCCGGGACTTATCGATGATCAGGTTCATTTCCGGGAGCCCGGACTTACCCATAAGGGGGACTTAACTACCGAGTCAAGAGCGGCGGTCGCCGGCGGTATTACCTCATTCATGGAAATGCCCAACACGGTTCCCAACGTACTAACCCTCGATTTGCTGGAGGAGAAATACCAGCGGGCCTCAGAAGTTTCTCCGGCCAACTACTCCTTTTTTATGGGTGCCAGTAATGAAAACATCAGTGAAATAAGAAAAGTGGATCCCACTAAGGTTTGCGGTCTCAAGATTTTTATGGGATCCTCCACCGGAAATATGCTGGTAGACAGTAGAAAAACCCTGGAAGCCATATTTTCAGAAACTCCCTTGCTGATTGCAACCCATTGCGAGGATGAGCCCACCGTAAAAAAGAACCTGGCTCTGGCAAAGGAGAAATATGGAGAGCATGTGCCCATTACCATGCATCCCGTTATCCGAAATGAAGAAGCCTGTTATCGCTCGAGCTCATTGGCCGTGGAGCTTGCCACCAAATACGGATCGAGACTACATATTCTGCACATAAGCACTGCTCGTGAAGTTTCCCTTTTTGAAAAGGCAGTTCCGGGAAAAGAAAAGAAAATTACTTCCGAAGCTTGTATTCACCATCTTTATTTTTGTGATGAAGATTACACCTCCAAAGGAAACAGGATTAAATGGAACCCTGCCATTAAGTCTGCTGCTGACCGTGAAGGAATATGGAAAGGACTGATGGAGAACCGGATTGATGTTATTGCCACCGATCATGCCCCGCATACCCGGGAGGAAAAATCAGCCACCTATTTTTCTGCCCCAAGTGGAGGCCCTCTGGTTCAGCATTCTCTGGTTGCGATGATGGAATTTGTTAAAAAAGGGAAAATCAGTATTGAATTTATGGTTGAAAAAATGTGCCATAATGTGGCCCGGTTGTTTCAAATTGAAGGCCGGGGGTTTATCAGGGAAGGAGCCTATGCCGATGTGGTACTCGTTAATCCCAATTCACCATGGGTAGTTAAACCCGAAAACCTTTTCTACAAATGCCAATGGTCTCCCTTTGAAGGTGATTCTTTTTCCTCACGCGTTGTTGCAACCTTTGTAAACGGTAATCTTGTTTACGAAGACGACCTCAGTGGCGAGAAAGGAAAATTCAAATACCGGAAGACAGGAATGAGATTGATGTTTAACCGCTAAGATATTTTTTGTGATTTATCGGTTTACACAAGCCTTAATGCTGATTTTTCTCCGTCTTTATTATAAGACGGTATACCTGAATACCGATAGAATCCCCGGAAAGGTTCCTTGCATTATTGCCTCCAACCACACCAACGCATTCATGGATCCTATCCTAATCGGATATCGCAGGGTAAAAAAAGTAAAGTTTTTTGCCAGAGGTGATGTTTTCAGGAGCCCGGTGGCTGCATTTTTTCTGAAAAAGCTGGGTATCCTTCCCATGTACAGACTTCAAGAAGGATTTTCAGAAATAAAAAAGAATGCCGGATCTTTCGACTCTTTTAAATTATTTCTGGAGAACCGGGAGACCATTCTGCTGTATCCTGAAGGAATCTGCATTCAGGATTACAGGATTAAACCACTTAAAAAGGGCCTGGCAAAGGTGGCCCTTGATTTCGCAATTAATTCTCCTGAGGGAAGTAAATTGGCAATTGTTCCCCTGGGAATGAACTTTTATGACCCTTCAAAGTTCCGAAGTTCTTTAATTGTATACACGGGTGATGCTTTTTCCATTGAACCCTGGATCGAACCCTATAAAAAGAACCCTGCAATTGCCATTAACGACCTTACCGCATTTACAGAAAAGAAAATGCGGGAAACAGTGGCTGAAATACAAAATCCAGAAAACGATGTTTTGTTCCGCGAACTTTGGAATTTGTTCGAGGGAAAATATCCGGTGCAAAACAAGCTCACTTCAAAATCTGCCCTGCATATTTTTAACCGGCGACAACTACTAGCCCGCTCAATTAACGGGAAGTCTGTAAACGAGCAAGATGAATTCAAAAGGATAAAAGAGTCTGCCCTTACACTTTCCGCATTTCTGAAAGAAAGAAAAATTCTACCCAAACATCTTTTTAGCCCCCCCACCGGAATTTTTACCTCTGGCCTACAATACCTTTTTCTGATTCCTTTTTTTTATTCGGGCTGGCTTTTGAACCTGATACCTGTAATTTTAGGAGTAAGTCTGACTCGTAAAAAGGTAAAGAACATTGAGTTTTATGCCAGCGTTGAATTTGTGTTGTGTATGTTATTCTGGATTTTCTGGGCTTTGCTGGGTTTTTCCCTGGCCTGGCTGCTTTCCGGATCCCTGGTAGTGGGTCTTTTTGTAGTAGTAGGCCTCGCCATTTTGGGTCAGCTTTCCATTACCTTACGTGAGCCTCTCAGAAGCTGTAAGTCTGCCCTTGAAGCCTGGAAATTCAGGGATAAAGCCAAGGGCGATTTCGAAAATAGAAGGGAAGATGGAGAAGGGATGTGTGATTTCTTTTTTAAAGACCTTCGCTGATTAAGCTTTGTCCTGATTCGAGGTCATGGCCTTTAAAATCCAGTTAGGTAATGCCTTTTCAGGAGCCCGGTTCTTCAAATTCAAATACCAGCCTATTTTTTTTAGCAATGGAATTTTGTGAGTTTCTACGAATTCAATCAAAGTACCATCGGGATCCTCCACATAACTGAACCGGCCCGCCGCTTCACCCATGTCGAATCTTGCAGGACTTTCCACCGTAAAGGGATGCCCCTCCTTTTTACAAAGTGCCGATAGTTCATCCAGGCCCCGAATGTCGAAACAAAGATGTATGTAGCCTAAATCACCCCACAGGCGATCTTTGAAGATTTTTTCAGTATTTCCATTAATTAATTGCAGGAGTTCTATTTTGCTGTTACCAAAGAATGGCGCGAAGGGACCTTTTCGCTCACGGGAATGCGTTAAGATTACCCTGCGGAAACTTTCCCCTGTTCTTCCTAACTCACCCAGATCTTCAAATACTCCGGTTTGATCAAATACTATTTTATCATAACCCAGAATATTCCTGTAAAAGGCTATTGATTTCTCCATGGCCGAAACTCCAAGAACGGCCCCGCAGGGACCCCCAAACAGTGATTTTCCCTTTTGAAAGAAAACATCAGATTGTACTATTTTGAAAAAATTATTGAAGGGATCTTTTCCCCAAAAAAACAAACCTTCACCCGATGAATGCAACTTTCCCAAAAAAGGAAGGTTTTGGTTCGATAAATATTTGTGGGTCGCTTCCGGCTGGTCTGTTTTAATGCAATTTGCAAGGATCCCAAGATCGCCGGGCCGAATTGAAAAGGCAGGGGGCTGAGGTTTACGAGATGTATATTGCCAGATTTCATACCCGCCACCACCCCGGGGGTGAAGAGATAATATGGCATGACGCTTCTGTGGCATACCGCCCGTATAAGGTAACATCAAATTAGCCTCAGCCGCTTCTTCAAAAATCCGGATATTCTGCCCGAATGTTTTTCGGTACCAATGATAGGCTTCATGCACGTTTTGAACCCCAATTCCAATCTGTTGTATGCCTGATACAATCGGTAATTCCATCACTCTATTTTCTGATTGAATAGTTTTTTATAAAAAAAGCGGGGAAACATCCTTCGCAACCACAAAGCAAATCGTTCACGGAAATGGCCCGAATAAATTTCAAATTTTCCTTTGTCATATCCTTCCATTATGTCACGGGCACATTCCATCGCCGAAATTCCCTCCACATGAGAAGAATCCATTTTTCCATGCCGGTTCCCACTACCCTGCAGGGCATTTACTGAAATCCGGGTTGCAACTTTTCCCGGACAAACCATTAAAACGCTAATGCCCCTTTTTCCATATTCCAGCCGGAGTGAATCAAAATATCCGTGAAGCGCATGCTTGGAAGCGGAATAGGATGATCGTAAATAATATCCGAATTTACCGGAAACACTACTGATTACAATGAAATCTCCTTTTTGCTGTTGTAAGAAAACGGGTAATAGCTCATGCGTAATGGCAACGGCTCCAAAATAATTTACCTCCATGATCTTTCTTGCGATTTCAGGTTGGGTTTCACCTGCAAAAGAACGCTGACTGATTCCGCCGTTGTGAACCATTACATCTATTCGGCCGGCAAACTCCATTACACGCGAAACCCAGCGCGAGGCTTCGTGATTAAGTTCCAGATCCAGGGGTAAAATAAAAAAACGATCGGAAGAAAATTTAAATTCGGTAGCTACCGATTCAAGCGCCTGAGGGTCTCTTCCCGACAAAACAAGGGTGTACCCTCTTTGGTAAAAAGTATGAGCAAGCGCTTTCCCAATTCCTGAGGAAGCCCCCGTAATCCAAACCACTTGCTTTTTTTCTTTATCCAACCCGGTAAAGGTAATACTTGAAATTCAAATTCGGCGGCCCATCATTCAGGGGATTTGCCTAATTTTGCCCATGCGCCTTTTTATTTTTGTATCCGCCCTGATCTTTTTGGGCTCCTGCTCGGGAAATCAGGGAATTCCTGAAGGTGTGCTCGAAAAAGAAAAAATGATTGATCTTCTGGTTTCCCTTCATTATGCGGAGGCCGAGGTAATGACCGGTAAATCCCTGGGCGATTCTACCTTCTCCGACTCGGTTAATTTCCAGGCAGTGTTCGAAAAATCCGGGGTTTTAAGAGCCGAATATGACTCCAGCATGAAATTTTATTCTTCCCGGCCCGAACTGTTGAATGAAATTTACGATGAGGTTATCTTGAGACTCTCAGCCAAACAGGCCGAAACAGAAGGGAAAACAAAAGGAAATTAGGCCTTCAACTCCATTTCTTCCTTTTTATAAACCGAGGCAATTTCAGGAATAAACCTGTCAATACCTTTCAGTTTTCGCCCCAATAAATCCTCAATTTTATGGGCCTCAAACCGGGTTTTGCTTTTCATGCCCCGGATAAAGGAAGGAGGGAAGGGGTTCGGCTTTCCTAAAAGTGATATTCCCGGTCCAAGCAAATAACGCATGATAAAATATGAAATTCTCCCCAATTGTTTTTTAGGGGGCTTCACCCCCAATTCGGAACATAACAGGGTAAGAAAATCCACATGGGGCTGGTTATCTGAAACCAGAATATACCTTTCTCCGTGAATACCTCTGGTAAACAATTCCCACATTATCGAAGTAACGTCTTCTACGCTGACAAAGGACCCAATCCCGTCAGGGTAAAATGGAATTCCCTTGGCCGTGGCCCTGATTATTTGATTGCTTCCGGTTCTCCAAAAACCGCTTCCTAAAATTACCCCGGGATTCACTATACTTCCTTTAAGCCCTTCTTCAAACCCTCGCCAAACTTCCATTTCTGACTGAAATTTACTATAGAAATAATGGCTGTCTTTACGCCGGCCGTTAAAAGCAGAATGTTCATTAATCAGGCTTCCCTCGGGCCATTCCCCAAAGGCGGCTACAGAACTTAAATGGGAAAAATACGCGACTTGTTTTTCAAGCGATTCATTTACCAGCAACTCGGTGGCTCTGACATTGTTCCGGTATAAGCTGTCAATGCCTTTTTTGTCGAACCGGATGGTTCCCGCACAATGAAAAACAATATCACCTTCCCCTATAAATCCAGCTATATCAACAGGATTGGAAAGATTCCCACAATACCAGGTTATGGTGTTAAAGCGCGCTTCCCAGGCCTCTCCAAAATGCCTTTGGAATACTTTTTTTAATTCCGAAAAATCTGAATGGGGACGATGAAACGCTTTTACCGGCCGGTTCTCTTCCACTATTTTTGCCAACATGTGGGAACCAACAAAACCGGTGCCCCCCGTTACAAGTATCATTTTTCAAAGGTATTTATTTTCCGGGGTGAAGGGTTTCGAAAGATATAATTTATCTTTGGCCAATGAGTTTTGTTGATGAATTGAAATGGCGGGGTATGTTGCACGACATAATGCCCGGAACCGAAGAGCTTCTGAAAAAAGAACAGGTGTCGGGTTATATTGGCTTTGATCCAACTGCCGATAGTCTGGGCCTTGGAAATCTGGTTCAGATTATGACCCTTGTGCATTTTCAAAGAAGCGGACACAGTCCTGTGGCCCTCGTGGGTGGTGCCACCGGAATGGTAGGCGACCCTTCCGGAAAATCCGCAGAAAGAAATTTGCTCGACCGCGACACCCTGGTCCATAATCAGGAATGCCAGCAAAAACAGCTGGAGAAATTTCTTGATTTTTCCTCCGGGAAGAATAAAGCCCGGATAGTAAATAATTACGACTGGTTTAAGGACATGGGCTTCCTTGATTTTATCAGGGATGTAGGTAAACACATCACCATTAATTATATGCTGGCAAAGGATTCCGTAAAAACCAGATTGGAATCGGGAATGTCTTTTACTGAATTCTCATACCAGTTGGTACAGGGATATGATTTTTATTATCTGTGGAAAAACCACGGGGTGAAAATGCAAATGGGAGGTTCCGATCAATGGGGCAATATTCTTACAGGTACTGAATTGATTCGCAGAAAGGATGCGGGCGAGGCATTTGCCCTCACCACCCCTTTGATAAAAAAGGCGGATGGGTCAAAATTTGGGAAAACAGAATCCGGAAATATCTGGCTTGATCCTGAAAAAACCAGCCCCTATAAATTTTACCAGTTTTGGATAAATGCTTCCGATCAGGATGTGGAGAATTATATCCGGATTTTTTCTTTAAATGGGAGAGAAGAAATCGAAAGTCTGATCTCTGACCATGCTAAAGAACCCCATCTGCGACTGTTACAAAAATCACTGGCCGCTGAAATTACCGCCAGGGTTCATTCTGCTGATGCCCTTGCCAAAGCTCAGGACGCAAGCGAGATTTTATTCGGAAAAGGAACCCGGGAAATGCTGGGAACCTTAAGCGAAAAGCAAATTCTGGAAGTTTTTGAAGGGGTTCCCACCTATAATTTACCAAAATCTGAACTGGAAGCCGGTATACCTTTGATCGAACTTCTGGTTGCAAAATCAACAGTATTTCCATCGAAAGGAGAAGCCAGGAAAATGATTCAGCAGGGAGGGGTTCTCATTAATAAGGAAAAAGCCGATGATGTCAACCTTTCCGTAAACACATCCCATCTGCTTTCCGGAAATAGTATCCTGGTGCAAAAAGGAAAGAAAAATTACTTTTTGTTCCGGATTCAATAATATTCAAACGGCCAACAGGTTGCAGCCACGGAGATCGCTGTTGTCGTACCTCCCCATTACCTCAAATCCCCCCGGCTTCTCCAGTCGCCCCAGATCCATGGTTGCAATAAAACTGCAAGAGTTAACATTGGCCAGGTCTATGACATTTATCCCTCCGGTTTTTCCCGGCGCATGTATGTAATCGTTTGGGGTTTCCGGATCGCGAATCAGGACCCGCATCCAGGGAGGAGTTTTAAAAATTCCCCCTTCAGCCGACCATGCCTGGGAAAATAACTCAGTCATTCCATATTCTGATGAAATACCTTTCAATTTGAATCGCTCCGACAATATTCCATGCAATTCTTCCCGGACCATTTCTTTTTCCATTCCTTTCATGCCTCCCGTTTCAACAACCATAGTGTTCTTTAAGGGTATCGGGAATTGCTCCGAAAACCGTAATAATGCATATGAAACTCCGAAAAGAATAATTTTTTTTCCTGATTTTTCCAGCGTGATCAGTTTTTCAGCAAGCTCCCGGAAATTATTCAAATAAAAGCCCGATTCATCATTTCCCCCTTTCTTCATTAAATGATTTATCATATAAACAAGAGAGGAATTTCCTCTTTCCAGGTAACCCGGTAAAAGACTGAGAAAAATAAAATTTTTCGGATCCCCGGCGAAAATTTTAAATCCTTCGCTCAGGGATAATTCATAAACATCCGGATCACTGACAAAATGCCGGGAAATGTTTTGGCCTGTGGTTCCACTGCTTTCAAATATCAGGGGTGACGGGGTCACAGGTTCGCATTCAACCCTATGGCTGCGGAAAAACGAAATGGGGAGAAAAGGGATTTTTTCCGGGTCATTGATTTTTTTGGGATCGATTTTCAGGAGCTCAAGGAATTCCCGGTAAACAGGGCAATTTTCGGCCTGGTGACGGAATACCCTGATAGCCAATTCGCTAAAATCACCTTCTTCCCCTGCCTGGCCAATAAAGTCCTTTACCAGTTTTGCGGGACTAAAATTTTTTCCCATTTTATGCGTTCCGATTATTGGTGGTAAAATTCACCGGAATTTGTAAATTTGAAGTATGCAACGTTTTGCCTTCCTTAGTGTTGTAGCCGTGTTTTTATTAGCAGGTTGTATCAAGGACGAGTCCTTTCCCAACGAACCGGCTATTGAATTCAACCAATACATCCGCTACGGAAACGACTCGGCTGAATTTGTCATCAATTTTACCGATGGCGATGGCGATCTCGGACTCTCCTCCAAAGATACCAATTCTCCTTTCCACCAGGGCGGCAACTATCATTTTAACCTGAGGCTGAAATACTTATACCTCGATACCGCCACCGGACAATGGGTTCCCTTTGTAACCAATTTCCCTAATAATGGTGATTTGCTGGAATGGAACTTCCGATTCCCACGGGTTCTCAAAAAGGATAACAGCAAGGCCGTAAAGGGGGAAATCCACTCCCGCATGTACGCCCCATATTATGTTCCCGGGCATACCAAATACCGGTTCGAATGCTTCATTTACGACCGGGCTCTAAATAAGAGCAACGTCATTACTTCCCCGCCTTTTACTCCCTGACCTAAGGATTTAACATTCCCTTAACATTGATTTTCCTGAAATAGGTCAGCTTTGCCTTTCTATTAATACCTGTTTACATGGCTAGTTTTTTGAAGATTTTTATCCCCCAGGATAAAAAGTTTTTTTCCCTTTTCGAAAGGGGTTCCGGAAATCTGTTGTCGATTTCTGAATTACTCGTGAAAATGGTGAATACCCCCGATGCGGATGAAAGAACAAGATTAATAAAGGAAATAGAAAATCTGGAACATGCAGGCGATGCCATTTCCCATGAGATTTTCAATGAACTTTCTACCAATTTTATTACTCCTTTTGATCGTGAAGACATTCACGCCCTGACCTCCTCCATTGATGATATCGTAGATTATATCCATGGGTCGGCCAAACGAATCCAGCTCTATAAGGTTGATAAAATCAGTCCCTCCATAATTAAACTGTCTGAATTAATCCTGGAAGGCTCACGCGAACTACACCGTGCAATTAACGAGTTGAGGAACCTGAAGAATATAGGAAAAATTAAGGAAGCCTGTGTGCGCATCAACAGCATTGAAAACCATGCCGACGATATTTTCGATATGGCGATAGCCAAACTTTTTGAAGAAGAGCAAAATGCCGTAATGGTAATCAAATACAAGGAAGTGCTTTCTGCCCTTGAAACCGCCACGGATAAGTGCGAGGATGCGGCCAATGTTCTGGAATCTATTTTGGTGAAAAACGCCTGATCCTATGGGTATCGATTCCCTTCTGCTGATTATTGTTCTGGCTTTGATTTTCGATTTTATTAACGGATTTCATGATGCCGCCAATTCCATTGCCACCGTGGTTTCTACCCGGGTGCTCGCTCCGTTTACTGCGGTTTTGTGGGCAGCGGCATTTAATATCATCGCCTTTTGGATTTTTAAATTAAGTGTGGCTGATACCGTTTCTAAGACGGTAAAAGTTGACTTTATTACCCTTGAAGTAATTCTGGCCGGCCTCCTTGCGGCCATTGCCTGGAATCTGATTACATGGTACTATGGCATTCCTTCTTCTTCTTCACATACCCTGATCGGTGGTTTTGCCGGTGCCGCTATAGCCCATGCAGGTTTTGGTTCTATCCAACCGGATAAGGTTCTCAAGCCCATTGCATTCATTGTTTTGGCTCCCCTGATCGGAATGATAGTATCCTATTTTGTAGCCGTAATTACCTTGCATTTGTGCCGAAGGGCGAACCCGTCGAGGGTTGATAAAATATTCCGTCGTCTGCAGCTGGTTTCTTCAGCCGCATATAGCCTTGGGCATGGCGGTAACGATGCTCAGAAAGTTATGGGAATTCTGATGGCTGCCTTTATTGCCTTTTCACACCTGCCTGCCACTGAATTAGAAGGCGCTCCATCCTGGTTGATGAGCTTTATTAATGATTTTGGCCCGAGGGAACAGGAGTTTAAAATTGCAATGGCAGAATACAAAGATGCCCTGGCTCAGGGAGTTCAGGGACTTAAAAAACCTGAACTTAAATTTACAGATCTGATCCCATCCTGGGTTCCCATCTCCTGCTACCTCGCTATTGGTTTCGGAACCATGTTCGGCGGTTGGAGAATCGTAAAAACCATGGGTCAGAAAGTAACTAAACTTACACCCTTTGAAGGTTTCGCAGCCGAAACCGGTGGGGCCTTAACACTTTTTGGAACCGGCTCCCTGGGTATTCCCGTGTCTACCACACATACCATTACCGGATCCATAATAGGAGTGGGAATGCTGAAACGCCTTTCCGCCGTGCGATGGGGAGTTACCATTAACCTGGTCTGGGCCTGGATTATTACTATCCCCGTATCTGCCGCCATGGCAGGATTTTTTTATTGGCTTGTTCATCTCCTTACCTAACCCTCCGATTTCTTCATTAACTTTACCCTTAACCCATGGCTAAAATCCTTATTGTGGATGACGAGCCGGATATTCTCGAACTTATCCGGTATAACCTTGAAAAGGAAGGGTACAAGGTATTTCTGGCTTCAAATGGGCTGGATGGGATTGCCAAGGCAAAGGAAGTTATACCTGACCTGATAATCCTCGATTTAATGATGCCGGGAATGGATGGCATTGAAGCCTGCACCGAACTCCGGAAAATCCCTGATTTGCAAAATCCCCTGATTGCTTTTTTGACAGCCAGAAATGAAGATTTTGCCCAGATTGGCGGCTTTGAAGCCGGGGCTGATGATTTTATTAATAAACCCATTAAACCTAAGGTCCTTCTCAGTCGAATCAAAGGATTGTTGCGGAGGAAATTTTCAGAAACCGAAAACGGTCTGCTTGTCCTTGGTGAACTTTCCATAGACAAAGAAAAATATATCATCATCCATCGTAATGTGGAAATTAATCTCCCCCGTAAAGAGTTTGAACTTCTGGCATTGCTTTCATCCAAACCCGGCAAAGTTTTTTCAAGGGATGAAATCCTTAATAATGTTTGGGGTGGTGATGTGGTTGTAGGCGACCGGACAATCGATGTTCATGTTCGAAAAATAAGAGAAAAAATCGGCGACCATTATATTAAAACCATAAAAGGTGTAGGTTATAAATTCGAATTTTAATGAAGGCTAAATCCTGGCTTAGGATAATTTTCGTTGCTTTTCTTGCGTCTGTTTTTATTGCCGTTTGCTCTTATTTTATTGCCCGATACAAAATTCCGGCCTCTACAGAATCCCTTTTTGTTTTAGTAATCCTCGTTTTTTTTACCTCTCTTTTTGTAATCACCGTATTGTTGGCCGGCTATAATTATTTTGAGTCGAAAAGAATTTTGAAACTGGTGCGAGAACAAGAACTCGAACATGGTAAAACCCTGTTAAATCCATTATTCGCTTCCCGTGATCTGGAAACTGAACTCCGAAGAATTTTCTCCAACAGAAAAATGGAAATCGAACAGTTTAGAAAAATGGAATCTTATCGCAAAGAGTATATTGGAAACGTTTCTCATGAACTCAAAACCCCTATTTTCAATATTCAGGGATACATTCTTACACTCCTGGATGGGGGTTTGCACGACGAAAGAATAAATGTTGATTACCTGAAACGAGCCGAAAAAAGTGTGGATAGAATGATTACCATAGTGGAAGATCTTCAAACCATTTCCCAGCTCGAAACCGGTGAACTTGAATTGGAACCGGAGAAATTCGATATTGTTGAACTTATTCAGGATGTTATTGATGCCCAGGATCTGAGATCCCGCGAAAGCAAAATCAACATCATTTTTCGTGATCCTCCCCAGGAGCCTGTTTTTGTTTTTGCCGATAAATTCAGAATCAGACAGGTGCTGGTAAACCTGGTCGTAAACTCAGTTCGATACGGAAAACCCGAAGGTGAAACAAGATTAAAGGTGGATGTCCTGGGGGAAAAGGTGAGAGTGGAAGTTGCAGATAACGGGATCGGAATTAAAAAAGAACATCTGCCCAGGATTTTTGAACGATTTTACCGCGTTGATAACTCCCGCTCCCGGGAATTGGGTGGAACCGGCCTCGGACTTTCAATTGTTAAGCATATTATTGAGGGACACCGTCAGGCTATTGATGTTATTTCAACCGAAGGTGCCGGTAGCGTTTTTTCTTTTACGCTTCAAAAAGACTAATTCCCTTATTGTTTTCAACAATTATTTTTCGGGGTGTCTCCAAAGCCTTAACCACCACGGAAAGGTTCATTTCATTTTCTTGCATCAGATGAATATTCCCATGCGAATAATGGTAGTTTGCCAGATATTCCTGCTCGGGTTGCCCGGCGGTAGGTATCATAAGGCAGTTAGATTCCAGCATATGATAATCCATTATGGAACTATATCCCGATCGGGAAATTATTAATCTCGCCCCTGCTGCCAGCTGCGATAGTTTTTCCGGACCGGCAAAATCTTCTTCGTTAGGATTTTCCCTTTCCGGCCCAATTCCGGAAAACGATTTCCCAAGAATCAAGTGGGTTCTCAGGCCCTGATCTCTTTGTAATTTGGAAAATAATTTCCTCATTTCGATTTCAAACTTCTTCCGGCCGGGCTCCGGACCGGAAATTACTCCCAATACGTCAATGTCTTTGTCGAACTCCTGAGCAGGCTTTTGTAATGCCGTAAGTGGACCAATATATTTAAGCGGTGGGGTTTGGTAAATGGATCGGCTCAAATTACCCGACAGGTTCCCGGACCCGGGATAATCGGGTACCCAAATCTCATTAAAATTTCCCAGCCATTTCCGATATCTGTTATTGATTGTATTTTTTAACAGGGGAGGGGAAAGATGCAATTGGTGACATAGGAGATAGGAAGGAATGGAGGGATGATAAAAGCCGTATCTGTTATCTGAAATAATCAGATCCGGTTCGAGCTCCTTTACCAGGAGTTCCGCAATTTTTTTTTCTTTTTTCAGGGATTTAATAAACGGGAAAAGCTGAAATCCCACACGGGGAAGTAACCAGACTCCCGGGGAATACCGCATTTCAAAGAAGGGATAGCTCCTTACATCAATCTCGGGAAAGCGTAGCTTGATGTAACGGGCGGCATTTCCTTCGGCTAGCACCACAACCCTGTCCCCGTTTTTCTGCAGTTTTTCAATTAAAACCGAGGATCTTGTGGCATGCCCCATGCCCCAGTTTAAAATTCCGAATAAAATAACTTTATTTTTTTTCGACATTTGGATCAGGAAATAAAGATAGCCAAAGCATTAAACTGTGAAAAAAAACAAACTGCAGCGTTTTCGGGAACTGGACACCTTTCCTAATGCCATTCCTTTCTTTTATGCTGATTTTGTTAATCGAAATTTCCGACTTAAAGGAAGCTGGTCTGCTGAAATTTTTAAAAACAACAATCCTATTACCCTTGAATTGGGCTGCGGAAAAGGCGAGTATTCATTCAATCTGGCCCGTGAATTTCCTGCCCGGAATTTTATTGGTGTGGATGTAAAAGGAAACAGGATGTGGGTGGGAGCCAGGAAGGGCCTTGAAGAAAACCTGGGAAATCTCTTTTTCCTGAGAACCCGAATCGACTTTATCGAGGAGATTTTCGGTCCCGGAGAAGTCAGTGAAATTTGGATTACTTTCCCGGATCCCCAAAAAGAACGCCCCAGGAAAAGATTAACGCATCCTTTGTTTCTGAACCGTTATAAAAAAATCTTAAGGAATGGCGGCGCCATCCACCTGAAAACCGATAGTGCAATCCTTTATGAATATACCCTTGGAATAATCGAGAAGCTGAACCTGGAAATAAAAGATTTTTCCCCCGACATTTATAACGATACCCGAAGGCGACCCTGGGTGGAAGATATTAAAACCTTTTACGAAAGTATTTACCTTTCGGAAGGGGTTCCCATCAAATTCATTTCCTTCTCACTGGATCGTTTACCAGCCCAGAATCCAGCTGAAGATTAAAGGAGCTACTATAGTAGCATCACTTTCTACAATAAACTTAGGCGTGGTTATGTCGAGTTTTCCCCAGGTTATTTTTTCATTGGGAACCGCACCTGAATAGCTTCCGTAAGAAGTAGTGGAATCAGAAATCTGGCAAAAGTAACTCCAGAAGGGAACATCCTTCCAGCCTAAATCCTGATACATCATGGGCACAACGCAAATCGGAAAATCTCCGGCAATGCCACCCCCAATCTGAAAAAATCCAACTCCCTTCCCCCCGGAATTGGCCCTATACCAATCCGAAAGCCAACACATGTAATCAATGCCGCTTTTTACCGTGGTGGAAGTTAGTTCGCCTTTAATGCAATAGGAAGCAAAAATATTTCCCATGGTGGAATCTTCCCAGCCCGGAACTATTATGGGAAGGTTTTTTTCGGCGGCAGCTACCATCCATGAATTTTTCGGATCAATTTCATAATACTGCTCAAGTACTCCACTCAATATCATCTTGTACATGAATTCATGAGGAAAGTACCTTTCTTTTTTGTCTTCCGCTTCCTTCCAAAGTTTAAAAATGTGCTTTTGGAGGCGACGAAACGCCTCTTCTTCCGGTATGCAGGTATCCGTTACCCGGTTAAATCCGTTTTCCAACAAATCCCATTCCTCCTGAGGGGTCAGATCTCTGTAGTTGGGAACTCGCTTATAATGCGAATGAGCTACAAGATTCATGAGGTCCTCTTCAAGATTTGCCCCGGTGCAGGATATTATTTGAACCTTGTCCTGACGAATCATTTCGGCCAGCGATAAACCCAGTTCCCCCGTACTCATTGCCCCGGCAAGGGTTATCATCATTTTTCCACCTTCCAGAAGGTGTTTTTCATAGCCCATGGCAGCATCTTTCAATGCTGCGGCATTAAAATGACGGTAATGGTGATCGATAAATTTTGAAATAGGTCCTTTGCTCATATCCGGGAATTTTGGGCAAAAATATAAAAATATATGGGCTAAATTTCCCCGTAATCCCCCCGAGTTGTATTTTTAACCATGCCCCTCGACAAAGACTTTTACGATTCGGTTTATCAGGTTGTTCGTCTGGTTCCCAGGGGTAGAGTCACTTCCTACGGGGCTATTGCCCGGTACCTGGGTAGTCCACGCTCCGCAAGGGTAGTCGGCTGGGCAATGAATGTTAGCCATAATGCTAAACCGCCCGTTCCCGCACACAGGGTTTTAAACCGAAACGGCCTTCTTTCCGGACAAGCTCATTTTCCCGGACCGGGTGAAATGCAACGACGCCTCGAAGCGGAAGGCCACTCGGTTTCTCAAAATAAAGTGGACCGGTTTGAAGAGGTTTTTTGGGATCCTAATTTGGAGCTTTCCCTGTAAGGATTGTCCCCCCTTTTTTCGTATTTTTGCTATTGAAACACTCCTATGGAAATTACCAAAGAAAAAGTACTTGAAGCCCTGAGTCATGTTGAAGATCCCGATCTTAAAAAGGACCTTGTTACCCTCGGCATGATTCGCGATCTGCAAATTAAAGGAAAGGAGGTGTCTTTTACGGTTATGCTCACTACACCCGCCTGCCCCATGAAAGACATGATTCAAAAGGCTTGCGAAAATGCAATCGTCCATTTCGTGGATAAGGAAGCCTCTGTAAAAGTGAAAATGGATGCGGATGTTACAACCGGCAAAACATCTTCTATTCCCGGAGTAAAAAATATTATCGCTGTTGCTTCGGGAAAGGGCGGGGTAGGAAAATCTACAGTGGCTGCCAACCTGGCCATTGCTCTGAGCGAAACCGGTTCTAAAGTGGGTATTGTGGATGCGGATATTTACGGGCCTTCAATTCCCATCCTCTTTGATGTCGTAACCGATAAACCATCAATGACCCAGGTGGAGGGGAAAAATAAAATGATTCCGGTAGAAGCCTATGGGGTAAAAATTATGTCAATCGGTTTTTTTGCCGATATGGATCAGCCCATACCCTGGAGGGGTCCCATGGCAACCCGAGCCATGACGCAATTGTTTACCGATACCCACTGGGAAAATATTGATTACCTGATTGTTGACCTTCCTCCCGGTACCGGAGATATTCAGCTTTCTCTGGCACAGAATATTCCTCTGAGCGGAGTGGTTATTGTTAGTACACCCCAACAGGTGGCTTTGGCCGATGTCAGAAAAGGAATAGGCATGTTCCGCATGGAGGGATTACAGGTTCCTATCCTGGGAATTATTGAAAACATGGCCTATTTTACCCCTGCTGAATTACCCGAAAATAAATATTACATTTTTGGAAAAAACGGCGCACGCGCATTGGCCGAAAAAGATGAAATTCCATTTTTAGGAGAAATTCCCCTGGTTCAAAGCATCTGCGAATCCGGTGATGCCGGCCACCCAGTTGTGCTCCAGGGCGATACGCCGCAGGCTTTAGCCTTCAAAAAAATCGCCGGAAACGTAGCACAACAACTTGCCATTCGCAACGCTGCTGTTAATGAACCGGAAAAGGAAAAAAATACGGCCTCATGATGCAAATGGATCAAATCAGGGATAAAGTGGAACGGGCGCTCGCCGAAATCAGACCCTACCTGGAAAAAGATGGAGGAAACGTGGTATTGCATGAGGTAACACCGGATATGAAAGTAAAACTCGGACTCCTGGGCGCCTGCAAAAGCTGTTCCATGAGTTCCATGACAATGAAAGCCGGAATTGAAGAAACCATTCGTAAATATGCCCCCGAAATTGTAGAAGTAATTTCGGTTAATACCCCCGACGAACAGTTTTCCTGATGAAATATTCCCGGATCTTTTTGTTTCTTTTTCCCGCACTGATTTTCAGTTCCTGTAAGCCTTCCATTCCTCAGGAAGATTTCCACCCAGGCGAAGCGGACATGTCTAAATTTATTGCCCTCGGCGGCGATTATATGGCCGGAATGCAAAATGGTGCTCTTTGGAGAAAAGGCCAGGAGTTATCGCTTCCCGCCCTTATTCATAAATCGCTGGTTTATGTGGGAGCCGGTGATTTTAACCAGCCCCTGATGCCTGATGACAAAGGTCTGGGTCTGAATCCTAAACCCTGGGAATCGGTTTTTGTTTCCGCTTCTTCCTTAAAATTCCGGACCAATTGCCAGGGTGTATCTTCCCTGAAGCCCGTAAAAGATACCTTCGGATTGGTAAACGCCGCTCCTTATCTGGCCGGAATTTCCGGAAACAGCTTTCAAAATCTGGCCGTCCCTCATGCCCGAATCCAGGATTTTTTTAATCCTAACCTTTCCCAGCCCTACAGCCCCACCAATAAAAATCCTTTTTATTACCGCTTTGCCTCCAACGCAGGATCTTCAACGGTTCATACCGACGCCAAAAACCAAAATCCTACTTTTTTCGCTGCATGGCTTGGCATGGAAGAAATTTATGAATTTGCAAAAACCGGAGCCACCAACTACGCCATCCCATCCTTTTCTACCTTTGAATTTTACCTCCGGAAATTTGTCGGAGAACTTACTCAACAAGGGGCAAAAGGTATTCTGGGCAATATCCCCGAAATATACTCCCTTCCCTTTTTTACTACTATTCCCTGGAACGGATTGGAATTGTCCGCTCACAAAGCCGATAGTCTTAATCAGCTTACCGGATTCATGTTTAATTTCCAGGAAGGGAAAAATGGTTTTGTTATTAAGGACCCACTTCAGCCGGGGAATTTTCGAAAAATGAAACCGGGAGAGTATATTTTGCTCACCATACCCGTTGACTCGGTGAAATGCAACTTTTTGGGTGTTTTTACTCCAGTACCTGATCAATATGTGCTCGATGAGGTGGAAGTGGTTGCCATCAATACTTCCATTTGGTGGTACAACCAGATGATCGAAAGAGTAGCCCGCGATTACAATCTTGCTCTTGCCGATATGAATTCCTACTTCCGAAACCTGAATTCAGGAATTACCTGGGATGGGGTTGGTTTTAATACCGGTTTTGTTTCCGGTGGATTTTTCTCATTGGACGGATACCGCCCCAACCAAAAAGGATATTCCCTGCTGGCCAATGCCTGGATATCGGCAATTAATTCTCATTACAAAGCCCGGATTCCAAAACATTATTGTTCTTCCTGCGACGGAATTAAATTCCCCTGATTTTCAAATAGCAGGGTTAAGGCGGTAAACTCTTCAAAGGATAATTGTTCTGCCCTTTTTGAAAAGAAAGGGTGACTTTTTATTTCCGGGAAAATCTGCGGGTTTATTTTCGACAAGGCGTTTCGCAGGGTTTTTCTCCTTTGGTTAAATCCCGCCTTCACAATTTTCTTAAAAAGGTCAGGATTGCAATCCATCTTTTTTCGCGCATTTCGGTTAAGCCGCAATACCCCTGTTTTTACTTTTGGGGGCGGATTGAATACGCCCTCTGAAACGGTAAACAAATATTCCAGGTCGTACCAGGCTCTGAGTAAAACACTCAATATGCCGTATTCTTTGTTGCCAGGTCCTGAAACTATTCTCCGGGCAACTTCCCGTTGAAACATGCCAACCACCTGCAAACACATATCGGGATTTTCAAAAACACGGAATAAAATCTGGGTGGAAATGTTGTATGGAAAATTACCGGCAATTATCAAAGGCTTGCCAAAATAGGAATCAAGCGGAAGACTTAAAAAGTCTCCCTGAATTATATTTCCTTTCAATTCCGGAAATGCCGAATCCAGAAATTTTACCGAGTCCTCATCGATTTCTATGGCCTTGAGCGGTCGCTTACATTCATTAAGTAATTGTCGGGTTAGCATGCCTGTTCCCGGACCTACTTCAAGGATGGGAACCTCCGGATCCGGAACGGTAATGGATAAAGCTATTTTTTTTGCAATCCCGGGCTCGGTAAGGAAATGCTGCCCGAATTTTTTTTTGGGATAAACCTTGCCTGTCAATTAAACCTCCTCCATTACTGAACGGAACGCCACAAATTTTCCCTCAAATTTTTTGTTGTGCTTTTTCTGCAGTTCCGGGGCGCATTTTTCCTGATATTCCTTTAGCTTTTCAAGCGATTCACAACCATACTGAATGGAATAGGTAACTCCCGATTCCTCCTCAACAAGCAAACGACAAATACGCCCGGATACAAAATATCCGGTAGCCAATACTTCCGGAATATGTTCGTGTTTCATCCAGTCAAGCCACTCGCTGAGTACCGAAGCTTCAATATTTATGGTTACGTTGTAAAAAATCATTTTCCTAATTTACCTGATCGCCTCTTAATTTCCGGAATCGTTTTCTTGCCTCTACCGAAAATAAACTCCCCGGATAATCAGTCAATATTAACTGGTAATACTTTTTGGCATTTTCAATATCTGCAAACCGGAATTCAAACAATTCTGCCAAGCGAAAACAGGCGTCGTCACCAAACAGATCTTTAGGATAATCCTTCATGATTTTTTCGCAAATTTCTTTTGCCCCTGCGAAATTGTTCCGGCGCATGGCAATCTGATATTTTTTAAACAGGATTTCATCGCCCAGTGAATGGTTGGGAAATTGCGCCTGAATGGAATCAAGGGTTTTCAGGGCATCGTCATACCGCGCTCTGAAAAACAATAAATCGGCACGGGCATAAATCTGAAGGGGAAGCGGATTTGTATCAAGGGTTGTGTTGTCGGCTATTATCAGGCTTAAATCCAGGGCATCATTCGAAATTAACTTTGAAGTCGCCCCTTTTAATGCCTCAAGCTGAGATTGTGCCCAGGCGAAATCACCAATGAAAAAGGATAACCTGGCATTTCGGAATTTGGCTTCATGACCAATGGGATCATGTTTAAAAGCTTTTTCTACCTGGCTGTATAAAAGACTTGCTTCCCAGACATCTCCGGAAAACAAAAGAATATCGGCCAGTTCCAGTTTTACTTCCGCCAGTGCAGAAGCACTCAACCCAACAAGGCTCTTTGCCTCGGTTAACAGATTGATGGGTTCTTCGGTTTTTCCTAAATAAAAGGCCTGGATATGCGCCAGGTTACGGATTAGTAAAACGGTTGAAGAGCTTTTTCCCAATTCCTTAAGGGCCAGCTGAAATTGTGACTCAAGTTCTACAAGGTCTTTTTGGGTGTATTCGTTTCGGGCAACCACTTTTACATACCGGGCATTTAATAATTCAAGTCGTGCTAATAAGTGATAAGGGTTTCCGGGACCCTTTCCAAGCACATATTCATAACATTTGATGGCCACATCATAAGCCTCGCTTTCAATGCAGGTTTCTCCAAGCTTCATCAACCGACCTCCGTCTTCCTTTAGCCGCTTGTCAAGAGCCTTGCTCTGGACAAATGAGGCCTCAAAGTCTTTCAGGTGATTCAGCATCCAAACTAAAATCTCTGAATAAACCACCTTGTCCGGATTCTTTTGAATCTGCTTTAAAATCTCAGTCCTGATAAGTTCTATCCGGGCTTCATTCTGTCCATCTTCGAAAAAAGGCAACAGTGCATCCTCTACACTTTGACGGTATTGCTCATTAATTGTCAATACCTCCAGAATCTCCTGGAACATGGCCTGATAATTTCCCTTATACCCATGAATCTGGGCAATTTCAAAATTGAACGGGTAGGAACCACGCATTAACTTCCGGCCCTTCTGATAGGTTTCTATCGCTAAATCGAATTGCTTAATGGCAATAAAACTTTTGGCAAGAACAAAGATCTGATTGTTGTCCTGCTTTAAAAGTGAAATGGCTTTTTGGTATTGTTCCTGACTGTCTTTTTCTCGGTCTTCCCGCTGGTAAACCCAGCCCAGATCAACCAGGTAGTTCAGCGCTGTTGGATCCTGCTTTATTTTCTTTTTGACAAGCTTTTCTGCTCCTTTGAAATCCCGGGTTTCCAGCAAACACTCTAAATAGTATTTGTAAAATTCTGCTTTGGGATTTTTCGAGTATAATTTCTCATAATAAATGAGGGCCTTGTCGTACTCCTTCGACATAAAATACTGTGCAGCTAATTGCTCCTCGGTGTTTTGGGAAACGCCCCGAAGGCCTGAAAGGAATAAAAGAAGAAGTATCAGATACCTCATTTTTTCTTCTGCGGCAAGGCCGCCTGTTTTGCTATAAATGCCTCAATTACCGGGCCAAGGCTATCGGCCGCTTGTATTGAATTTTGAACGCTTTCTGTTATGGAGCTCAGGTTGATTAACAACAAATTAGCCAGCTCGGCCTCCATTTCTACAAACTTTTTTACGTCAGCTGCCGGTACAAGGTTCTTTTTTAAATCACGACTCAGATTTTCCAGCTGCTTCAAGGTTACCCCCGATTCTTTTCTTAAGCCCGATCGCTTTAACTGGAATTCTTTCAGCGGTTTTTTGCAGGCCCTGAAATCTGAAATAAGAATGGCATCTTCTTTTTCAATGGTGTCCTTTATTACCGAGCCTAATTGCCCCAGGCGCTGGTTCACCAGATTCAGGGTTTCTTTTACTTTCAGGGAGTCAATTTTGTTGAATTTTTCCATGGAGTTTACTACTTCAACGGAAAGACTGTCAAGAAGTTTTATATGTGCGGTATTATCTGTTTTTTCCTTGCAACCCAGGAGAATACCTAATGCAAAAAACAGAGTGAAAATAAGGTGTGATTTCATTTGCTTCTTAGATTTTATCGAAACCGGTATAGGGAATAAGAACCTTTGGAATGTTGATGCCATCAGGTGTTTGATTGTTTTCTAACAAAGCTGCCACAATCCGGGGCAATGCAAGGGCGCTTCCGTTTAAGGTATGAGCCAAACGCGGCTTCCCCTCTTTTGATTTGCACCGCAGTTTGAGCCGGTTACTCTGAAAGGATTCAAAATTACTTACACTGCTTACCTCAAGCCAGCGTTTTTGCGCCCCGGAATAAACTTCCATATCGTAGGTCATGGCTGAAGCAAAACTCATATCTCCACCACAAAGACGCAAGGTACGGAAAGTAAGACCCAGGTCCTGAATCAAGGATGCCACATATTCCCGCATTTCTTCAAGGGCTGTATAGGAATGCTCCGGAAGGGTAATCTGAACAATTTCAACTTTGTCGAATTGGTGCAGACGGTTTAATCCCCTCACATCTTTCCCATAACTGCCCGCTTCCCTCCGGAAGCAGGGGGTATAACCACAGTTCCTGATAGGAAGCTTTTCCTCAGGTACAATTTCGTCGCGGTAAATATTTGTAATGGGAACCTCAGCCGTAGGAATGAGGTAAAGATTGTCCTGACCCACGAAATACATTTGACCCTCCTTGTCAGGCAACTGACCGGTTCCAAACCCTGAGTCCTCATTAACGAGAATAGGGGGTTGAACTTCATGATAGCCTGCTGCCGTGGCACGATCCAGAAAATAATTTATAAGTGCCCGCTGCAAACGTGCGCCCTTGCCTTTGTATACCGGAAAGCCGGCACCGGTTAACTTTACTCCGGTTTCAAAATCAATAAGGTCGAATTTTTTGGCAAGGTCCCAATGTGGCAATGCGCTATTTCCCAAATCCGGAATTTTGCCCCATTCGAAAACCACCTCATTGTCTTCGGCACTCTTTCCTGGCTTTACCAGTTCGTAAGGCAAGTTGGGAAGCATTACCAGTAAGTTGTTTTGCTCTTTTTCCCGGTTTTCCAGTTCCTCCCCCAGTAATTTTTCTTTCTGCTTCAGGGTTCCTGTTTCCACTTTAAGGTTTTCAGCTTCCTCCTTTTTCCCTTCCTTGAATAAAGCCCCTATTTCTTTTGCTATCTGGTTTGAACGCGCCTTTACCTCCTCCAGCTGCTTTTGAATCTTCCGGCGCTCGGAATCAATTTCCTGAAGCCGGGCTATTAAACCGGTTTCCTTAAATCCTTTCTTCTCTAACCCGCGGATTACCTCTTCGGGCTTCTCTCTGATTATTTGTAATGTCAGCATAAGATTGTTTCACAAATTTATTCCTTTTAAAAAAAAATCCCGGATTCAGGGAACCCGGGAAAACCAATGAATTGGCATTTTTTTAAGCCCCGGTTACAGGGATAACCGAAACGTAGGATTTGTTGTTTTTCTTTTTGCGAAATTCAACAATTCCATCCGTAAGGGCAAACAGGGTGTGATCCTTTCCCATGCCAACATTTTCGCCCGGACTGTGGGATGTTCCACGCTGGCGAACAATAATATTTCCGGCTATGGCAGGCTGGCCACCAAATATTTTAATGCCAAGTCTTTTACTGTGCGACTCGCGACCATTCTTTACCTTACCTTCACCTTTTTTGTGTGCCATGACAATTTATTTTTTTTTGAATATTAGCTTATTCTGATTTCTTACGGGTGGTTTTTTTAGGAGCGGCCGTCTTCTTCGCAGGGGCCTTTTTGGCCGCAGGCTTTTTGGCTTTTGCCTTTACTGCTTTTTCCTCTCCGGCTGCCTCTTCCTTTTTCTTAACCACCTTTTTTTCCGGCTTGGCTTCCTCCTTCACGGTTTCTCCCGGAGCCAAAATTCCCTGTATCAGGATTTGAGAAAACTGCTGGCGTTG
>ERZ869936.242-NODE-242-length-59803-cov-32.549106_pt1 | contig 59803 bp, 57 predicted proteins | sample MGYA00520876_ERZ869936 | MGnify/ENA primary metagenome ERZ869936 (study PRJEB32218, sample SAMN09650985) | biofilter metagenome | isolation source: enrty point of leading RO module | place: Saudi Arabia: Thuwal, RO plant located on Red Sea | collected 2016-02-17 ... | reverse complement strand
GACGCCGAAACTGCGGATGCCGAAACTGCGGACGCCGAGCCGGTTGAGTATCGTCCGCTTGAGGAGGTCCGGGACTACGTCGTGCTGAGGATGGCCGAATTGCGAGCGGCCGAGTTGATCGACGAATCGCTGGGCAATTTGCAGGACAAGCTGGACGATCACTTCCGATACCGCGATCTGAGCGACCAACGTGGGATGGAGTCGTTTGTCACCGACAGTACGTTGGAAGTGAAGCGCACGGATCCGCTCACGGAGGAGGAATTTTACGAAACGACGGAAATTGGTCGCCTCAGGGGCTTCGCCAAAGTCGTCTTTGGCCAGCAGGGAGAGAGTTCGATCAAGCGTCCCGTCCGCCTCCGCGACCTGGATAACAACAACTTCCTGTTTTGGAAGATCGAAGAAGAGGAGGAGAAGGAACTGCCGTTCGACGACATGCGTGAGGAAGTGGCGACCGCCTGGAAACTGGGTGCGGGCAGCAGCGAAGCCGACGACACCGCGCGACGACGTGCCTTGCAGGCCGCCGAGCTGATTGCCTCCCAGCTTAAAGACGGCGCCGACCTCGACGAAGTTGTCGAGGCAAACCCCGGCACGCGCATCGTGCGGCCCGAACCGTTTTCCTGGTACTCGGTTCCCGCGGCCCCGAGTCCGACCGGCCTGCCCGAGCTTGCTCTGAGCACGATTGAGGATGTGAACGCGCCGGGGCCCGAGTTCATGCAGAAGGCGTATTCACTTGGTGTGGGCGAGGTCGGCGTGGCGATGAATCATCCGCAAACGGTGGCGTACGTGATTCGTGTTACCGATCGCAACCCGACGGACGAGGAACTGCGGGCCGACTTCATCGCGCGGTACAAGGAGAATCGCCTGCCGCTGGAAGATATCCGCCGCGTGCTCGGGTACGACCTGAACGAGGTCGTGGACGCGTGGTACGACGACCTCGAGCGGGAATTCAAGGTTCGCTACGCGCGGAACTAGGCTTTTGTCTCGAAAGGGAAGGCGAGCCTCCCGGCGAGTCGAGAGCGACGAAGGATTCTGCGGCTCAGCAGGCGCTTCGCCGCTGGCGACGGACGTTCGCAAACGCGTTTTGAAACAAAGCCTAGCGTCGCGGCTTGAGGAACAGGGCGCCGAGCGGAGGCAGGTCGAGTTCCAGCGAGAACGGTCGACCGTGACTCTCCTGATCGGTGGCCATCAGCCCGGGGCCGTTGCCGACGTTGCTGCCGGCGTAGAACTCCGAGTCGCTGCAGAAGATCTCTTCGTACCAGCCGCCCTCGGGCACGCCGAGCCGATGTTGCTTACGAACGACTGGAGTGAAATTGCAGACGACCAGCAGGAAGTCGTCGGAGTTTTTGGCCCGCCGAATGAAGCTGAGCGTGCTGTCTTCGTGGTTGTGGCAGTCGACCCACTCGAACCCTTCTTGAGTAAAGTCGACTTCGTGCAGCGACGGCTCGTGGACATAAAGACGATTCAAGTCGGCGACGCACTGCTTCAGGCCACGATGGAGATCCCATTGCAGTAGGTCCCATTGCAGGTTCTGGTCGCAATCCCATTCGTACCACTGGCCGAATTCGCTCCCCATGAAGAGTAGCTTCTTGCCGGGGTGAGCCCACATGTAGGCGTACAGCAACCGCAGGTTGGCGAATCGCTGCCAGAGATCGCCCGGCATCTTGTCGAGCAGCGAGCCTTTGCCGTGGACGACTTCGTCGTGGGACAGCGGCAGGCAGAAGTTCTCCGTAAAGGCATAGATCAAGCTGAAGGTCAGCTCGTCGTGGTGGTACTTGCGGTGGATCGGCTCGTGCCGCATGTACTCGAGCGTGTCGTTCATCCAGCCCATGTTCCACTTCAGCGAGAAGCCGAGGCCGCCCAGATAGGTCGGCCGCGAGACGCCCGTCCAGGCGGTCGACTCTTCGGCAATGGTGAGCGTGCCGGGGAAGCGGAGATGGACCTCTTCGTTGAATTCCTTGAGCAGGGAGATGGCCCCCAGGTTCTCGCGTCCGCCGTATTCGTTGGGAACCCATTGACCGTCTTCGCGGCTGTAATCGAGGTACAGCATCGAGGCCACGGCATCGACCCGCAGTCCGTCGACGTGGTACTTGTCGAACCAGAACAGGGCGTTGGCGAGCAGGAAGTTGCGGACCTCGCAGCGCCCGTAGTTGAAGATCAACGTTCCCCAGTCGGGATGCTCGCCTTGCCGGGAATCGGCGTGCTCGTAGAGCGGCGTGCCATCGAACTGGATCAGGCCGTGTCCGTCGCGTGGAAAGTGAGCCGGAACCCAATCGAGAATCACGCCGATGCCGTTGCGGTGGCAGTAGTCGACGAAGTACATGAAGTCTTCCGGCGTCCCGTAGCGGCTGGTAGCGGCAAAGTAGCCGACCGTCTGGTAACCCCAGCTGCCGGTGAAGGGATGCTCGCTGACGGGCATGAGCTCGACGTGCGTGTAGTTCATCTCGTGGCAGTAGGCCACCAGCTGATGCGCCAACTCGCGATAGTTGAGCCAGTACGGCGGCTCGGAACCGCGCCGCCAACTGCCGAGATGGACTTCGTAGATCGAGACCGGACCCGCCAGCGGATCACGGTCGCGGCGGCCCTCGATCCAGGCGTCATCCTGCCAGGCGTAGTTGTCGAGGTTGACGATTCGCGAGGCGGTGCGGGGGGGAAGCTCGGCGGCAAAGCCGTACGGATCGCTTTTGTCCGTCACGCCGGACTCGCTCTTGACGCGAAACTTGTAGTTTTGTCCCTCGCCGACTTCCGGAACGAACAGCTCCCAGATGCCGCTGGGGATCAGCTTTCGCATCGGATTGCGGCGACCGTCCCAGTCGTTGAAGTCGCCCACCACGCTCACGGCCTGAGCATTCGGGGCCCACACGGCGAAGTTCACGCCGCGAATGCCATCGATCGTGCGGATCTGGGCACCCAGACGGTTGTAGGCGTCGTAGTGCTTGCCCTCGCCGATCAGATGAAGATCGTAATCGGTGAACAGCGAAGGAAAACGATACGGATCGTGCATGGTCGTTTCTTGCCCGTCGTGGTGGGCCAGTTTGAACTGGTAGCGGGGCGGCGTGCCGTCTTCGGGGCGGTTGCAGAATCCCTCGTAGAATCCGGCCGGGTGAATCTTGCGCATCGGGTGGGGGCGCGCGTCGGTGGGGTCGAGCACCCAGGCCTGGCTACATTGTGGCAGAAATGCCCGCACGCTGACAGCGTGCTTGGAACCTTCCTGAATCGGGTGGGGGCCCAGTAGCGAGAACGGATCGCCATGTTGTCCTTCGATTAGCGCGCCAAGTTCTTCCAGTCGAATCGATGTCTGCACGTCTCGTGTTCCTTTGTTGGTCGAAAACCGGTTGCGGGTGAGCGGGGTGTCTGCCAGACCAGATCGCGTCGTGCCCGGCCTGGCAGGCGGGGGTAATTCAAGGGCTGGCCGTGGTTGCCATGTCGACCTCGGAGAGATCGCCGACGCGTCGGGATTCACCCGCCGGGCGCATCCGCGCGGGAGAGCGGTCATCGCTGCCGCGCGCCGGTGCCACGCGGGCAACTCGCAACGACGACACCGTGGGCCCGGTGAGCGTGGACATTTGATGGCGGGCGACCTCGAGTTCGTGGAACCGCAACGCGGCATCAACGCGTTGCCAGAGGTCGGCATTCTTGATCGGGACGAGTTCGCCGAACCTCTCCCAACGCCAATCTTGTCGCCGCCAATCGTTCAGGCCGAACTGCAGTCCGTGGCGGATGTAACGACTCGGGCTGACCACGATGAGTCGGGCAGGGCACCAGATTGCTTCGAGACCGCGAACCAGGGCCAGCAACTCCAGTCGCTCGCCGTCGACTCCCGACTCGGCGTCGGTAACGTCGAGGACGTTCGAACCTTCGAGGTCCTGGAGCACGAAGTGCCAGCGTGGCGGGTTGTCGGCGATTGCCTGGCAGAAGAGATGCAGCGTGGGCGTGACTGCGATAACCATGGGGGAGTGCCTGGGGCCTCGTTCGAGTTGCGGCCATGCAACCTAAACGAAGGCAGGGGAGTGACTTAAGGCACGTCTTCCGTGGTCGCCTGGTGTCCCGTTACCATCGAGCGGTTTTACTTATCGGCAAACTCACCCGCATCTCGCCAGTTTTACTAGCTTGCAAAAATTAACATGGCCGGTCACGGTCGCTCAGCGCGGAAGGGCGTCGGAATGACGGACCGGCGGCGAACTTCTCGCCTGGGCACGATGGCGGCCAAGCACGGCATCGAGCAAAATCGGGGCTACTCCAACCGGGACCTAGAGCAGATTTTGCAGTCAGGACGCGCTACCGTGACCGTCAAGAAGATTCTCATGCTCGTGGGCGACTTTGTGGAAGACTATGAGGCGATGGTGCCGTTGCAAATGTTGCAGCTGGTAGGACACGAAGTCGATGTCGTCTGTCCCGACAAGGTTGCGGGCGACAAAGTGGCCACGGCGATTCACGACTTCGAAGGAGAGCAGACCTACAGCGAGAAACGTGGCCACAACTTCGCGCTCAATGCCGACTTCGACAAGGTTCGCCCGGGAGACTACGACGCCCTGGTGATTCCGGGTGGCCGGGCACCGGAGTACTTGCGTCTGAATCCGCGGGTGATCGAGATCGTCCGCCACTTTGCCGCGGGCGACAAACCGATTGCGGCAATTTGCCATGGTCCGCAGCTGTTGGCCGCCGCGGGAGTGCTCGCTGGTCGTACCTGCACGGCTTATCCGGCCGTCTGGCCCGAGTTGCAAGCCGCCTCGGCGGAGTGGATCGAGCCCAGCGCGGGACTCGATTCGGCGCACGTCGACGGCAACCTGGTAACCGCGCCCGCCTGGCCCGCGCACGCGGCATGGATGCGAGCCTTTCTCGAGGTGCTGGGAACGCCCGTTGCCGGCCAGCCGCGGTGACCTTTTCAAGACGGGCGTTAGACGGCTCGCCGCAACTCGTCGGCGGTCGCCGGCGCCATCGCGCGCAAGAGACCTTCGATCGCCGCGGTGCTTCCCGGTGTCCATCGTCCCAGCAGGCTTGGCGACGTGGCTCCGGTCACGTTGGGAAGTCCGGCCGTGCGTCGTTCGATGAAGAGGGCGGCCAGCACGGCCGCCACCGCCGCATCGAGCGACATCTCGTCGAATCCCTGGCTCGACGCAGGCACGAGTTTGACACCCGGCAGGCACTTACCGAGTTCTGCCAGCAGGAGTCCGTTCTGGGCGCCGCCCCCAACGAGCAGAATTTCGGCGACATCTTCGTGAGCGGGAATCCAGCGCTCGATGTCCCGCTCGATGCAGCGAACGATCAAGTGATTGGCCGTACAGAGGAGATCGCGGACCGACCACCCCGTCTCCGCTGCCATGCGAATCGACTCTTCCAGCTCTTCGTAAGGATGAACTCCGACGGGATTCCAGCGAGGTAGCGGCTCACGAAAGTAGGGCGCATCGAGCCAATGCTCGATCAGCTTGTCGATCTTGCGGCCCTGCACGGCCAGGCGACCGCCCGGATCGAACTCAATCTTGCCATCGCTGAAGCGACGCGCCAGATAGTCGAGCAAGCTGGTGCCAGGTCCGACGTCGAACGCGAGAATCGAACCGATCGCGCGGGGCGCGTTGGCGGCGGGCAGGTACGTGAGTCGAACGGTGCGTCCCAAGTCGAGCAAGATCCTGGGACGCGATGCATCACGCAGCAGGAACCAGAGGGGCAGGGCTCCCACGGGACCACCAATTCCCCCGGCCGCCAGGTCGGCAGCTGCGAAGGCGTCGATGACGTTGATGCCGGTTCGCGCGGCTAGCTGGGCTGCGTCGCACAGGCTCGCATAGCACGGCGGGTGATTGCGGCGCAGGTGCCAGAGCCCAGGGTCGGTGACCCCGATCGCCAGCGGCGGAGGCAGACCGGCGAGCGATCGGTCGAGCAGGTCGCCGGCAACCTTAGCCTGAACCTCGGCCAGTTCGGCCGCCAACAGCGCCATTTCGCCCGGCGATTCGAAATGGCTATCCCGCAGTCGGGCGAAGCGCCCGGCAATCGTCTCGCCCAAGGGACTGCTCTCTTGGTCGACGATGCGAACCTCGACCTGGCTGCCCTGGCCGGTGATCTGCACCAGGGCCGCCTCGAGGCGGCGACAGTCGCTCGCCACGTGCAGACCCAACAGGGTTCGAGTTGGTACCTCTTCGCGCATCGCAAAGGGGCTGACTCCCCCCTGCGGTGAAATTACCGGTGGCGGCTGTCGATCGCTCATCGGGCGAAGGTCCTCGGTCGTGTTGTCGCCGGGCTCAGGGACACGAATCGAGCGCGTCGTGGATTCGTGACCCCGACCCTGTGGCGAACCTGGGCTCCCGACGCGGTCGGCCTACGCCACCAGCCGCACCTTGCCGTGAACACCGACGCCGTCGACAAATTCTTCGAAGATCCGTTGATCGAGGGCCGAGGCCGAATCGCTTTCGGGGTGGAACTGGGTCCCGAGGGCGAACCAGTCTTCTCCTTCGTACTCGATGGCCTCGACGACGCCGTCGGGCGAGGTGGCCGTGACGCGGAAACCGGGAGCCACTTCGTCAATTGCCATGTGGTGCATGCTGTTGACGCGGACCTCGCCGTCGCCGTAAACGCGGTCCATCAGAGAATTCGGTTCGACGCAAAGCGCGTGTCGGTGCGCGGCGTCGATCGGGTCCTTGTGCGGAAGCGCGTTCGGCAGATCCTCGGGCACGTGCAGGAACAGGTTGCCGCCCTGTTGGACGTTGAGCAGTTGCATGCCGACCCCGATGCCAAACACCGGCATGCGGCGTTCGGTCACCAGATTCATCAGCATGCGATCGAACGTTTCGCGGCGCTCGGAGAGGGTGCGCACCGAAGGGTGATGCATGAAGCCGTCGCGATTGGGATCGAGATCGGCCCCCCCGACGAAGACCATGCCTTCGACCAGGTCGAGCAACCGATGTGCGTCGTCCATCTCGACGACCGGCGGAAAGATGACCGGCAGGGCTCCCGCCGACAAAAGCGAGTCGTAGTAGCCCCGCGCGAGGTAGCTAAAGGCGGGAGAGTCGGGTTTTGTCGAACGATAGTCTGCGGTCAGACCAATCAGTGGCTTGCTTTCCATGAGTTCCACGCTCCTTGGACGCATCCTCGCGCCCGATGAAGTTGAAACGCATGAACTGAAGGGAACGGGGCCGCGCTAGAGCTGGAGCGCTTCCCGGGGGCAGAAGAGGGCCGCCTCGTCCGAAGGCGTGTGCCATCGCGCTGTCGGCGGAGCATCACGTTCCACGTGAGCCGATCGCCGCTGCGACAACAAGCGTTACTTTCGAGTGCCGTATCCTGGCCGGGCAGTTGGCTTCGGCAGCGGAACTTCGCAACCGCTGCTTAAGCGGGCGCGATCGTGACGAACCAACAAATGCTCACCAGAGCGATATCCGTATCACGCGGCCTCGAGCCTCCTTTCATGCGTCGCTCGCGCGTCGAAGAGGAAATGCAAGTCACGTATGAGTCTAGGCAGTGCTTTCCGCTTTGCAAGACTCCTCGCAGAGAAATTCGAATTTTGTGGTTGCCGCGCGGTGCTGGCACAACATCTTGTGGATGGCGCTGCGCTGATGCATTGTCCGCGGCGGGGCAACCTGCCTTTACCAACGCGCGTCAGTCGCATTATGCTCCTCTTATGCGATATCAAAATGTCTGCCTCGAAGGCTTCGGCTATCAGCTGCCGGAACAGGTTGTGACCTCCGGTGAGCTTGAGCAGTGGCTCGCACCGGTCTACCAGCGGCTCCGCCTGCCCTCGGGGCGATTGGAATTGATGACCGGCATTCGCGAGCGGCGTCTCTGGCCGCCCGATACGCGCGGCAGCGCCCAGAGCGTGCTCAGTGCCGAGCAGGCCCTGGAGACGACCGGCGTGCCGCGCGCGCAAATTGGCGCGCTCGTCCATGGATCGGTCTGTCGCGATCATTTGGAGCCGGCCACGGCCTGCCGCGTTCATCATGAACTCCGCCTGCCGTCCGACTGCCAGATCTTCGACGTCTCGAACGCTTGCCTGGGGCTGCTCAATGGGTTGCTGCTGGTGGCAAATATGATCGAGCTCGGGCAGATTCGCGCCGGGCTGGTGGTCGGCACCGAGAATTGTCGTCCGCTGGTCGAGACGACCGTACGAGAGCTGAACGAAGATGAGTCGCTCACCCGAGAACGCATCAAGTTGGCCGTGGCGTCGCTGACCATTGGCTCGGCGAGCTGCGCATTCGTGCTCACCGACCGCGAGTTGAGCCGCACCGACAACCGGGTGCTGGGCGGCGCGTGCCGGGCCGAGACGCGGTTTCACGGGCTTTGTCATAGCGGTGCCGACGAGGCGGGAGCCCAGATGCAGCCCCTGATGCAGACAGACTCCGAACAACTGATGCACGAGGGGATTGCCACCGGTGCGGCGACCTACGCGCAATTCCTCGCGGAGCTTGGCTGGCAGACCGCGGACGTCGCCAAGGTCTTCACACACCAGGTGGGCGTGGCCCATCGACGAGCGATGCTCGGCGCGCTCGGCATCGACGAAGCGCGGGACTTTTCGACTGTCGAGTTGCTCGGCAATACCGGCTCCGTTGCGTTGCCGATTTCGATGGCGATCGGCATCGAGCAGGGGCATCTGACGGCGGGCGAGCAGGTGGCGCTGCTCGGCATCGGTTCGGGCATCAACAGTGTGATGGTGGCCGTCGACTGGCAGAAGAGCCTCTGCCGCGCCAGTACGGAAACCAGCGGGACGTCGCCGCAGCGCGTCGACGGGCTGGTTGGCTCCTAGAGCGCATCTCGTTTATCTCTCGCGTCTTGGCGGGCTATTGCTGCGGACGCATCACCTGCTCGATCAACTCGCGATCGAAGTAGTTCACGGCCATTCCGGCGTCGACGACGATCTGCTGGGCGTTGATGCCGCTGCTGCGGGGACTGAGCAGGAACGCCGCCGTGTGGGCCGCCTCTTCGGTCCGCACCGCCTCGCCGCGGGGAATCACCTTCTCGGCGTAGAGGTATGAGTCGACGTAGCCCGGGATTCCGGCGGAGGCGGATGTCTTGAGCAGCCCGGGGGCGACCGCGTTGAAGCGGACCTTCGAAAAGCGGCTGAACGACTTGGCGAGAAAGCAGATCGTCGAGTCGAGTGCCGCTTTGACCGGGGCCATGTAGCCGTAGTTCTCGCTCGCCATCTTCGTCGTCGAGATGGAGATGGTCACCACCGACGCATCCTCGGCGAGCTGTTCCTTCAGCGCGTTGGCGATCGCAATCAGCGAATAGCAGGAAATATCGACCGCCCGCAGAAACTCACGCTTCTTCGTCTCGTGGAAGGGTTTGACGCCGTCTTCGTACTCAGCGAAGGCGATCGAGTGGACGACGCCATGCAGTGGTCCGTGGCTGGCCAGACTCTCGCCCAGCGCCGCAACTTGTGACTCATCTTCGACGTCGCAAACGAGAACCGCGGCCTCGGGCAAGAGCCGCAGGAGTTGCTCGCGTCGTTGGGGTGAGCGAACGACGAAGATTACCTCGGCTCCGACGTCTCGCAGCACGGCGGCAATGTGCCAGGCCACGCTCTTGCGGTTGGCGAAGCCGAACACCGCAATCTTCTTGTCGGCTAGTTGCAGGAAGTCCATAGCCATCGCGCTCGCCATCGCGTTATCGGCTTTCGAGGGCTGCCACGGTACATGCGAAGGAAAAGCGGGCCGCCACCTTGCCTTTGGCGCTCACCTTCGCCGCCAGGAAAAAGGTGTCCGCGAGCCGTTCCGTTAGATCGACGGCGATTTCGATGGTGTCGCCCGGCAAGACGGGATTCTTGAAGCGGACGTCGCTCAGCCGCGTCGCCACCGGCACGCCCGCGTCGGGGTCCGTAAACCGGCTGAGCAGAATCGCGCCGGTTTGCATGCCGGCCTCGCAGAGCAAGACGCCCGGCGTGAGCGGAAACTGGGGATAGTGGCCCTGGTACCAAAACTCGTCGCCGGAAAAGGTCTTTCGGCAGACGATGTGTTCGTCATCCTGTTCGACGATTTCGTCGACCAGCAGAAAGGGCGAACGGTGAGGAATGGCGGCGTGAATTTCCGCCAGCGAAGACGTGGTGGACATCGTGTTCTCGAGCAAACGGGCAGGGGGCGATCCGACGGGCGCGGCCAATCGTGCGACCGCGGATCGCGCATTCTACCACGTCGAGAACACCTACCAACGGGGCGCTGGCGACTGAGGCTGATGCCGCCTATCGCGCGGCGGCTTCACGGGCTTCGCGGCTGGGCCGTGCCACACCAGTCCGCCAGGCCAACTACGAACCGAAGGCGCTCGAGATCGAGTTCGCCGAGTTGTCGAAGCTCGTCGCCGTTGCGTTGGCCATCAACGTCACCGAGCCGATCACGACGCCGACGATCAAGGCCAGAACGACTGCGTACTCAACGGCCGTGGGGCCGGAGTCGTCCCGCAAGAATCGCTTCACCCGCGTCCAGGTGCTGCGGCCTCGATTGTTTGTTGCCAGCATCTTCATCAGAGTTGTTTCGACTTCACGCAGTGCGGAGACCCGTGACGGGCCATAAGTCTATGAACGGGCCGCCAGGTGCCCACGGCGCTTCCGTGCCCCTAACTCTCCGCTCTCTCCGCCCAACTCTAGGTTTTTTCCGCTCTGGCGGCAAACTCGCGGGCCCCAGACGAGCCACGAAAATCGGTCCAGGCGGTACAATCCGACGTTTCGCGCCTCGGGGAAGGTCAAACGCTCACCGATTGGCCGTTGTCAGCGGCACTCAGACGCAGCAGAAAAGGGGCGGCCCGCAATACCCACTGCGCAGGGTCTGGATAGTGCTCGGCGGACTCGGCCCAGCAGGTACGCAGCATATTGGTGTTGATCACACCGGGATTCACGGCCACCGCCGCCATGCCGGACGGAAGCTCTTCGGCGAGCGCTTGTGTGAGACCTTCGATGGCCCATTTGGTTGCGCAATAAATGGCCACCTCGGGCGAAACGCTACGTCCCCAGCCGCTGCTCATGTTGGCCACGATCCCGCGCTGACGACCGGCCATCGACGGCAGAAAGTGCCGCAGCACGTTGACGACCCCTTTCACATTCACGTCGACAACCAGGTCGATTTCGTCGGCCTCGAGTTCCCAGAGGGGGGCATTGCGGTTGATCACGCCCGCATTGTTGATCAGCAGGTCGGGCGGAGCATGCGCGGCGAGGACCTCACTTGCCCACGCGGAGACGTCGTCGTCACGCGTCACGTCGACGACGTGAAAATGGTGGGGCGTCGGCCAGAGCTCGCGCAATTCCGCGATGGCGGTCGCATCGCGGCCGCAGCCAACTACGGTGTGGCCCGCCGCGCCAAATGCGTCAACCAAAGCGCGCCCCAAGCCACGGGTTGCTCCGGTGACGACAATTCGACGCGGGTTATCTGGACTCATTGCCTGTGGTTGCCTTGCTCGTTGCTGTCGCCTTGGTCGCCTGTCCGTCTGAGACGTCGATCGTAGCCCAGCGGCCAGCGATTCGGCACCGGGCCGATTGGGACCTGTTCGTCGCAGAGTGTCATCGAATTGATAACACTGTCGTCAGATTGATAGCGCGTTTGCCAGCGGCGACCAGCGAGTGGGAACGCACAGCGGGGCAAACGTCACTCCGTAACTTGCCTGCAAGACATAAGTTCCGCCTATGTATCGGATTGCGCTTATGCTTGCGGGGCGGCGAGGAACGCAATTCGCAGCCCATTTTCCAACGAAAAATCGAAACCCGTTTTCGTTGGAAAGAGCCAGTCATGCGCATCTGTACGACAAAAGCAACATCGCTCGTCGCCGTGTCCCTAATCACCCTGCTGGTCCTCGAGACTGCGGACGCCAAGCCGCCTCGCGGCGGTCGCTCAGGTGGCCGCTCATCCGCCTCGGCAAGGTCGGGGGCAAGGCCATCCGCCTCGCGCTCGCGGCCAGCCAGGTCGCAGGTCCAATCCCGATCGCGCGGGTCTTCCTCGCGATCCGCCGCGCGGTCGCGCTCACGGCCTCAGCGCCCGCAGCGGGCGACGGCCCCGAGTCGGTCGTCACGTCCGCCGCGGGCGAGTTCGTCGAATCGTGCGCGCTCGCCGTCCCGCGCAACCCGCCAGGCCCCGCCGAATCGCAGCCGACAGCCTTCGACGGCGCGTTCACGTGGAACGCGATCGCAACAGGTCCGCCGCGCGGCGCCGCCGCCGCGTCGTCCGTCGCCGCCCGCCGCACGTTCGCGGTCTCGCGTGACTCGTCAGGCCCCGCCGAATCGCGGTCGACAGCCTTCGGCGCGTTCACGTGGAACGCGACCACAACAGGCCCGTACGCCGCAACGTCAGCGACCACAGCAGGCTCGTACGCCTCAACGTCGGCGACCACAACAGGTCCGTACGCCTCAACGTCAGCGACCACAACAGGCCCGTCCGCCTCAACGTCAGCGTCCACAGCAGGTCCGCACGCCTCAACGTCGGCCACCACAACAGGCCCGTACGCCCCAACGGCCGCGTCCACCGCGCGACGTCGGACGAGGCGATCGAGACCGAATGGACCGCGCTCGCGATGTGGCACGGAACCGCGCGACGCCGAGGCGAGCTCCCGACGCCCGCGCCCGTCGTACGCCACAATCGGCGGCGGGCCGGAGCGATCGGCAGCGGGATCTTGCTCGCCGTGCCCGCGATCAGCAGCGACAGCGGGCTGACCAGCAGACACGACGAGCGCGCCAGCAGCGTCAGCGCGAACAACGTGCTCGCGAGGCGCGACGTGTGTTCGCCGCGCAACAAGAACGCGACCGCCGTCGCCGCGATCAGCAGGGCCGCGCGGCCGCCGAACATCGTCGTGACCAGTGGCGACAGTTCGATCGCCGTGGTCGCGACTTCGCGGCCGATGCGTCTCGTCGTAACCGACAGCGGAACGACGTGGTGCGCTCGCAGCGGGGGCGTAACGTGGTGCGCCGTCCGGTCGACCTCGATCGTGGCCGCGCCATTCCGCGCCAGCGGCAACAGCTGCGTCGTGCCGCAGCACCGTCGCTTCGTCAACACCACCGTGTGCGGAACTTCCACGAGCTCGACCGGCGACACCGAGCCGGGCAATTCGATCGTCTCGCGCGGTCGGCCGTGGGGCGCAAGATTCGGCTCCACGATCAGTTCCGCTACCGTCACCGAGGCGATCTCGCCCGTCGACTGCCGCGGCACGGCTTCCATCGCGATCCGCGTGCCTGGCACCGTCGCCATTTTCACGGACCGGTCGGCCGGCACTATCTGAGACGCCACTTTGCCTTCCGTTATGCGGGACCACGGCGGTTCGCTCGCTTCACCTGGTTTCCGCGTTGGCAGCCGTGGGTCGCGTGGAGTTGGAACGTCGGGTGTCCGATTGGCTTCGATCCGCGTCCCGTCGTGTTGCGTCCGGCCGTCTTTCCAGCCGGCGAGCCGATCCAGGACTTCGAAGCGCCCGTTTGGGATCCGCTCTTCTCCGTAGCGTCCGGCACCTGGGTCGACGTTCCGGTACCGCCGCTCGCCGCAGGGGCCAGCGACGTGCAACTACTGGCCGTCCGGTTCGTCGATCCGGGGCATCCCGAGAGTGACCTCGGCCCGCGCTATCGGTTGTGGCTGCGCAACAACAGTCCGGAGGCCATCGTGACGCCGTTCGACGTCTTGGCCCTGGCCAGCAACGACCAGCAGTTCGCGGCCGAGCTTCCGCAGGCCAGCGCGCGGCTCGACGGGATCGAGGCGAGTGAAATTGTGTCGGTCGATCTCCGCCTGCCGGTGGGCGCCTTGTCGCTGGCCCGCGACGAACGTGGTCGGCCTGCACCGTTCAGCCGGCTTCACGTCGTCGTCGACAGTCGCGGTGAGATTTCCACCGATGCGATTCCGACGAATAACGGGGCGATCGTGTCTCGCCTCGACGTGTTGCCGGTCGATCCGGCGTTGTTTTCGGCCGATCAATCGTCCGGGTCCGTGGGATCGCTGCTGACGCTCTCCGGCGAAGGCCTGGGCCCCGAGCCGGGACAAGTCGTGGTGTCCGTCGGCGATCTGCAACTGAACGCGCAGATCGAAGGCTGGTATGACCTGGGCATTCGGGTGCAGTTGCCGGTCTTGCAGCTGGCCGAGGCGCAGGACGTGCAGCTCCTGGTGATTCGCGGAGACGGCGTGGCGTCGAATCCGCTTCCCTTCAAGCTGCTGCCCGCGGAGGCCGACGGGCTGCCGCCGGCGCTGGACGACCAGGCGAGGGTCGAGTTCTAGAGCGTGTCTAGGATAGGTGTCGCGTCACTGGCGTAGGCGAGGCAAGTTTGGCCACCAGACCGAAGCAGACGAATTGGTGAATTCGTCGATGCAGGTCGACGTCGCCAAGCACAGCCGCAGCTAGCCAAGACGCTAGAGATAAACGAGACGCGCTCTAGAGGTCGCTGGCGTCTGAGGCCTGCGTCGCCGACCACGAGTGAGTTACGTGGCGGCGGCGGTTGGGGCCGGCTGAGCCGAGGCGGCCCGCATGAGCATCGAGTCGACGTCGTTGGCGACGATCACGCCGTAGTTCATCGCGCCCAGCCAGCCCGACATGATGATGCCCACGCTGCCGGCGTGGTAGAGTCCGCCGATTTGCTCAGGCAGTCCGCGACTGACGGCGAGGCCTTCGAACTTGGTGCCGAAGCTCGAACCCTGCAGGTGGCGGGTGTAGTGCTGAAAGGTCTTCGGCGTGGCGGCCTCGACGTGGTCGAGCTTGTCACGCACGCCCGGCACGTACTTTTCGAGCGATTCGAGCGTCGTCTCGATCAGGTCTTTCTTGCTCGCTTCGTAGTCGGCGTCGGAAAGGTCGGACCAGTCGGAGTAGTTGGCGTTCGTGCTCGACACGATCAGGCACCGTGGACGGCCCTGCGGCCGGGTGTGGGGATAGTAGAAGGAAAAGGTGCGGCTCGTGATGTCCCGGCTCAAGAGCGCCTCGGTGCGGAAGAGCGGCGCGGTCGACGAAAAGAGCAAGTCGCCGGTGCCCTCGTCGATCGTCTCGTCGGGCTTGAGCGCCATGTAGACCTGAGTGCTGGAGTTGTTCAGACGCACGGCCCGGCACTCCTCCGCGAAGTCGGGGGCGAAGTGCTGCTCACCGACGAGATGGAACATCGTCGCCAGCAGATTCGCATTGGAGACGACGGCACGACACTTGATCGAACGCCCGTTGACCACGATTCCTCGCACGCGGCCGTTCTCGATTTCGATCTTCTCCGCGTTCGCCTTGATCCGTACATCGACGCCGTTGGCGAGCATCTCCTGGTGCATCAGTTCGATCAGCCGATCGGTGCCACCTTGAAAGGTGAACACCCCCTTCGACATGAAGTTCGAGAAGACGATGCCGTAGGAGATGGCGGGGTCTTCGAGCGTCGATCCGTTGGCGTACGTGATCGGCTCCATCAACAACCGCACGACGTCCTCGCGACCGGGGAAGAACTGCTCGAACAGCTCTCCCACCGTGGTCGACTGGTCGTCGTAGAAGTTCATGTCGCGGGCCGTATCGAAGAACGAGACGACGCGCTCGCGCTCGATGCCGAAGTCGGCAACCAGGAGCCTCGTAAAATCCTCGCGATTGAACGTCGTGGTGAGCGAAAACATCGGGTTGTCGAAACGGATGTTCTTGAGCTGAACGATCGACTCGGCGATTTCCCGCGTCCAGTAGCGGCGGCAGCTCTTGATCATGCCGATCGGAAAACCGTGCAGCGAGATGTCGAAGATGTGTCCGCCCGGTCGCTTGAACCAGGTTGCCAGGCCGCCCAGCTTGTAGTGCTGTTCGAGCAGCAGCACGCGATGGCCCGAGCGGGCCAGCATGTTGGCAGCGGTCAGTCCGCCCAGACCGCTACCGACGACGACGACGTCGTACTCATCGGCGGCACCTTGGAGAAAATCGCGGGGCATCGTGGTAATTCGTAGCGGCGAGGACTTGTTTCGGAGGTGTCGCTTCTGCGTGGTGCGTGACAGCAATCGGCCGCATTGCGGGCTTAGCTTACGGTAGGCTCGGGAACGCCGCCGACCAGCAAGCGGTTCGCAATCGAGATGCCACTGACCATGGCCCCGATGATGCCCACGAAGCCCTGGTCGCTTCCGCAGAGGAAGAGGTTCCGCAGGTGGGTGGCGCCGTCGAGTCGCTTCTTGGGGGCCCCGTAGACGGCTCCGTTGTCGTGCCAGGTAAAGCGTCGGATCGTCTTCGGTGTGAACATGTCGGTGGCCACGACGCGTGAGCGAAAGTCGGGGCAGAAGCGCACGGCCGATTCAAGGCATCGATCGAGCCAGCGCAGCTTTTCCAGGGGATAGTCCTCCTCCGACAACTCATTCCAGCGGCGGAAGTTGGCCAGCAGCGAGACCCGAATCGTGCCTTCGGGAAGTGCCTCCTGGGCCTCGCCGTAGGCAAAATTATTGGGCGAGCAGATCACCCCCGTGCGCAAATCACAGAGCTCGGCGGGCGTTTCCCAATGGAACGAAGCGGTGTCGTTGAAGAAGACGATTGTTTCCTGATAGCCGAGGTCGCGGGGCTGGCAGTCGAGCGTGCAGATCGACTCGGCGAAGGAGAGCTGTCCGGCGGCGGTCACATCCGGCTCGGTAATGTCGTCGCAGAGCCGCATCGTCTCGACGAAGCCGGCCGAAGAGACCACCTGCTTGGCTTCGATCTGCTCGCCGCTATCGAGCACGACGCCCACGGCGCGATCGTCTTCGACGCGAATTTGCTGTACGCCGGCGCGCAGCTTGAGTTCACCCCCGAGCGAGCGAAAGCGCTTGATCAGTTTCTTTAGAATCAGTCGCACGCCGGCCAGCGGTCGGGCAAAGCCCTCGAGAAAAATGCTGCGAAACATGATGCAGAACTGACCCCAGTCCATGTCGCGTTCGCGGGCGTTTCCATACCACATGGTGGGGCAGAGCAGCATTTCGATGAGCAGCGGCTCGGTGAAGATCTCGCCCAGGACCTGGCGCGTCGAGAGATCGAACGTCTCGTCGTCGAGCTCGTCGTAGTCGGCGATCTTGGTGAGCAGGCCACGGAAATTGTCGACCTCCGATGGGAAGCAGCGTTCCACTTCCGCTTCGAGGAAGCGCACGTCGTTCGTGAACGACAATTTGACGCCGGGAAAGGCAATCGCCGAACCGATCTGTTCGGAGAGTGAAAACTCCTCCCAGCGAAAGCGGAGTTGCTTGAGAATCCGGGCCAGCGGTCCTTTGCGGGTCCCCTTGGCCGAATAGTTCGTCACCGCGTGGAGTCCGACGTCGTAGTCGCGACCACCGAGGCGGTAGAAGGAATTCAGACCGCCGATCGTGTAGTGCCGCTCGAGAATGCAAACTCGCTGGTCGTAGTGGGCCAGGCGAATTCCGGCCGCCAGCCCCGACATGCCGGCGCCGATGATGACGGTGTCGTACATCAGACTTTTTCGAGGTCCTGCATCCGCGGCTCGAGGTAGGCGACCGTGCTGGCCATGCTACCCAGTTCGCCGTAGTCCTCTTCCGGAACCTGCACGCGGTAACGCTTGCGCAGTTCCATGACGATGTCGAGAAAATCCATGCTGTCGAGTTCGAGTTGATCTCGAAAGGCCACGTTGTCGTCGAGCGTGGAAAGATCTTCGTCGGGCGTGATATCGCCCAGGATGTCGATGATGACTTCGCGAATATCGTCTTGCGTCATTTCCCGCTCTTCTCCTCTTCTGGATCGACTCATTCTTGATCGACTCAGATCCGTGCGCTCGCGGCGCGGTTCGCTTAGGCTTTCTTGATGATCACCGCCGAGTTGATTCCCAGCATGCCGAATGAGTTGTTCAAAATGTAGCTAATGTCCGCCCGCTCGCGCGGCTCGCAGGCCACCAGGCCGGGCAGTTCGCACTCGGGATCGGGGTGTTCCAGATTGATGGTCGCATGACAGACGCCATCTTCGAAGGCGAGCAGGTTGCCGGCCAACTCCAAGGCCCCCGCCGCGCCCATGGCGTGGCCGATAAAGCTCTTGGTGTTGTTGAACCAGGTGCGGTCGCTGCCGCGAAACGCGTCGCGCATCGCCTCCGATTCCTGGATGTCGCCGCTCGAAGTGCCCGTGGCGTGCGTACTGACGATGTCGATCTGATCGGGGTTGAGCTCGGCTCGCCGCAGGGCGATTTCCAGACACTCTCTCTGCCGGCAGGCATTGGGCAGCACGAAGTCGCTGGCGTCGCTGTTGATGGCGTAGCCATAGACCTCGCCGTAGATCTTCGCGCCGCGTGCGGCGGCGTCGGCGTAGCGCTCGAGCACGAAAATGCAGCCGCCTTCGGCCACCACGATTCCGTTACGCTCTTCGTCGAAGGGTCGCGAGGCGCGGGCCGGATCGTCATGTTCGGCGAGCGCTCCCTGGGCTTTGAAACTGGCAAAGATGCCAAACGTATGAATGCTCTCGGAGACACCGCCGGCCAGCGCCACGTCGCAGTCGCCCAACCGCAACATCTGGGCGCCCTGAATCAGACCCGCGTTTCCTGCGGCACAGGCGGCCCCAATCGTGTAATGGGGACCCGTGATGCCCAGGTTCAGCGAGATCTCGCCCGCCGGGTTGTTGGCCACGGTCCGTGGATTGTGGTGGTGCGACCAGAACTTCGTGTCGTAGTCGAAACCTTTGAGTTCGTAGACTTCGTTCTCGGTTTCGACATTGCCGTGCTCGGTCACCCCGATATAGATGCCGACCTGGGCCGGATCGACATTGTCCCAGTCGAGTCCCGAATCGGCGACTGCTTCACGGGCACAGTAGATGCCGATGCTGCCGGCGCGGGTGCCGCGTCGCAGATCCTTCTTGCGTTGATACTTGAGCTCGTCGAAATCGCAGATTCCCGCCAACGTCTTGCCGACGTAGCGGATTTCGTACGGCTGGACCCCGCTTTGCCCCGCGAGCAACGCGGCCCGATATTCTGAAAGCGAATTGCCGTTGGGCGCCGTCAAACCGATGCCGGTGATGACGATGCGCTGGCTATCGCGGCCGTCGGCGATCATTCCGTGTGAACCTGGCGGGAAGAGCAGTGGCGTTCCATTTCCATGTGGACGGGGGACGTCCGCAAGCATATGAGACTAAAGGTATTAGGCGTCGTTTTCAAGGTGCCGGAAGGGGGTATCGCCGGGGTGATCAGTACCGCAGGGGTGCTCGTCGTGCGCGGCGCCAGGCGGCTCAACGGGCGGCGCGCAGCTCGGTGGCGAGTCGCCGAAGTCCCTCTTCCGTGGGTATTTGCGGAGTGAAGCCGAAGTCGCGGCGTGCTGCGGTGATATCGAAAAAATGCGAGTTGCCCAGCTGGGCCGCCAGGAACCGCGTCATCCGCGGCTCTCGGGTCGAGCCGAGCAGTCGATGCACGATTTCCAGCACGCGGCCCGCCGTCCAGGCGGTCCGTAGCGAGACACTCTTCTCAACGGGTGGAAGTCCTGCCAGCTCGAGCAACTGATCGATCCACTGCCAGCAGTTGACCGGTTCGCCCTGGCTGATGAAGTAGGCGCGGCCCGCGACCGGGGAATCGGTCGCCAAGGCATCGGCCGCCAGCAGGTGCGCGTGAGCCGCGTTCTCGACGTAGATCGTGTCGATGCGATTCGTGCCGTCGCCAACGCGTCGAAGTTGTCCCGCGTGGGCTCGTGCGATCAGTCGGGGAAGGAGGTGCCGGTCGCGCGGACCCCAAATCAAGTGGGGCCGGAGGCTGCAGGTGGCGAGGCGGTCCGAGCCGTTGGCCGCGAGGATCCGCTGTTCGGCCAGCGCCTTCGTGTGCGGATAGTGACAAAGCCATCGCCGCGGGTAGGGGGCCGCTTCGTCGATGCCCTCCTGCGGCCCGCCGTCGAAGGTGACGCTGGGACTGCTGGTGTAAACGAGCCGGGCGACGCCGTGACGTCGGCAACCTTCCAGGACATGCTCGCTGCCGAGCGTGTTGATCTCGTAATAGTGGCGCCAAGATCCCCAGATGCCCGCCACGCCGGCGACGTGGTGTACCGTGTCGACGCCGCGACATGCTTCAACGACGATCGCTCGATCGCGAATGTCGCCGACGACCTGTTCGACGTCGAGGGCGGCAAGTTCATCGTCGAGTTTACGAACCAGTGCCCGCACAGGCACGTCTCGCTCGCGGAGTTGTTCCACGACGTAGCGTCCCAGGAAGCCGGTGGCGCCGGTGACGAGCGTTTTCACGTGGGACTTGCCGGCTGGGTGCCTGGAGCAGCGGGAGATGCCGAGTTGCGTTCGGATGCGAAGCGCGCGTGGCGACGCGTTGTCAGTCGGTGAGCGCGTTCATTCGCCGGTGGTGCGTATCGCGATATCTTCCCGAAGTATCTCGAAGACGACTTCCTTCGTCGAGCCCACGGCCTGGCCCGGCAGCTTCAGAAACAGCTTATCCGGGAGCCCCGCGGGCGCTTGAAACACGAGGACATCGCCGGCGCGTCCACCCGGCTCGATCGTCGTCCGGGTTTGCTGGCCGTCGATGCGCCCGTCGTGGATGATTTCGTAAGCCTTGCCCCGAGCATCGCGCAGGACGGCCCCCTGTTCGGCGATGCTCCAGCTCTGATAGGTGACCGCTTCGGAGGCCGATTCGTTTTCCAGTGTCACGCCCATAACGAAGTAGAGTTTGCTGTTGGCCACCCCGGGGACTCGGCGAAAGGCCATGTCGCGAAGCCGAACGGTGACGCTATCCAGCTCGCCCAGCTCTTCACCAGCCCGTAAGGTTCCCTTGGGGGTCTCGGGAGCGGCGAGCCCAAAGGCGTACTGAAGTGCCTTGATCGGATCGGCAGCGTCGATTGTCTTCATCAAGCCCCAGCAACCACCGACCAGGCTGAGTACGCTTGCCACCAGGCAGAGTCCGATGACATTGCGGTCCGACTTCGACATCGCGAAGGCCCGGATGGCAAACAAGAGCCCGAGCCCGCCCGCCAGAATTGGCAGGATGGGAACCTTCGCCAGGCAGAGGGCGGCAAAGCCCAAGGCAGCCCCGGTGGCGGCCGTCGCCATCACGCGAAAGTAGTTCAGTCCGTCATCGGCAAGTTGCGATCCGGCCGCCGCAGCGGGTAGCGGTGCCGGCGTGGTCGTTGCCGGCATGGGGCGTGCTGCGGCGGTTCCCACTGGGCGCACGCCCGTGCTCGCTGTGGCCGATGGACCTGGCAGCGGCTCCAGCGGTTTGAGCTGGAACTCGTCGTCATCATCGCCCGTCGCGGTGGGGTCGTCGCCGGCGGCGGATAGGGGCTTCGCCCGCGGAAGACTCGCGGCGTCCGACTCGAGCGGCGCCAGCGGCGGAAGCTCGTCGCCGTCGGAAGTGGGGCGGCCCGACTTGGGCTTGTCCGGTGTCGCCTTCTTGGCGGTCGTTTCTGCGGTCGCGGTCTTGTTTGCCGGCGCCGGCGACTCGGCAAACAGGCCCTTCACCTGCGCCGCGGGCGTCCACTTTTTGTCGGTCTCGCGGCGCACGCCGTCCTTCGGGCGCAGCTTGCCCGCGGCGGCCAACTGCTTGAGCTGTTGGGCCGTGAGCGGTCCGTACTGTTTTCCGCCTACGTGACAGTACCACTTTTGCGCCATGGCGGCCGCCGTTCCCGTTCCGTTTCAATCTCGTCGCAAGTCGCATCGCCGCGGCACGGCGAACGTGCGTGGCAATGGAGCTCCCAATCGTTTCATGTCCCCCATTCCTGGACGAGTCTACCAGCGCCGCGATCGGCGCGCCCAGCGAACGCCCCGGCCCTAGCCGATTCGTGAAGCCGCCCAGACAGACAACTGTTCGCGGAAGATCTTGGCATTGTGGCGAATATCGACCGGTAGGCGTGGACGGCAGAGCACGTGTTCGATGCCGGCCAGGAGTTCCTCTTGTCCGATGCGCTCACGCACCGCCGCTTCCAACTTTCGCCGCGACGGCTCCGATCGAGCTGCGGCCGAATCGGTCGGTTCGATGACCAGCACCGGAAGTTGAACACCCGGCGGACCGACGCCGACGAGGGCCGAACGGGCGACTCCCTCAATTGTATTCACGATCCCTTCCGCGGGGATCGTGTAGCGAGTGCCTTCCGCGGTGAGGACTCGGTGGGCGACGCGGCCACAGAACCAGAATCGACCTTGGGGGTCGAGATAACCGGCATCGCCCATGCGGTGCCAAACGCGTCCCTCGCGATCGGTGGTCTTGGCCAGCCGATTCGCTTCGACACGCGTGCAATATTCGTGCGTGACCACGGGGCCGGTGACGAGCAGCTCCCCAATTTCGCCCGCGGGGAGTTCTTCGCCCGACTCGATTTCCGCAAGCGGTCCGTCGACAATGCGAAGGACCTTCCAGTCGATGCCGGGGAAGGGCATGCCGACACAGACGCCGGCACCGCGATCGGTGGCCGCCTGGGTCTCGGTGAGGATTTCTCGGTCGGAGATCGTCGCGACCGGCAGCGCTTCGGTGGCCCCGTACGGCGTGTGGACGACGCCGTCCGGATGGATGACGGAACGCACATTGGCGATGACACGCCCCGGCACCGGGGCGCCTGCGGAATAGACGTGGCGCAGGGTCGCCAGGGCCTGTCCGGTCGGCTGGCAATCGGCGGCCACCTTCTTCCAGAGCGCCGGCGAGGCGAACGCCTCGCTCGCCTTCCAGTCGGCGACGGCCGAGCGGATTGCTTCGGGGTCGACGTCGGCCGGGCGTGTGAAGTCCATCCGCGGAAACACGGTTGTCACGCCCATGGCGGCATTGAACAGCCCGAACAAGGGAAACGCCGCGAGGTTGACACTGCCCGGCTCGATGCCATACCGATCGCGAATCTCGACCACCTGTTGATCGAAATTGCCATGGCGATAGAGGACGCCTTTGGGCGGGCCGGTGCTGCCGGTCGTAAAGATGATTGCCGCGGGGTCGCTCGCCAACGAGGTTGTCTCGAAAGGGTCGGGGTGACCGGCCGCACGCAACGTCGACAGCGTCGGTCCTCCCCAGAACCAGCGCCGTCCCACCGTAACGTTCAGACGGGCCTTCGGAAAACGATGCCGCAATAGGGTTCGCACCGCCTGGGCGCGGCTGACTGCCACCAAGCCCTCGGGCTCGGCTTCGGCCAGGCAGCGGACCAGGTTCTTCCGGCCCATGCCGGGGTCGATGAGGATGGCAACCACGCCCGACTTCAGCAAGCCGAACACGAGCGCGACAAACTCGACACCGGGTGGCACGAGGAGCGCCAGTCGCGTGCCGGGTCCTGCACCCATTGCCCGGAGTCCCGAGGCGATCTCGTTGCTTTGCCGGTCGAGCTCGGCAAAAGACAAGGTGCGATAGCGACCCCCCGTCGTCGAGAGCGCCTCGACGACCGCGGCCTGCTCGGGCATGCGGCTCGCAAAGTCGCTCATCCGCCGCGCGACATTGACTTGTTGGCTTGGCAGCGCGGAAGTGGTGGTAGAACGGTTCACAGCGTGACTCTAGGAACTCGGCGTTGGCGTTGCAACGATTGGCGGCCCCAACACGGCCTGGCGACGGAGTCTTCGGCGAACGTTATCGAAGGTTTGGCTAGCGAGCGGCCATTGTTTCGAGATACTCGACCACCAAGCGTCCGACATCCACGCTTAGCGTACGGGCAAGAGCCCGCCACCCGGGCACCCCGTTGACCTCAATGGCATAAAGTCGACCGTCACGGCCCGGCAACAGATCGACCCCGGCCAAGGGCGCGCCAACCGCCGCCGCCGCGCGGAGGGCGAGTTCGGCCAGTTCCTCGCTCACTTCCAACGGCGCTGTCATCGCACCACGAGAGACGTTGGTCCGCCAGTCGCGTTCATTCGTTCGCCGCATCCCGAGCACACGCGATCCGATGACCAGGAGCCGCAGGTCGCCGCCCTCATGCTCGACAAACCGCTGCAGGTAAATGACCGCGCCGAGCTGCTCGAGCATCTTGAAGGCCCGCAGGGCGAGAGCTTCGTCGGTGAGCCGGGTAATGCCGCGACCCTCGGCACCGAAGATCGGCTTGACGACGACGTCGCCGCCCAGCCTGGCGAAGGCCTCCATAGCGTCCTCGCACGTCTGGCAGACGCACGTGGCCGGGATGTCGAGGCCCGCCTCTCGCAGCCGGGCGGTGGCGAGGTACTTGTCGACCGCCGTTTCAATGGCCCGGGGCGGATTGACCACTAAGGTTCCCGCGGCTTCCAGCTGACCGAGGACGTCCATCCGCAGGACCACTTGTTCCAGCGAGCCTGGTGGCATGGTGCGCACGAGCACCGCGTCGGCCTGGGCCAGGTTGGCCTCGTCGCTGAAGTACGACGTCTCCGCTGCGATGTCGGGGGAGGCGGCGCGTGAGGTGAGCTGCGACCGCAGTCGGCGAAAGGTCACGGGAAGAACTTCGTGACGATCTTCCGCAGCGCGGCGCAGGTCGCGAACGTACCAACTCTCCAGCGATCCTAGTACGGCGATCTTCATGACACGACGGGGGCGACGGACTAGATCTCAAACGACGCACGAATCACTTCCGGAGCGGTGGTCCCAAATCGCTGCGTCGTTCCGGTTTCGAGATTCACGAACGTCACGACGGCGGGGCTGAACAGCTGGCGATCGATGCGATAGAAGTCGTGATCGTGCTGGGCGAAAATCTCGCGAAACGGCCGGCCATGGTCTGCAGAACTATTGCTCGGCACGCGGGGGCCGATTTCGGCGAGGCTCGCGTCGTCGCCCACGACCCAAAGAGTTACTTCGGCGCCGTACAGAATCGCGTCGTTCGTGCGGCCGATGCCGGCCAGGTCGTCGGGCGCCACCGGCGGCAGTGGGGCGACACCCAAGCCCGACACGACCCGCTCGAGGTCGAAATCGATTTCGTGCAGTTTGTGCAGTGCGGTCTCGACGCTGCGGCCGACAACCTGAACGTTGCCCGCCTGGCTGGCGGTCGGGGCGAGCAACAAGATGATGTCCCGCGGAGCGACCCCACAGGCCTGGGCGAGATACTCGACCACGGCATCGTCGGGAAACTGGCGCGTTTCCAGCACGCCGACGATCGTCGACGGGGATTCGCTGAAGCCGATTTCTTCGAAGAGTTCTTCCTGGTTGGCAGCCGCGCGCATGGGGCCGCTTCCCATGGCAAAGAAGTCGTCGACCTTGACCTCCCAGCCGGCATACTGCGCGGCCATGCAGGCCGCGACCGGCTGATCCGTAAAGACCTGGACCGCCGTGCCGAGGGCAGTTCCGTCAGCGGCCGGCACAAGGCTGACGGTTCCCAGGTCGGCCAGGCAGGCGCGGGCCAACATCAGGCCCGCCGCCAAGCCGCCGCGGGCTTCAATGCCGCAATCGATTAATAGCGCCCCGCTCGCGAGCTTCCGTGTCGCAATGCCGAGGACGTCTGCGGAGGCGACCGCCTCGCGACACAACTCGGCGGCTCGGTAATTCAGCTTCACGGGATAATTCGCTCGTTGTGTCTGCGCGGTATGGGGAAGGCGTTCTCGCGTCGAGACGCGGCGCGAGGTCCGCCCAAGGTCGTTGCTGCGACGTCGCCGCGATGCCACATGATGTCGGACGCGCGCGGGCGACGCAATGGCTGGCGGGTCGCGACTCCGACCGCTACGATGAGCGCTCGCGAGCGGAAGATGAGGAGGCCCTCGCGTGTCACCTCGGAAGTGACCGACCAGCGCCACGCGGGAATAGGTCCGAGCAGAGAATCCATGCCCAGCCTGACCGTCGAGAACTACGTGAAGCAGATCTACCAGATCTGCGCGGCCAACGGCGGCAAACCGGCGACGACAGGTCAGCTCGCGTCCCACCTAGGCGTTTCTCCCGGCAGCGTGACCAGCATGCTGAAGATGCTGCGGGAGAGCAATCTCGTCACCTACACACCGTACGAGGGCGTCAATTTGACGCCTCCGGGAGCCGCCTTGGCGCTGCGAATCGTCCGCCGGCATCGACTCATCGAAGTGTTCTTGGCTCAGACGCTGGGGCTCGACTGGGGCGAGGTTCACGACGAGGCCGAGCACATGGAGCATGCCGTCAGCGATCTGCTCGTCGACCGCATCGACGAGTATCTCGGCTACCCCGAGGTGGATCCCCACGGCGATCCGATTCCGCGGGCCGACGGGACTTTATTGCAGCCGGAAACCCAATCGCTGTTAGCCTGCCAGCCGGGACAGCAGTTTCGCCTGGCGCGCGTCACCGATCAGTCGACGGAGTTTCTCAATTATCTGAGCGATGCGGGTCTGGCCATCGGCGCCGAGGGTCGACTCCTCGACAACCGCCACCAGGCGGGTACGGTGAGCATTGCAATTGACGACCGGGAAGCGACGTTGGGTCATGCCGCCGCCGCGAAGATTCTCGTCGCCCTGCTGTGACACCGGGTGCCGCGAAGCTGAGTCGAACGACTTCCGCCGGCGACTCATCTAGCTCGAACCTGAGAAGAGGGGCGGGTTGCCCAGCGCCCGGTGGGCAACCGTGAGTTGGCCGCTGTGTACGCCCTCGTGCCAGTAGGCCAATTCCAGGACTTGCTCGAAGTCGGCGAGGAAATCGGGCGAGCCGTCCGGCGTCGCCTTCGCCAAGTCCTCGTCGCTCATCGCATCGATTGCTTCCAACAGGGCCGCACGTCGGTCGCGAAAGAAGTCGAGCACTTCGGCAACCGGCGGATAGGCCGCCGGATCGTTGGTGGGCTGCGAGCCCATCCCGAATTTCTCGCCCCAGCCGTCCTTCTCGACCTGACGAGACGGATCGAGCATCGAGACGAAGAAGTTGTCGGCGTGGCCCAAGTGACCGACGATCCACAGGGCGTGATTCGCCTGCGGGTGCACCTGATGGGTCCAATCCTCGGGCTTCTGAAACGCCTCGAGAATCGCCTCGGTCATCTCACGGGCCTGAAACAGGTTGGCCTTGAGTCGTTCTTTGCTGGCCATGGGGATGCCTCCTTTGCTCGAGTGTGGGTGATCGTCCTGCGTGAGGGCCGCGGGCCGGCGAGCCCGTTGTCTTTGCCGTCTATCTCGGTGCGCGACCGACGTCCTGAAGCATCGCAAGGAAGCCACCCAGTTCGGCAGCGCCGAACCGTGTGGACATCCGTTCTCGCCACCGTTGATTGAATTCCTGAGCCGCCTGTCCCAACTTGCCCATCAGCTCGTCGACGCGCTCGGTGGCGTGGAGCCGACCGTCGGAATCGGCAACGAGCCAACCATGCTCCAAGGCCCGCTCGACGACGCGCTGCGGATTGTCGCCGGTTACGTTGAGAAGAAACTCGACCAGGCCCTCACGCCAATGAGCGGTCGAGGCGAGAAAGTTCAACAGGATGAAGTCTCCGAAATCGAGATTCTCGTCATGAAGTGTGTCTTGATAGCGCTGGATCGTCATCGTGAACAGCGCCGCCATCGAACGCCCCACGTCGCCGGCCGCGGCGAGCGCGATTCCCTCCGCCGACTCGCGCGACGATTCGGATCCCTGGGTCATGCCATCGCCTCCTGCGCGTGACGCAGCATGCTGAGGAACAACTCGATCTGCTCGCGACGGTAGCCGGTGAAGAATTCGGCATGTACCCGCTCAGTGAGTTCCTCCATCACCGGCGTCAAGGTCGTGAAACGCTCGCGTCCCTTGGCGGTGATGGCAATCCGCAGAGCGCGGCGATCCGCCGGGTCGGGTCGTCGCTCGACCAGGCCGGACTTTTCCATCCGGTCCAAGAGACCCGTCAGCGAGCTGGAATCAAGGCAGACTCGCTCCGCCAACTCCCGCACCCGTTGTTCGTCCTGCTCGGCCAGGCAGCTCAGCACGAATACCTGAGGGGGCGTGATGTCATGGTCGGCCAGGGCATCTGCATAGATCTTGCTCACCCGTCGCATGGCGACGCCGAGGCTGTAGCAGAGCATTTCTTCGCGCTCGAGATTCACTGGGGCGTCTCTGTCTTTTTCGCGTCTTCTCGGATTCGGGCTGCTTCGTGGCAGTGGGTGTAGGCCCGCCCAATCGCTGACACCCATTTAATTGGTATCCCAATTACTGGAATCCTATCCAGTTTCGCGGGTCTGTCAAGCGAGCGCCCGATTCGTGCCTGCTGTCCATCTGGGCGGCCGAGTGACGAGACGTCGCGTCCTTGGGCCTTTACCTTTAGATGACGTTTCCAAGTCCGCGGCAGTTGTGGTGATTTGACGATCTTTCCCGGCGTCTCTACAACTGACGGAGTCGGTTCTCGACATCGTCGCGCGGATCGACGAGGGGCCCCGGCAATGGAGGCCTGTGAACCTGGTCAGGGCTTAACCGCAGCAGCCATAAGCAGTCACCTTCATGTGCCTGGGGTCTCTCGCCGATGAGCGCGACGCGTCGCCCCCCTCCGATGTGTGCCGGGAGCGCCAGCGTCGTAGCGGGCGCAAGTGACTCAAGGATCGTCCATGGCTGCCCCGTCCGAGTCGAGCGAGCAACGCAACCCTGATGAGCCTGCCAGCGGGCAGTCGGGCGAGTACGTCGTCGTTGCTCGTCGCTACCGACCGCAGACCTTCGAAGAGCTCGTCGGCCAGCAGCACGTGGCCAAGGCATTACGGGGTGCGATCGAGTCGAATCGCATCGGCCACGCTTATCTGTTCACCGGGGCCCGCGGCGTGGGGAAGACCTCGGCCGCCCGGATTCTCTCCAAGGCGCTCCAGTGCGTCGACGGCCCGACGGCGACTCCGTGTGGCAAGTGCGACATTTGCCAGAGCGTAACCGGCGGTGGTGACGTCGATGTCTTGGAAATCGACGGGGCCAGCAATCGAGGGATCGACGAGATTCGGCAGCTGCGGCAGAACGTCAACATTCGGCCGAGCCGCGCGCGCTTCAAGATTTACATCATCGACGAAGTTCACATGCTGACCGGGCCCGCCTTCAACGCACTGTTGAAGACGCTGGAAGAACCGCCGGAACACGTGAAATTCATCTTCTGTACGACCGAGCCGAACAAGATTCCGATCACCGTCCTCTCGCGTTGCCAACGCTTCGATTTCGCGGGCATTCGCGCCGATTCGATTGTCGATCGGCTGACCCAGATCGTCGCGGCGGAAGGACGTACCGCGGCGCCCGAAGCGCTCGCCATGTTAGCCCGCCGAGCGGCCGGTTCGATGCGAGACAGTCAGTCGCTGCTCGAGCAAATCCTGGCGGCGGGAACGGATCATGTGGGCGTCGAGGATGTTCACACGCTGCTGGGAACGGCCGACACGACCCGACTCGGTCAGTTGGTCCGCCAGCTCTCGCACGGCGAGGCGGCGGCCGTGCTTGCCGGGGTCGATGAGGCGGTCGGTACGGGGGTCGACATCGGTCAGTTGCTCGAACAGTTGCTGGGTTGTTTGCGCGACGCGATGGTGGCGACGGCCGGCGCCGACGCCGAAGACCTGTTGAACTCGACCGATGCGGACGACGTTGCCCTGGTTCGCGAGGTGGCGTCGGAGCGGGGTCTGGTTTGGATCTTTGCCGCCCTCGAGATCATCGAAGAGGCTCTGGGGCGACTGCGGGTCAGCACGCATCGGCGGACCATTGCCGAAGTGGCCCTCCTGCGTATCTGCCACCTGGAGGAACTGGACGGCCTGGCAGATATCGTCGCCGACCTGCGCGCAGCCGGGGCGGGCGGCCCCGAGGAACGCGCACCGTCGGCCTCCTCGCCCGCAAAAAAAAAGTCCGTTAGTCGACCCCAGGTGCCCAGGGAACCGATCAGCTCGGACTCCCCTGTTTCGCGCCCTCGGCCCGAGGTGCCGGGCACGTCGGTAACGGCCCCACAGGCCACGAAAGCGCTCAGCGAAGCGAACGTCGAGGACGTCTGGGAACAGGCTTTGGCCGCACTTTCCGGCTCGGGAATGGTGACGGCCAAGGGGCGGCAGTACGACAGCGTAGCAATTTCTGCGCCAAACCGGCTGGAAGTGGTCTTCAAAGAGACCTACAATTTATGTAAAGCGTACTGCGAAAGACCCGAACAAGTCAGCGAAATCGAGCGTTCGCTCGAGCAGATCACCGGAACGAAGATTCGCGTCGACTTTGTGTTGGCCGCCGATGGGCAGCCACACGTCGAGAAATCGGCGGGTGTCGTGCCCCAGTCGGTATCGCGGATGAAGCAAATTGTCGAAGCGGAAGACGAGCCGCTTGTGCGCCAAGCGAAGGAACTCTTTGGCGCGCGTGTGAGCCGCGTCGACGAGAATCCAACTTAGTCATTTCAGGTGCGGACGGATGCTCAAAGGCCTCGCAAATTTTGGCGCCATTCTACGGCAGGCCCAGCAGATGGGTTCCAAGATGCAGGAACTCAACACAAAGCTGAAGGCGGTGCGGGCCACGGGGGCGGCCGGTGGGGGACTCGTCTCGGCGGAAGTAAACGGACTCGGGGAGTTGCTGAGCGTCACGATCGAACCGTCGCTGATCGAAAAGGGTGACCGTGAATTGATCGAGGACCTCATTCCCGCCGCCGTGGCGCAGGCCCAGACCAAGGCTAAGGAAAAGCACGCCGAGGCGATGCAGGAACTCACGGGGGGAATGAACATCCCAGGCCTCGAAGAAGCCCTCGGTTCACTAACCGAGGGTGGCTCAACAACTTCCTCGTAGCCCGGATTTCTCGAGATCTTAACAGTTGCCGCAACTTGCCGGTTGGCCGTGGGTGTGGCCGACCGCCGGCCCGGCGATTTCGAGCTAAACTTTATAAAACCGTCTAGACTCAAGAGAGGCCCGCGCCGGCACCCGTGGTTACCGCGACCGAGGGCGGCTTGTTCGTTCGCGACTCCGTACTGCAGATCGGCCGTAAGCGGCCGCGATTCCATGCGACTGACTTTCGGCCAAGAAATGCGAATGGTTCAGAAGCAGGTGCTTGCACCGCGGATGATCCAGTCCATGGAAATCCTGCAGTTGCCGCTACTCGCGCTGCAGGAGCGGATCGAGCAGGAGGTTCAAGAGAATCCGCTGCTCGAGGTGCACGAAGAGGATCCGGACCTGCCCGAGGAGAAGGTCGAGGCCGAGAATCCCGACGCCCCGACGACCGATGAGAAGGAACTCGTTGTCGACGAGTCGAAGAACAACGAAGAGGACTTTGAGCGGCTTCTCGACATGAACGACCAGCTCCCCGAGTATTTCGAGGAGCGCACCCGTCCCTCCACCAATCGAATTGAAGAAGAGGGTTCGCGCAAGCACGACACCCTGGCCAACATGGTCGACCGGCCCGAGTCGCTGCAAGACTATCTTCATCACCAGCTCTACTTCTTCGAGATCGATCCGGACGTTCGCCAGCTTTGCGATCGCATCATCTACAACCTCGATGACAACGGTTACCTGCCCGGCCGCCTGGAGGACTTGCTGGAGCCGGATGCCCCCAAGAGCCGGTTGGCCCAGGCCGAAGCGGCTTTGGCGGTGGTCCAGAAGCTCGATCCGCCGGGCATCGCTGCGCGGGATGAGCGCGAGTGCCTGCTCATGCAACTGACGCCGGGCATGCCCTACTACGAAGAGCTGCGGACATTGATCTCGAATCACCTCGAAGATCTGGCCCATAACCGACTGCCGTTGATCTCGAAGAAGACCGGCTATTCGATCGAGAAGATCCACGAAGTTTGGGCCGAGCTGAAGAAGCTCAATCCCTGGCCCGGCGCGCTCTTCGCCAGTAGCGTCGTTCAAACCGTGACGCCCGATGTGACCGTCGAGGAAGACGAGCAGGGTAGGTACAAGCTGCGGATCGAGGACGACCGGACGCCCAGCTTGTTCATCAGCCCCTATTACCGCAAGCTCTTATCGAATCCCGAGACCTCGCCCGAGACGCGGGAGTACATCAAGCGCAAGATTAATGCGGCCCAGTGGTTGATCGAATCGATCGAGCAGCGGCGCAGTACGCTGACCCGGGTAGCCCAGGCGATCGTCGATCATCAGCAGGATTTCCTGGCCAAGGGACCCGAGGCGATCGAGCCGCTGAAGATGCAACAGATTGCCGATCGGGTGGGCGTGCACGTGACGACGGTCAGCCGTGCCGTGGACGACAAGTGGATTCAGACGCCCCGCGGGATCTTTCCGCTGAAGCGATTCTTCGTCGGGGGAACCGTCGGTGCGGACGGAGAAGAAGTGGCCTGGGATGCCGTGCGAATCAAGCTCCAGGAGATTGTCGACGGAGAAGACAAGCAGAAGCCGTTGAGCGATGACGAGCTGGTCAAGGAGCTCAACAAGCATGGCATCAAAGTGGCCCGTCGAACGGTCACGAAGTACCGCAAGAGCATGAACATTCCCAGCTCGCGTCAGCGCCGCGATTGGCTCGCGAAGGAGAACGTTGCCCAGGAAAGTGGCGGCGTCGCTAACCGTCGGGTTGAGAATGGCAAGTCGGCGACCGCGGAGGCAAACGGCGAACCTCTCGCCACGCCGGAGGGCGAAGATTCGTTTTCCGACGGGGCCATGACCTAAGTTGCGGTCCCGCAATACGCCGGACGCCTCAAGTGCGAGCGCCCTGTCGCGACGAGGGCTACGAGCCCGTTCTGGACGCTCGCCTGCCCTGCTTCTCTTTGACGCCACGAAACGCGGTTGCCACTTATACGGTCTCGATGTGAAGTCCCCGTCGCTGGCGCTCGTACCGGCGGGCATTGTCGATCAGGTTGGCGACTTCGGCGACGTTCTTGATCCCGGTCATCACGAGCTGCGGATTGTCCCGCTCTTCGGCGAGCACCCGAATCTTGCCAACACCGAGAAACCGCTGCACGAGACTCTGCTCGAAGGCGACGTCGTCGATCGTGATGACGTCGATTCGGTGCGTGACACGCCGCAATAGGCCCACTTTGTGGATGAGACGTTGCGTCGTGAGCAGGTAATGGACGCTCCAGCGCCAGTAGAGAAACCTCAGCAGGGCAGCGACCCACACGACCAGTGCCAAGAGCAGGGCGTATCCCCAGGCCGTCGCGCTGGCGCTCGTGGCGATCAGGCCCACCAAGAGCAGCGCGGTCATCGCGCCCAAGGCGATCACGTAAGGCCACGTGGCCGCGACGCTGTGTCCTCCTTCCCAGAGGAGCCGCTCTTCTTCGCGAATGTTGTCCCGACCGGCGCTTCGACGCCCCAGCAGGTCGTCCCGCTTGGTTTCCACGGTTTCCATATCCGCATGCGCGCGACTGGCAATCGTATCTTCCAGCGGATCGGACGTGGCAATCTTGACGTCTTCGGCCGGCGACAGCGAAACCCCGCACCGATGACAGAAAGCGGCGTCCTCGACGACTTCGCGACCGCAGTGCGAGCAGTGCATCTCCTCACGCCTCCCGGGCGGACTTGCCCGAATTGAAAGCGACCGGCGTCGACATCCTGGCGCCGACACCTGGGGTTTCCGCCCGATCATTATAACGTGATTTACCCGGGAATTCGGCAGCCGATTGCCGGCACGTCCTTGGCGAAGTGTTCATCGCCGCCGCTGGGCTCCGGCCTGCTGATGGACAAATCATCGCTATTCCACCACCTGCGGCTTGGTGTATCGTAATATTCAGGTGAGTTCTGCATTTGAGGGCCGACGTCGGTGAAGTGTCCGTTTTGCCAATGCGATAATGATCGCGTTCTCGATTCGCGTACGAGTCAGGGGGGCTTCGAGATTCGCCGCCGTCGCGAGTGTCTCTCTTGCTCGCGTCGGTACACCACCTACGAGCGCATCGAGGAGATGGCCGTCAAGGTCATCAAGAAGGACGGGTCGCGCGTTCCCTACGAGCGCGACAAGATCAAACGCGGCATCGAGAAGGCCTGTTGGAAGCGCTCCGTCAGCGACGAGGCCATCGAGGGCATTCTCACCGAGATCGAGAACGACATCTATACCCGCTTCGATTGTGAGGTAGAGAGTCGCTACCTGGGCGAGTGCATCATGGAACGTCTCCGCTCGATCGATCAGGTCGCCTACGTGCGCTTTGCCAGCGTCTATCGCGAGTTTCAGGACGTCCGTGACTTTGTCGATGAACTGCAGCCGATGCTCAAGGAGAGTCGCGCCAAATAGCGCGGCGTGCGTAGGGTGGCGACCGACGAAGGGCGACCGCCTTTACGGCGCGGAAACGACGAGTGCTTGCAGCGGGCTGAAGTAGACGATGCGACTCGTGCCGCCATTGGTCTCCCACTGCTCGGGCACAATCGTCGACTCGATGAGTTTGACCAACACCTGGCCGTTGTCGAGGCCGGTCGTCTGACCGGCGTCGTTCTCGCCGAACTGGCCCAGAAACTCCTGCCAGCCGGCCAGGATCGCCTTGTCCTCGGCGATCGCGGCGACTTCTTCCGGGTTCCGCCGCTCGGCGGCTTGTTCCGCCCTGGCGACGCGTCGCTGGCGGGTGCGAAGATCCTTGCCGACCTTCTTGCTCACGCGCACGAGCCGGTTTCGCAACTTGCGGAGCAGTTGTTCCCGGTTCGCCTCCGAGAGTCCCGCATGACGCGTGGCATGATCGCGTAACTGCATCAAACGCGTCACCGTTGCGGGCAACTCTTCGTCCGTCGCCGTGGCCTGATCCCGGAGCGCGGTACGAACTGCCCGGCGTAATTCGGCCGGCGAGAGTTCGCTCGCCGTCGCGACATTCTCTCCCGTGGGCGCGGCCGTCGCGGCCTCTTCGGCCCACGCCCCGCCAGACGCCTGGCACGCGACGACGAAGGAGAGCACGCAGACGATTCTCTGTGTGGCAATTCGCATGATTGATACCTACCCCACGGTCGATGTGGACAAAGAAATGGAACCGTCGACGGACCGTTCAGACTACCGCCAGTCGCGAATCCGCACCATTCTGAGGGCGAATTGCCGAGAAAGTGGGACTCGCGATAGTTCCTTAGGCGGCCTGACGGCGAGCATCCGCAGGTTCGGTCTCCGCGTCGTCGTTCGGCTCGGAGTCTCGCCAGATCGACGCCTCCCAGCGCTCCAGCCACCGCGGACAGAGCCAACCTCGCAGGAAGCCGAACCCGATGAACGAACCCAAGCCAATTCCCCAGCAGACGTCGCTTAGGAAATGTGCCTGTGCATGGATTCGTTGACAGGCCGCCAACAGCGCCAAGGTGGGAAAGAGCCAGCGACCCCGCGGATAGGCCCAGACCAAACCGATCGCGAAGGCGACCGCGGTTGTCGTGTGTGCCGAGGGCAGACTTTGACCGGCACTTCCGGCCGAGGTTAGCGGAAACCATCCCTGAAAGGTGTCCCACACAGAAAGTTCGAGATCAAAGGCCCGTGGTCGGGCCCGCGCGATGCACAGCTTGACTAGGTTCGCGGCCAGTCCGGCGGCAAGCGTCATTGCCACCAATCGAGGCATTCGCCAACGACCGGCCGGATGGAGCAGGTAGATCGCCAAGACGATCACGGCAATGCCTGCTCCGTGGGCGAAGCTCTCGGCCAGGTCGAACAGTTTGGCCAGGTCGCCCGGACAGTTGCCTCGGGCACACCAACGGGCCAGCGGCACGTCGACCGAGAGTGCCGCCAGACCGGCCACGAGCGCTCCGCCAACGAATGCGAAAGCATGCACACGCCGGCGCTGGGGATCGCTCCAGGGTGTTGCGGCGGTCGTCGTCAAAGTGCTGTCACTCGGCATGAGCACGTCTGGCTGTCGAGAAGGTCGAGGAGAATGTCCACTTCGCCGCGCGAATCGTCCCGCAAAGCTGGCGATCGCTGTCGGCGTTGACCGGCGAAACGTAGCAGGATCGGCAGCGGGGTCCTAGGTCAGCAGAATGATCTTGTCCACTCTGCCGGGGTTCTCTAGACTCGCCGCCGCGATTGGCTGCCCACACCGGGGATCTACCTTGTGGGCCGCGCGATCTTGCACGTCAGCACGCCGCCCCTCGTCCGCCAGGCAACATCCTCCAGGCAAGCAACGCGAATCATGTCGAAAAGCCTGCGCTATCCGCTCCTGATTGCCTTGGTGGCGGGCATCGTCATCTTTACCAATCTCGGGGCCCCGAGTCTTTGGGACGAAGACGAGCCGAAGAACGCCCGTTGTGCGTATGAGATGTACGAGCGGGGTGATTGGCTCGTCCCGACGTTCAACGGCGAGTATCGCACGGACAAACCGATCCTGCTGTATTGGTGCCAGCTGCTCGCCTATCACATCCTTGGTCCAACCGAGTTTGCCGCGCGATTGCCGTCGGCGTTGTGCGGGATCGGTACCGCACTGCTGACCTTCTATATCGGTCGGCGATTGTTGGGCGAGACGACGGGGCTGTGGGCCGGATTGTTGCTATCTTCCAGCCTCTGGTATGTCGTTGCCTCACGTGCCGCCACGCCCGATGGCCTGCTCATCTTCTTCTCGACGCTCGCGTTGTGGATCTACCTACGCGGCGTCTTTCCGGTCAAGGCGACGAGCCGCGAGCACGACTTCGAACTCGCGGACGCGATTCCCCACCGGAGCGGGACGTTCATCGGCATGTATGCGGCGATGGGCATGGCCACGCTGGCGAAGGGCCCCATTGGCGTGTTGCTGCCTGGGGCCGTGATCGGTTGCTTCGTGCTGTGCGTGAGTGGGCGCGTCGCCACGGCTGCCACCACGCGCGAATCGGTTTCCTGGGGCAGACAGATTTGGGGCTCCCTGCGCGCCTCGCTCGCCTGGCTGATGGCGACCTTTCACCCTCGTCGCGTTCTGGCGGTGACATTGCGGATGCGGCCCGCTACGGCCTTACTGGTCGTCGGCGCGATTGCCGTTCCCTGGTACATCGCGGTGGGTTTGCAGACCGACTGGGAATGGCCGAAGGGCTTCTTTTTCAAACACAACCTCGAGCGTTTCAGTGCGCCGATGGAAGGCCACAGCGGCCCTCCGTTCTATCACCTGATTTCGATCGCCGTCTGCTTTTTTCCCGCATCGGTCTTCCTGATGCCGATGATCTTGAACACGGTGCGTCAGATGCGAACCAGCTCGGTCGCGTTTGCGGGACTGGTGTTTGCGGTCTCGTGGATTGCCGTTTACGTGGTCTTCTTCTCGCTGGCGGGCACGAAGCTGCCGAGCTATGTCACGCCGACCTATCCGGCCCTGGCGGTTCTGACGGGCCACTTCATCGAGCGTTGGACCAAGGCACCGGCTGAGATCAGTCGTCTCTGGCAGCGGATCGCCCTGGTGGTGTTCGGTCTGGTCGGCATCGGCATGATGTTTGGTCTCGCCGCCCTGGCCGCCGAGTACTTGCCGGGCGAACAATGGCTCGCCGCCGTCGGTGGGATCCCGCTCCTTGGCGCAATTGTTGCAATGATTGCCAGCGAGCGAGGCCAGCCGCGTCGCGCTGCCGTGGCCTTTGTGTCGTTTGCGGCGTTGTTTTCCACGACGCTCTTCGGTTGGGCGGTGCTGCGGGTCGATCGGTTTCAGAATGCCGAACCGCTGGCCAGCGCGGTCTTCGAGCATGCGGAGGGACCCGCGGCGTTGGCGGGGTATCGATTCTTCCGCCCCAGCTGGGTCTACTACGCTCGGCAGCCCATCGCACACATCGCGACCGAGGATGCCGACGCGGTGCGGGCCCACTTTGGCGCCTCGCGGAACGCCTTTCTGATTACCGACGGTAGCGGTTTTGACGATTTGCGCGACAAACTTCCCGGGGACGTCGAGGTGCTCATGCGACGTCCCCGTTTTTTGAAAGACGGCGAGCTGTTGCTGCTCGGCCGTCGCACGCCGCCAAGTTCCCAGCGGCAAGCGGACGATTCTCGATCGCCGAACCGGTTCTAACGATTCGAGCGCTGGTAACGGACGTTTCTTCCGGGTATGCGTGTGCGCTCCTCTTGGGTCTTGCTGTAGACCTTGTGCCGCTTTGACTTGCGCGCGGCGAGAGCTACCCTTCTTCGGCACGTTGTACGCGAATGATGCGCGGACGCGTCGATTTTTCGTCAAAGCGGCAAACGATGCACACGCGTTGAGATTAATCGCATGCACGACGAAGTACCCCACATCCTGTTTGTCGAAGACGATCCGCTCCTCTCCGAGGTGACGGCATTTCGTCTCGAATTGTTGGGCTACCGGGTGGAAACGGTCGGCTCCGGCGAGGATGCGCTCGCGGCGGTCGAAAAGCAGAAGCCGAACGTGGCGATTGTCGACCTCGTGCTTCCGGGCATGAGCGGAATCGACCTGATTGACCGGTTCGCTTCGAACGAAGCGACGAGCGATGTCGCCGTGATGGCGCTGTCCATCGAGGCGGATACCGATGCCGTGCAGCGGGCCTACAACGCCGGGGCCCAGGACTATCTGGTCGCTCCCTACGATCCGGCAACCCTCGAAGCGAAGGTCGAACGATTGCTCGACCGACAGTCCACCGACAAACGGTAATTGAAACATAACGGTCGCGGCGCCGCGGAGCACGGTTTTCGGCGACCCCGCCCAGCGACGTTGAACTGACAACCCGTAACTACGGGAATTAGGAACAAGTAACCATGGCCGGGCGTCTGGGCGACATCCTCGTGGCCCGAGGACAGATCACCGAAGAGCAGCTGCAATCGGCGCTGGCCGCGCAGGGTTCCGAGCGGGGTATGCTCGGCGCGATCCTGGTCGGCCGCGGCCTGATCACGCAGGAGCAGCTGGGCTCCGCACTGGCGGAGCAGTTCGAGGTTCCCTACCGCGAGGTCGTGCCGGAGGCGACCAATCCGCAGCTCGTCCGCCTGCTGCCCGAATCGATGGCCCGCGATCGCCAGCTGGTCCCGCTGGAGATCAGCCAGGGCGCGCTGACCCTGGCCATGTGCGCTCCGGACGACATCGAGGCGATCTCCGAAGTCGAGTTGATCACGGGCTATCGCGTGCAACCGGTGGTCGCGATGCAGCAGCAGGTGCTGGCAACGCTGGACCGCGGTTTCGATGAACGCGTTTCGGCTCGGCAAACGATCGTCGACATGAAAATCGCCGATCTCGAAGAGGCCAGCAACGCCGTCGAGGTCGAGGAAGTCATCGACACCTACGAGGACGAAGACGCCCCGGTAATTCGCCTGGTCCGCTCGATTCTGATGGGCGCGGTCAATGCCGGGGCGAGCGATATTCACCTGGAACCACACGATCCGCAAATGCGGACCCGCTATCGTGTCGACGGCCAGCTACAGCAGGTCATGACCATTCCGAATCACATTGAAGAGGCCGTGGTCGGCCGTATCAAGGTGATGGCCGACATGGACACCACCGAGAAGCGCCGTCCGCAAGACGGCAACCTGTCGATCGACGAAAACGGGGTTCGGGCAAGCTTCCGTGTGAGCACGATTCCCACCGTCGACGGCGAAAAGGTGGTGATGCGTATTCTCGACGAAGGCAACAAGGTGTTTACCTTCGACGCGTTGGGCATGCCCGAGCAGGAGGCCAAGCTCTGTCGCTCCTTGATCGACAAGCCGCACGGCATGATCGTGGTTACGGGCCCGACGGGTAGCGGTAAGACGACCACGATGTACACGATGCTGACGTCGATCAACTCGGTCGCCCGCAATATCGTGACCGTGGAGGACCCGGTCGAATACAGGCTGCCCGGCATCAATCAAGTCCATGCCGACAGCGAACACGGCCTTGGTTTTGCCAACGCCTTGAAGTACATCATGCGTCAGGATCCGGACGTGATCCTGGTGGGCGAAATTCGTGACCACGAAACCGCGACCACGGCGGTCCAGGCGGCGCTCACGGGCCACCTCCTGATCAGCACGCTTCATACCAACGACGCCGTCGGATCGGTGGCGCGTTTGAGCGACTTGGGTCTCGATTACTTCAAGATCGGCGGCGCGCTGTTGGCCTCCATCGCCCAGCGACTGCTGCGAGCGATCTGCACCGAATGCCGACAGCCGGTGCAGCCGAACGAAGGCCTGCTGCAGTCGCTTCTCGGTTCGCGCCAGTTGCCCGATGACGCCACGTTCTACGCGGGACGGGGCTGCAAGAAGTGTCTGGGCACCGGCTACCACGGCCGAATTCCGATCTACGAGATCATGTCGATTACGCCCACGATGGCCGAGAAGATCGAACTGGGGGTCCCGGCCACGAAGCTGCGCGAAATCGCCATCGAGGAAGGAATGGTCGAACTCCTCGACGGCGGAATTCAACAGGCTCTGGCGGGACGGACGACGCTCGAAGAGGTCTACTACAAGTTGTCGTCCTAGGCGACGACCGGGAGTGTCACGATGGCCCAATCCGCCCCAGCTCAAGCCAGGTCGAAGCCCGCCAACAAGATGGGCATCCTCGCCAAGCTGCACAGCATTCAGATCGGCGGCGGCAAGGCAGGCAGCCGAATCAACAAGGCCGACCTCATCTACATCATTCGGAACTTGGCAACGCTGGTCGCGAACGGCGTCGCGCTACCCAAGGCCCTGCACACGCTTTCGCACGAACGCTCGCTGCAAAAGTATGCCGACATGCTGGACACGATCCGCCGCAAGGTGGCGGCCGGCGAGTCCTTTAGCAAGACCCTGGCCCTCTTTCCGGAAACGTTCAGTTCGTTGTTGATCAACCACGTTCGCGTCGGCGAGCGGGCCGGCACGCTGCCCTCGACCCTGGTGCAGATCACCGAGCAACTGGAGACCTCCGACAACCTGAAACGCGCGATCGTCAAGAAGCTGGCCTATCCGATCATGCTGACCGTCGTCGGCACGCTCGCAGTGACCTTCATGCTGTTGTTCGTGGTGCCGATCTTCGAAGAGACGTATGCCGAGACGGGCGTGCCATTGCCGTTGGTGACGCGATTTATGATTGGATCGGGAGCTTTTCTCGCCACGCACGGCTGGTGGTTGTTCTTGCTCGGACTGGGCATCGTGTTCGGAGTTCGCTACGCGCGGCGGAATCCCGATTATGCCTACTTGATGGACCGGCAGTTGCTGCACTTGCCGCTCTTTGGCGACTGGCTGCGCGACATCGCGGTGCTGCAGTTCATGGAGGTTCTCGGCAATATGCTCGAGGCCGGATTTACGATGGTCGATGCCCTGCGAATCTCCGCAGGCTCGGTCGGAAACTATGCGGTCAAACGAAGCGTCGAAGAGCTCCAGTCGGCGGTAACCCGAGGCGAGCGGTTCAGTCGCGAACTGGAACGCCACGGGGAGTTGTTCCCGCCGGTCGTCAGTCAGCTGGTCATCGTCGGCGAGCAAACCGGCACCGTTCCCAAGGCGACGGCCGACGTGCGACAGCACCTGAAACGGGAAATCGAACGAAAGACCAGTCTGCTGGTCGGCACGATCGAGCCGATCCTCACGATTGGACTGGCGTCGATGATCGGCTGCATTCTGTTGGCGATCTATCTGCCCATGTTCGACATGATCGGGGCCATGAACCCCGGTCACTAGAGCCACTACCGGAGCGACCGATGGCACACACCCTCGCACGACAACTCGGTAGCCGCCGCCGCGGATTCTCCTACCTGGAGATTCTGGCGGTGGTAACGCTCCTAGGGATTACGGCGGCGATCGTCCTTACCCGCGTCAGCTATCGTTCGGACGAAGCGGAGATCAACGCCTGTCACTTGCATAAGGGGAACCTGGAAGTCCAGGCCCAGCTCTGGTTCCGCGACAAGGGGAGCTGGCCCGCTTCGAATCTGTCCGACATGGCCGCGGACTCGAATTATCTGCCTGACGGACTGCCCCAGTGCCCTCACAGTTCCACCCCCTACACGTTCAATTCGTCCACCCAGAAGATCACGGGGCATGATCATTAGAAGAATCGGCACGACCGGAACTGGGCCAGCCGATTGCCAACCCCGGATGCAAAAAATACCCTTGCGTGCACATTCATAAGCTACTGTTTTGCATACGACTGAGAAACGCGGTGAGCATGCCGCAAGCGTTATTCCGACGGGGCCCGAGGCCCGCACTTTAGAATCCGTTGAGTCACAAAGGAGTCGAGGTAACCAATCATGAAGAATCGCAAGACAGCCCTGCATCGGAAGCGACGTGGCTTCTCGCTGCTCGAGCTTCTCGCCGTCGTCACCATCTTGGGAATCATCGCGGTGGTCATCATTCCGCGTATCAACTTCTCGAGAACGACCGCCGAGACGAACGCCAACCTGCAGAACATTGCTGAAATCAACTCGGCGGTGGAGCGCTACTTCTTCGAGACCGGCACCTGGCCCGCCTCGAACTTAAGCGACATCGGTGCCAATGCCAACTACTTCCCGGACGGCATTCCGGCGAAGCCGGGTGGAGGCAACTACACGCTGGATAGCGATCACCGCGCTCAGTAGTCGTGCCTATGCTCAGGCGAGCGACGAACTAGCTCCACGATTGCGGCCAACGGATAGCGATTCGGCCGGAACAATGGCTGAAAGAAATCAACAACGGCGAGCAGTTACCCTCTTGGAACTGGTCGCCGTTGTGACATTGCTGGGAATCCTGGCCGGCATTGCCATGTTCCGGCTGGGGACCGCCGGCATCGGCGACTTCGGTGCGCAAGGTGTCGCACGCAGAATTGCCATCGATATGCGGCTGGCGCGTCGGGCGGCCATTTCCACCGGCGACAACCACTACCTCAGCTTTACGGTCAACGGTGGCAACGCCACCGACTATCGGATGTACCGCAAGGCCTCCGGGGGCGACGTGACCGCGGATGCCGTACGAAGCCTGCCCGAAGACGTGAGCGTCACCGTCTCCGCAACAACCGTCGAATTCGACTTTGAGGGCCAGGCGCTGGCGGCCTACCAGGTCACTCTGACCGGTCCAAACCGCACTTTTCAGCTCAACGTCGTACCCGTCACCGGGGTCGTCCGCATCTCCGAGCTGTAGTTCGTTAGTGGCTGCCTCAAAACAGGTTAGGCGCCCGTCGCAGCGTTGACTTGCAGCCCCGGTGAGCTAGCTTTTTGTGGGTCCATAGCGGGAGATTTACGCCCGTTGGGAACTCGCACCGAGGGTGACGTTTTTCGCGTCGAAACGAACTCGACAGTGCGGTTGGCCCGAAACAAACAGTTTGAGCCGGCCCGAGATTAATGCGCCGCTGCCATGAAGACGAATTTGCCAATCCGACGGACCCGTTCCGGTCAGACGCTGATCGAGCTGGTTGCCGCCACAACGATGATGGCGATCGCGATCGTGCCGGGACTTGAGCTCATGCGCGACGGGGTTCGGGTGAGCCGAGAGCTGGAAGCGGCCAGCGCGATGACGACACTCTGCGTGAGCAAGCTTGAGGAACACCTGGCCGACTCCGCTGCGGCCTGGACGACGACCACCACCAGTGGGAACTTTGCCAGCGAGGGATACGCTTCGCTTCGCTACAGCGTGACCCGCAGCGACGAAGCGTCCGACGGGGGCATCACCAACCGTCTGATGGCCCTTTCCGTCACGGTTTGGGAAGACGCGGACGGGGACACGACACTCGACGCCGAAGAGTCGCAGGTGACTTTTTCCACCAAGGTTGCTCGCATTGCGAGTTACGAGAATGAAGCTTCGGGAACCTAAGAACCGACGCGGCTTGACGCTGCTGGAGGTGATCATCGCCTCGACGATTCTTACCGTCGTGGTGTCGTCGATCACGATCCTCATGCGCACAGGTCGTGAAGCCTGGCAGACCAGCAACGACGATCACGCGCGTCTGGAGGCTGCCCATGCGACCGTACGGCACATCGTACGACGGGTGCGGCAGGCCAATTCGGTCTCCGCAATCAGCGGTCCTACGGACAACTCGGGAAGCCTGTCGCTGTTGATGGATTCGGGAGAGACCTACGTTTGGGATCACAACTCGGGAACGAATGAAGTCAGCTTTGGCGTCACGACCGCCAGTAGTCTATTGGGCGAGAACGTCTCGCAACTGACCTTCACGGGCTATGAAGCCGACGGAACCACGGCCACGACGACCGTTACCGACATCCAGTCGATCTTTGTCGAGGCCCAGGTGCAATTGCCCCGCGACACCAACGGCACGAAGACGATTACCTCCTGGGCCTGGGTTCGTACCTGGTAACCACTGAAGGCCGGCCCTGGGTCGGCCGCCGAGCGACATGATCATGTGGAACGACAACGCAAGACAACGAAGAGAGCGAGGCCACCGGCCGGACCGGTCGGGCGCGGCGTTGCTGATTTGTCTGATGGTCGTTTCGCTCACCGCGCTGTTGGTAATCAACATGGTCGACACCGAAACGTACCAGTACAGCGCGTTGCGGAACACGATTGCCTACGAACGAGCCAACTATCTGGCGGCCGCGGCCGTCAACCATGCCTTGGCCGAACTCGAACAGAACGTCGACTGGAGGGCCGGGATCTCCTCGACGGAGTTTCCCACGGGAAGTGGCGACACCTATAGCGCGACGGCCATCGACGGCACGGGAAGTCAGATCGTGGTGACCGGCACCGGAATCGCCGATTCGGTAACGCGGACATTGCAGGTAACTGTGGAACCCCAATAAGCCTCGATAAGAAGGTCCGCGGCGGAATCAACGCGTCGACCACGCGATTCGCACCTCGCACGGAAAAAGACCATGGCCAAGAAGACACGAAAAAACTCCGATCGCCTGGCGGCTCTGGAAATCTGCCATTCCGAGCTCGACCTGCTCGTTATCGATTTGCAGAAGGACGGCGCAAAGACCGTTCGCTCGCGTACCTTCACGTGGCGAAATGAAGCCCCGTCGTTGCACACCGACGCCGGGCTCGCCGAGCTGACCGCCGCGTTCAAAGTCCTCGCCACCGAAGAGAAGCTGAGCGGAGTGCCACTGTACGTGGCCCTCAACGGGGATTTTTGCGTGACCCGCGTGGTTGCGGGGACGGCCGACAAGGTTCGGCGTGATTTACGGCCGCTGGAGGAGCGGGCCAACCTGTATCTGTCGCTGGGCGCGGGAGAGAAGGTGCTGGCCGCCCACATCCGACAGGTCGACGTGCGTCATCAGCATGGCTGGCTGGCCGTAACGAACCAGCGCACGCTCGACGCCCTTTTGGCGGCGGCAGACGCGGCGGGATTGACGCTCGAGGTCTTGGAGCCGTCACTCGTTTCGCTTTGTCGCGCCGTCGGCCATTTCGAGGGCGACAGCGAGTCGCCGGTTCTGATTGTCGCCGTCGATGAACGCGGCGTGGAGCTGGGCGTTTCTTTTCAAGGCCGGTTGCTCCTGGACTACCGGCCGGGCGGTCGCCAAGCGCGGGATCAGATCGCCGACATTATCAAGAATCACCTGGAGCGGCTGCAGCGATACTGCGATCGGCACTTCGGCTACGCAGGCGGCAAGATCTCGCAAGTTTACATGTGCGGCGAGCCCGAGGCGGTCCAGGACGTTCAAGCGGAACTCAAGGACGTCGAACGCCTCGAAGTGGCCGTGTTGGCACCCGAAGAGACTTGCCCCGACTGGAATCTTGCGGAAGTCGAAGAAGGCACCAAGGTCATGCCCGCATTGGGGGCGTCGCTTTCCATCGGACTCCCGGCAAGCGACCGGACGGGTCCGAATCTACTTGACCGTACCCGAGCGGGACTGCGCGAGCCGCTGATTCGCGGGATGCTGGCCACAACCTGGCCGATCGCGGCCGTGCTGCTCATGGCGATCGGGATTTCGGTTGCCGCCTGGTACGAGCGAATGCACTTCGAGCAACTGGAGTCGCGGATGCACTCGATGGAAAGCGACAAGCGGCAGTACGAACTGCTGCGTGTCCAGTTCAAGGCCACGGACGAAAAGCTGCGTCACATGCGAAAGCTCAAGGACGGGCTGATTCAACACCCCCCGCACGAACTGGCCACGGCGGTTGCCAGGTGTCTGCCCGAGGGTGTCTGGCTTGACAAGTTGCTGGTCGGAAATCAGGGCCGCGTCACGCTAAGTGGGTCGAGCTACAGCGATCAGGGGCCGTTCGAGGTGGTGAAGTGGCTCCGACAGACGCCGTACCTCTCGCAGGTCGCTCTCGACGGCACCGAGCCGGTCAGCACCCGTAGCGGCGATTTCACCCGATTCAACATCACGGGCCAGCTAGCAGAGCGGGCCGATTATGACGGAGGCGAGGAAAACAATGATTGAGCACATTCTCCGACGATTCCTGGATCATCCGTCGCGCCGCTGGATCGTTATAACCGTAACTTTCGCTATAGGGCTCGTGGCGGTTTGGCCGGCCGTCGATGAATACCTTGCCGTCACTGCCGATTGTAGCAGTCTGGAGGCTGAGATCGTGCGGACGGAGAAGACGGTCTCCAGCCTGGCGGCTTTCCGCAAGCGAGTGGAAGAAAAGGTCGCCGCGCTGGAGCGGCACGAAGCCCAGGCCGTTTCCCCCCAAGCGGCCCGCGAATTTCGTGCCCGCCTGGTGAGTTTGGCGCGGCAACATAACTGCCAGATTCGACGAATCAACCTGAGCGACACCCGCACGCGCAAGTGGCGGAACAACGATCGTCCGATCGAGGGCATTACCCGGGTAAAGAAGGGGCGCGAGACGCGCTTCGACCTGCGAACGCAGCAGTGCAAATTGATGGTGATGGGCCCGTTGCCTTCGATCATCGGCCTGCTCGAGGAACTGCAGAAGGAAGATCGCCTGATCTACGCCAGCGGCTATACCCTGCGTCCGTCGGCCGTCAATCGAGAGACTTCCGAGTTGGAGATTGAACTCACGCTGTTCGACCTGGAAGAAGGCGTCAAGCCGTCTGCCTAGGTCGAATTCGGCGTGGTCGCGATAACGAGACAAAGACGAAGAGTAACGGCGAGCAAGACCCCCGAGATTCACGGCGACAAGGATGTCGCTCGTCCAAGCCTGTGCTGGCTACGGCAGAATCTCTCACATCACGTCGAGGAGTGTCATGGATCGACACGACGGGTTTCTCCGAGCGCTCCCGCTGCGCGTGTGCTCCCAGTGGGGCTGCCTGCTGCGCGCTGTTCTACTGACTTGGCTAGGCGGCCTTCTTCTTGCGTGTTCGGCGTCGCCGATTCCTGCCCAAGAGTTCGAAGAAGATGGGGCGGCGAGACCGATCGCCAAGGTCGATGTCGATACCGACGACCTGTCACTCGAAGAGAAGCTGAATACCAAGGGCAGCCTGACTCTGCAGAACACGAATATTACCAACGCGATGTATGCCGTCAGCGTTGCCTGGGGCGTCAACATCGTGGTGCAGAGTGACGTCGAGAAGTCCGTCAACGGCGTGTTCAAGAACGCCCCGCTCAAGCAGATCCTCGACTCGCTACTGCTGATCAATGGCTACAGCTATCGTCCCGTCGGAGATAGCCTGGTCATTATGACCCTCGAAGAGGTCGGCGTGCCGCCGCTGTTTACGACCGCGGTGGTGCCGCTCCGCTATGCCTCGCCCGAGGATGTGCTTCCCGTCGTGCAGATTCTCAAATCGCCGCGCGGACAGGTGCAGGCGGTTGCCAGTTCGCGCAGTCTGCTGGTGATCGACTTTCCGCATCACGTGGACATGATCAAGAAGCACGCCTACGACCTCGACTCGGCCGCGGGCCGCGGTTCGGGGCAACTGGTTTCCGGTCCGGGTGCCGACCGGACCGAGGTCGGCCACTTCTCGCTGCAGTACGTGCGAGCGGTTCAGCTGGAGCAAATGGTGACCGACTTGCTCAGCGAAAACGGCAGGTCGGCCATTATCGAGAAAGAGAACCAAATCGTCGTGGCCGACACGGTCGAGAGGCTCCGCGTCATTGGCGATGCGATCAAGCACCTCGACCGACCCCGCAAGCAGGTTCGCATCGCGGCCTTGATCTACGACATCGCGCTCAATGACATCGAAACGATTGGCGTGAATTGGAGTTCCGCACTGAAGGGCAATAACCTGGACGCCAACGGCGATCCGCAGGACGTGTTTGCGATCGATTCGATTACCCAGGTGCCGCCGGCGCTGGGTGCCGCGAACGGAATCCTTACGTTCATGAGTATGAGCCAGAACTTCGACGTCACGGCGGTCGTGAACGCCTTGCAGGAGTCCGACGACTCCCGGTTGCTGGCCGACCCCAACGTCACCGTGCTCGACAACGATCAGGCGAGTATCGAGATCGTCACGGAGATTCCCTTTCAGCAGCTTACGCAAACTTCCGGCGGCGGCCAGATCGGCACCACTTCGTTTCGCGAAGCCGGGATCAAGCTCGAAGTCTCGCCCCGCATTGCCAACGACGGCACGATCGAGATGACGGTCACCCCGAGTTTCAGCAGTCTGACCGGGTTTACGCCGGAGGACAATCAGCCGATCATCGATCGCCGCGAGGCGACGACCACGATCCGTGTCGCCGATTTGCAGACGATCGTGATCGGTGGATTGCGGCAACGATCGGACGTCGGCGACTTTACCGGCATTCCGATCCTCAAGGACATTCCCGCCTTCGGCAAACTCTTCCGCAATCGTAGCACGACGGTTCGTGAAAGCGAGTTGGTGGTGTTCATCACGCCGATGATCGTGCCCTTTGACGACTGCCCCCAAGGGCGATATGCGGCCGCGCTCGACACGACCAACTGCTGGCTGCACCGCGTCCCCTGGGCGGAAGGCTGTCCTCCCGTTGACTACGGGGGCTTCGGCCGGGATGGCTGCCCGCCGGCACTTGGTTATGAAGGGCACCCGATCCATGAGGGTGAGTTGATTGAAGGCGAGATCATCGAAGAGCCTACGCACGGTTTGCCGGACGTCGAGCAACCTTCGCCTGAAGTTGCTCCCTTCCACGCCACGTCTCAGTCGAACGCCCCGCCGGCACAGAGTTCCCGCCGTCGACCGGTTCCCGTCGAGAACGGCCGCCAGGGCGAACCGGCACCGGGCGAGAAACAAGCGGACGCCGTGGCGCGACTCAAGCTGGCCCGGCAGGAATACGCGTATCCACTGCCCCATCCGCATGCGGTGTCACGTCGACTTCCGCCGGTGACGCCTGTTCGCTACGAGCCCGTCCCCCGTCCCGAGCGACCTCGTCCGATGCAGGAAGCGGATCGCTTGCCACCCCCGGCGACCCGTCCGGTGGGAGCACCCGCTCAGCCCAACTTTCCGCCACGCACCCCCGTGCAGGATCCCGGGCGCGACGAGCAGACGATCAGCAATCCCTTGCGAAACCAGACGGCCGAAGTGGGCACGCCACGTCCGGCAAATCAGCTGCGCCAGTCGTTCGACCAGCGATACCGGACGCCGCGTGATGGTGAGGGCCAGTCGCTGATCGCTCGCCGCCCACCGAATTCACCACCCCGTGTGGCCCGTAATCCCAGCGTCTCGCCTTACGAGGCCCAACACGGCCTCCCGCCGGCTTCCCACGAGCCGATGCCGAAGATCTTCGAATCGTTTCGACCGTAACGATCGGGCGGATCGCGGCAACCGTTGCATCCGTCCTATTCCGGCGGGGTGAACTTCTCGACCGGCGTCTTTGTGCCTTGCGCTGAGCTACACTTGCACAGGTTTCTGGCGATTGCCGACGGTGGCAATCCTTGTGCAATAACGCAGGCTCGCGGCAAGATGCTTCACCACGTACGCCGTTCACTGTCGTTGTCATTGCTGGCCGTTGTTCTCGTCGGCTGCACCGAGGAAGCGCCGAGTCCCGCGCCTCGAGTGACACCCCCAGTGACCCCTCCTGCAGCCAAGAAACCGCGCGTCCAGAAGGTTGCCCGGCAGCCGAAGCCGACGACTGCGGTGCCGGCCAAGAAGAAGGCCGCTCAAGCTGCGGCCGCCGACAAGAATCAGGCCGACAAGAATCAGGCCGACAAGAATCAGGCCGAGGCCGACGGCGAGGCAACCACGGCCAAAGAGTTGGCCTTCGAACCACCGTTTCCAAGTCGCGTCGAATTGTTCAAGCCGCCGAGCCGCCGCCGCGTTAGTCGGGCGAAGTCGGACGACGGTTCCGGCGACCTGGTGCTAACCGGCTTCACGCTCGTCAATCTCGGCAAGCAGCCGCGCCCCTTGGCGATGTTCATGATCGGCGGCAAGCCGGTCATGCTTGGTGTCGGCGACCGCTACGGCCAACTCACCGTCGCCGCAATCGCGCAGCCGACCGTCACCTTGCAGCGAGGCCGCGGAGCCAACATCGTACGCTGGGAGGTCTCTCTCAGCAGCGAGATTGACTAAGCTCCCGCCGCCTCTCGCCGTGCCGCCCAGGAATGCCGACGGCTCGGCTTCTGCGATCTTGCCCACGCCGCTATAGTTTCCGCTGAAGTGAGCCAATCGGGGGCTGGCTTGCCGAACATCAATTCGGGGTCGGGCATGCTCATCTACCGGATTCTGGCGGACGCGGTCGTCGTTATCCACGTTGCCTTCGTGTTGTTTGTCGTCTGCGGATTGCTGCTGATTCTTGTCGGCGGTCTGTGTGGCTGGAACTGGGTGCGGAACACCCGACTTCGGCTGGCTCACCTGCTGGCGATTACGGTGGTTGTCGTCCAGGCATGGCTGGGCGTGATTTGCCCGCTGACAATCTTGGAGAACCGTCTTCGCCAATGGGGAGGTTCCGAGCCGTACCCGGGCTCGTTCATCGGCTACTGGGCTCATGAGCTGCTCTTCTTTCAGGCGCCTGCCTGGGTCTTCACGCTTTGCTACACGCTGTTCGGGCTGCTTGTGCTAGCGTCGCTATTCTTTGTGCGGCCACACCTTTTCGATCGGCGAAAACCGGCATAACCCACGGTGTGAGTCGCAACCGGCTTCGTCGGTTCCTTGGACCGTGCTCAATTGCATTGACAGGGCGGATTCACCGCTCGTACGATTTGCCACGTCTGTGTCGCCCGTTGTGTCGGCGGTCGGTCCTCGGCGCGTTGCGGGAAGAAGATCGAAGCCGCGAGCCTTTTCCAAAATCGCTGTCATGTCCCCTGCCGCCTCCGCTGCGCCGTCTCGCAATTCGCCCGTCGCGGCCGTTATGCGTTCGGGTGCGGCGAACCGAAAATTCGACGGGCCTCGGGTGGCTCATCTGGTCGGAGTCGGTGGCCAGGGAATGCGTTCTCTGGCGCAACTCCTGACGCAAGCGGGCTGGCGACTGTCCGGTTCCGATGTGTGCCACGTGCCGGCGATGGTCTTGGGACTCCCGCGATTGACTGTTGCGCACGGACACGCGGCCGGCAACATTCCCGGCGACGCTACGGAAGTCATTCATTCGGCGGCGATCGACCCCGGCAATCCGGAGCTCGTGGCAGCCCGCCGACGCGGGCTCGCAGTGACCAGCTACGTCGACAAGCTCGCCGAACTGGTGCGCGATCGAGAACTGGCGGCCGTGGCCGGAACGCACGGCAAGTCGACGTCGACCGCAATGTTGGCGGAGATTCTAACGCGAGCCAGGCTCGACCCGCTGGTCGTCTGCGGTGCCGAACCGATCGAAAGTGACTGCGCGGGCTGGCATCAAGGCGGCCGCTACGGATGTGGCGACCTTGCCGTGTTGGAAGCGTGCGAATATCGTCGGCATTTTCTCAGGTTTCGGCCACGCTGGGCCGCCGTGACCGGCATCGAAGCCGACCACGTCGATTGTTACGAAAATCTTGAAGAACTCGTCGCGGCGTTCGCGCAGTTTGCCCGACAAGTCGAGTCGGGCGGGCGGCTGTTGTTGTCTGCGGACTGTGCCCTGAGTCGTTCGATCGAGGAATCTGCGGTGGCACGGGTCGAGACGTTTTCCGCCGACGTCGAGGCGGACTGGCAGGCGACCTCGCTGCAGTCGGTCGCAGGTCGTTACCGTTTCTCGCTCGTCCATCGCGGACAGGAGCAAGCGAGACTGCAACTGGCCGTGCCGGGCCGACACAATGTCCACAATGCGCTCGTTGCGGCTGCTTTGGCCCTCTGCATGGGGGCTGCTGGGAAGGATGTGATCGCGGGACTGGAGTCGTTTCGAGGACTTCGCCGCCGGCTCGAACCGATCGGTGAACACCAAGGTGTCGCCTGGTGGACCGACTACGCCCATCACCCCAGCGAAGTTTGTGCCGCCATTGAGACCCTGCGCGAGGTCTACCCGGGCCGCCGGATCACGGTTATCTTCCAACCGCACCAGCAGAGCCGCACGCGGCACTTCTTTGCCGACTTTGTCGAGAGCCTTTGCCTTGCCGATCGCGTCGCAATCTGCGATGTCTACGCGGCACGCGAGCGCGCCGGGGGCGATCGGCCCGGCATAGCCCGCGAGCTGGCAGCGGCGATCGGCGATCGCGGCGTAACGACACTAGACGAGCACACGCTGAAGCAAATTCTGCCGTGCATCGAACGGACCTGTCGCCGGGGCGATGTGGTCGTTACGATGGGGGCCGGAGATATTGCTGCAAAATACTATGAGTATGCTGACTGGATTCGAAGACGTTGTGCGCGCGGATGTTCCGCTTAGTGAGCATACGTGGATGCACCTGGGAGGTCCGGCGGAATTCCTGGCCGAGCCGACATCGGTCGAGCAGCTCGGCGAATTGATTCGTCGCTGCCGCGAAGAGGAATTGCCCGTTCGCCTGCTCGGTGGGGGGTCGAATGTTCTCGTCCGAGACGAAGGCGTGAAGGGCATGGTCATCATGCTTTCGGCTCCCGCCTTCGAGAGTATTTCGATCGAGAAACGGCGTGTCGTCGCCGGCGGGGGTGCCAAGCTCGGCCACGTCATTTCCAATGTGGTGAGAAGCGGATTGGCGGGCTTTGAAACGCTGGTCGGCATTCCGGGGACCATCGGCGGTGCGTTGCATTCGAACGCCGGCGGACGTGGCGGCGACGTCGGACAGTGGACTGTGGCTGCCACCGTGATGACCCACACCGGCGAAGTGAGCCAACGTACCCGCGAGGAAATGTCGTTCGGCTATCGGGAAAGCAGCCTCCATGAGCTCATCGTTCTCGACGCGACCTTCGAGTTGGAAGAGGACGATCCGGAGTTGCTCACCAAACGAATGCAGAAGCAGTGGATCGTGAAGAAGGCGGCCCAGCCGCTGGCCCATCAGAGTGCCGGCTGCATCTTCAAGAATCCGCGGGGAATGAGCGCGGGAATGTTGATCGACCAGGCCGGTCTCAAGGGCACTCGGATCGGCGGCTGCGTCGTGAGCGACCGGCACGCGAATTTCATCATTGCCGAAGAGGGTGCCAGCAGTGCCGACGCCCTGGCTCTAATCGAGGACATTCGCAATCAGATCGAACAGCGTCTCGGGGTTGAACTGGAGACGGAAATCGAAATCTGGTAGACATCGGGTCACGCCCGGCGACTCGACGAGTCGCCCCTAGCACCAAGGCAGGTGCTAGCATGCCGGCGGCCCAAGACGGTTGTCAGGGAGGATGACCATGTTTGCCACTTCGACCGGTCCGCACGCCGAGCTTCCCGCATTCTTCGACGTCGCTGTGCTTGCCGGCGGTGTCTCTGCCGAACGTGCCGTGAGTCTGGCCAGTGGCCGCGCGGTGCAGGCGGCGCTGTGCCAGTTCGGCCATTTCGCCACCTTGTTCGATCCCGCCGAAATCGACTTGGAAGACATCGCGTGGCGGAATTTCGACGTTGGTTTCATCTGCCTGCACGGCGGCGCGGGCGAGAACGGACGGGTTCAGCTGCAGCTCGAGGAGATCGGCGTCCCTTACACCGGTAGCCAGCCGCTGGCCTGTCGACTGGCGATGAGCAAGATCGCTGCCAAGGAGCGATTCGCGCGGCGTGGTCTCGCGACGCCCGAATCGATTTCCCTGCGGGCCGGCGATCCCACGCCCCAGCTGCTCCAGCAAGTTGCCAGGTTTGGGTTTCCCGCCGTGATCAAGCCCGATAGTCAGGGTTCGAGCTTGGGGGTCGGGTTGGTTGCCGCCCCGGACGATGTGCCCGATGCAATTGCCAACGCGAAGCGATTCGAGTCGGTGTTGCTCGCGGAGCGCTATGTGCCGGGGCGAGAATTGACCGTGACGCTCCTCGACGAACAGCCGTTACCGGTCCTTCAGATCGAACCGGAACGCGCCCTGTTCGATTACGAAAACAAGTGCACGCCTCAGCCCGGCTCGATTCGAGCCTTGGACGAGTCCGATCCCGTGAGTGTCGCGGCTCAGACGCTCGCCGTGGAGGCGGCTCGCGCCCTGGGGACACGCGGCCTGGTGCGGGTTGACCTGATCGCTGATGAGGCGACGGGCGAGTTGTGGTTACTCGAGGTCAATGCCGTTCCCGGGATGACGGCGCGAAGTCTGGCACCTCTCGCGGCTCGGCACGCCGGAATTGATATGAGCATGCTCTGCGATGCATTGGCGCGGGCGGCGTTGGCGACGGAGGTTCACGCATGAGCTCGCGACCAAGTACGCTGGCGTTGCTCCTGCGACGGCTGATCTCCCCGGCCGGCCAGGGCGGAGCTGTATTCACGCTGGTTGTGATCATCGTCGTTCTCGCCGGGGCGGGGGTTTGGGTTTGGAAACGTCTGGGCCCCCAGATCTACCAGACCGATCAGTATCGACTCGTTCCCGATCAGATCGTCGTTTCCGAACCGCCGCGCTGGTTGACCGCCGCGGACGTGCGTGACGAAGTTGTACGCAAGGCCAGCCTCGACCGGCCGCTGTCCATTCTCGACGACGACTTGAGTCGGCGGATCGGTCTGGCGTTCGAGGCACATCCCTGGGTCGCCGAAGTCATTCGCGTGGAGAAGTTCTATCCCGCCCGCGTCGAGGTCCAGGTTCGCTATCGCCAGCCGGTCGCCACGATTGCCCTGGGCGCGAGACTGTTGCCGCTCGACATCGACGGCGTGCGGTTGCCTGAGGAGAACTTCTCGCAGGTCGAGTTGCGTAAGATGCCACGGATTCGCGGGCTCATGCCACGGGCAACACCACGGGCCGGCGGCAATTGGAACGATCCCCGCATTCTGGGCGCGGTCCGCATTGCCGAGGCCTTTGGCGACGCCTGGCATGAAATGGGGCTCCGCGACATCCTGCCGTCTCGGACACCTGTGGCAGGACAGTCGAACGTCTATTCCTTCGAACTGGCCACGATTCGTGGACGTCGGATTCCCTGGGGACCCCAGGCACTGGTCGACACGCCCGATGAGCCGCTTGCCGCCGAGAAGTTCGAGAAGCTCCGTACCTACTTCGAGCAGTACGGCTCGCTGGATGCGAAGGATTCGACCGCCAGCGAGACCCCCGAAGAGCGCACGGCCGAACTGGAAAAGGACCCAGTGCAGTGAAAGGACCCAGTGCAGTAGGACGCCTTCGTCCCTAGCGGGGAGCTCCGATTCGACTGGGAGCCTCGAGCGTCGCCCCGCGTGGCTGGTCCCTGTCCAGCTTCAGCTCCTCGCGCACGACCTCGATGCCGTCGGGCGCTTCGATGCCGATCCGAACACCGCCTTGCCCCACGCGCACCACGGTCACGGCGATCTCGTCGCCGATGAGGATTCGCTGACCCACTTTCCGTGAGAGAACCAACATCGTGCCGGCAACCTTCCTGGCGTGCGAATGTCCGTCCGCAATTACCTTCCAGACGCGGTGCTAGCGAGCAAGCCGAGTTCGTGACTCGACAATCCCCGCAGTACGAACTAGATGGCATGATAAGCGGCGCCCAACCCCTTGACAAGCAGCCAGGGCAAATTCTCGCGACAACGCGCCGCAGTACGACTCAATAGCTTGGGATGACTGGGTAGAGTGCGTTGTGGCTCTACTTGCCGTGCGCCACGTAGACTGCGTTAGCTGCGGCAACGCTCGATCCCGCTTCAATTGCCAATCCAGCCTCGATCAGCAACTGTTCGAGTGCGCTCAGCAGCAACAACACATTTGACGATCTTGATGCGTGGCCCATCAATCCAATTCGCCAGACTTGGCCGGCGAACGGTCCCAGGCCGCTGCCAATTTCGATCCCGAAGCGATCGAGCAGTGCCCGTCGTAGCGGCGCGTCTTCGACGCCAGTGGGAATCTTCACCGCGTTGAGCATCGGGAGGCGGTGCGCCTCTTCGCGAACGGCAAACTCGATGCCGATCGCGGCTAGCCCGTCTCGCAACGCCAGGTGGTTGAGGCGATGGCGCTCGAAGCACGACTCCAAGCCTTCTTCGAAGATCAGCCGGAGCGATTCGTAGAGGGCGTACGTCATGTTGATCGGTGCCGTATGGTGGTAGACGCGGTCCGACCCCCAGTAGTTGGCCAACATCGTGGTGTCGAGATACCAGCTCTGCACCTTGGTCTTGCGATTGAGAACGACCTCCATCGCTCGCTGGCTCAGGGAAACGGGCGAAAGCCCCGGCGGACAACTGAGGCACTTCTGCGTCCCTGAGTAGATCGCGTCGATGTTCCAGGCGTCGACCTCGACCGGCATGCCACCGAGCGAGGTTACGGCATCAACGACTAGCAGGGCTCCCGCATCGTGGACGAGCTGCGAAATCGGCTCGATCGCCTGGGCGGCCCCGGTCGAGGTTTCGGCCATGACGATACCGACGACCTTCGGTTTCGCGGTTGCCAACACCGACTCCAAGTCGCCGGGCTCGAACACCTCCCCCCAGGGTTTCTCGATGCGGGTGACCTCGGCCCCGGCACGTTCGGCCACGTCGGCCATGCGGCCTCCAAAGACCCCGTTGACGCAGACGACCATGGGATCGCCCGGTTCGATTAGGTTGACGACACACGTTTCCATGCCCGCCGACCCGGTCGCGCTGATCGCCATCGTCATCGCGTTGTCGGTGCGAAAGAGCTGCCGCAAGAGATCTTGGGTTCGATCCATCAACTCCAGATAGCTGGGGTCGAGGTGGCCGACGGTCGGCTTGGCCAACGCTTCAAGCACTCGCGGATGTATGGCGCTCGGGCCAGGGCCCATCAGCGTGCGCAACGGCGGATTCAGCTCGGGCAGCGTGCTCTTCAAGGTTCGCATCCTCAAGGTCAACGGTGGAATGCTACGGCGGGACTTCTTGCACTAACTTGCTGATCGGCTTGAACGCCGGATTTTCGGCCGTTTCGCAGAGTTCGAACATGGCGGCCTCGGTCGTCGTCAAGATCGCGCCCGCGCTGTCCATTCGTCGCAAAGCCACTTCAAGATCGATGGAAAACCGCGCCCCCACGGCGTCGACCGCGACGTAGGCGGCCAGGCCGTCGGCCAATAGGTCATGCACCGTTTGCTGAACACAGACGTGAGCTTCGATCCCGGCGACCAGGATCTTGGAAATCCCCGCGTCACGAAATCGACGAAAGACGTCTCCGCAGGCACCGCAACTGAAAGCGACCTTGTCAGGGAACGAATCGAAGTAATCGGCCAGCGGTGAGACCGTGCCGCCGAGGCCCTGGGGGTACTGCTCGGTCGCCGCGACCGGCACTTGCAAGGCACGGGTGGCATCCAGCAGTCGCCGGATATTCCAGATCACACGCGGTCCGCCGTCGATGAGCGGCATGAGCTTCTCCTGCACGTCGACGACCAGCAGGGCGGTGTCCGCAGCGGACATCAGCAGCGGACTACGTGGGAGTGTATCGGCGGCGTCGGAGCGGGCGTTCATCTCGCGTAGCATACCGAATCGCCAATCTACGGGCTATCGGCCGGACCGTGGTCGGTGGCCTTCCGCGTCGAGTGCTGGGGGGCGGCGACGGGGTGACCGCTGGCCTTGCGGCTTTCCATCGGCAAGAATACCGAGGGAGGCGGTTGCGAGCCTGATTGCGCTCGACCGGCTGCGGAATCGGCCATCGCCATCATCCGACTCACCTGGTCGCGTCTTGCTACCGACAACTGCCGCCGCCGACCCCCACCGACGTCCACCGAGGAGAGGAACCGTCATCGCAATGCAGCTTCGCGCGACAACGATCTTGAGCGTGCGTCACAAGGGTCGAGTCGCGATCGGCGGTGACGGTCAGGTGACGCTGGGCAGTTCGATCATGAAGGGGGACGCGGCCAAGATCCGTCCGTTGTTGGGTGGCAAGATCCTGACCGGGTTCGCAGGCGGGGCGGCCGACGCCTTTGCCCTGCTCGAACGTTTCGAGACGAAGCTCAAGGATTTTCCCGGCAACGTGCCGCGGGCGGCGACCGAATTGGCCAAGGAGTGGCGCACCGATCGGGTGCTACGTCGGCTGGAAGCGATGGTCGCGGTGGTCGACGCTGAGAATACGCTGCTCGTTACCGGCATCGGCGACGTCATTCAACCGACCGACGACGTGCTCGGGATCGGCTCGGGGGGCGACTACGCGGTGGCGGCGGCTCGTGCCTTGGTGGCCCATAGCGACCTTTCGGCGGCGGAGATTGTCCGCGCAGCGCTGGAGATTGCCGCCAGTATCGACATCTACACGAACACCAGCATCGTGGTGGAAGAGTTGGAGAGTACGAAGTGACGGAGCCCCGCGCCCAAACTCCACGTGAAATCGTCGCCGAACTGGACCGGCACATCGTCGGTCAAGACGACGCCAAGCGCGCCGTGGCCATCGCGGTGCGCAACCGCTGGCGGCGGCAGCAGCTCGGTGACGAGATGCGCGCTGAGGTGGCCCCCAAGAATATCCTGATGATCGGGCCCACCGGCGTCGGCAAAACGGAGATCGCCCGCCGCCTGGCCAATCTCACGCGGGCACCGTTCATCAAGGTGGAGGCCACCAAGTACACGGAAGTCGGCTACTACGGCCGCGACGTGGAGAGCATGATTCGCGAGCTCGTCGAGAACGCGATCGGCCTGGTTCAGGCCGAGGAGCGAAAGAATGTCGAGCAAGAGGCGCGCCGCCGTGTCGACGATCGACTACTCGACCTCTTGGCTCCGATGCCGACGTCCATCGACGTGGGGGTCGACAGCCAGGATTCGCCCGATCGCTACGAGCGCACGCGGGAAAAGATGAAGGCGATGCTCGTCTCCGGGGAGCTCGAACAGCGACGCGTGGAAGTGGTCAGCGAGCAGAAGTCGATGCCCATGATGATTGGCGGTCTGGCGGGCGAGCAGATGGACGTCGATCTTCAGAGCATGTTCGAGAAGGTGCTGCCCCGCAACACCGTCCGTCGCGAAATGACCGTGGCCGAGGCCCGCCACGTATTGTTCGAGGAGGAGTGCGAGAACCTGATCAATCACGAGAAGGTCAATGCGCGGGCGATCGAATTGGCCGAGGATGTGGGCATTGTCTTCATCGACGAGATCGACAAGGTGGTCGCGGGCGACTCGGGACGCGGCGCCGATGTGTCCCGGCAGGGAGTGCAGCGCGATCTATTGCCGATTGTCGAGGGCACCACAATTCAAACTCGATACGGCTACGTGAAGACGGATCACATCCTGTTCGTGGCGGCCGGGGCGTTCCACCGCAATAATCCCAACGAGCTGATGCCGGAGCTGCAAGGTCGCTTTCCGATTCGCGTCGAGTTGAACGATTTGAAGAAAGAAGACTTCATTCGTATTTTGACCGAGCCGAAAGGGGCGCTTACGAAGCAGTACGCCGCGCTGATGGAAACGGAGGGGATTCAGATCGAATTCACCTCAGATGCGGTCGAAGCGTTGGCCGAGTGCGCCTTTTCGGTCAATCAGACGAACCAGAACATTGGCGCGCGGCGACTCTATACGATTATGGAACGGATGCTGGAAGAGCTCTCCTTCGAGGCCCCCGAGATGTCGATGGGGCAGGTCGAAATCAACGCCGCGTACGTCAAGGATCGGCTTGAGGAGATCACTCAGGACGAAGATCTCAGTCGTTTCATTCTCTAGCCTTGTCGGTGCGCGAAACGCGAGCGGACGCTCGGCGGTTCACAAGTCGAAGTGGGCCGCAGATCTGAAAGGACCCTGGTCATGTCGGAGACTCCCGCGGCGCTCGTCACCGGCGGATCACGCGGCATCGGTCGGGCGATTTGCCTGGCCCTCGGGCGAATGGGCTGGAATGTCGCGGTGAATTATGCGCGGCGGGTCGATGCCGCGGAGGAGGTCGTCGCGGCGATCGAGGCGGCAGGGGCTTCCGCCGCGGCCTTGCAGGGCGACATTGCAGATGCGTCGGATCGAGAGCGAATGATCCAGCAAGCGATCGACCGTTTCGGTCGTTTGGACCTTCTGGTGAACAACGCGGCCATGGGATCGCCAAATCGCACGGATGTGCTCGAGCTGAGCGGCGACGACTGGGACGCCGTCTTCGCGACGAATCTGAAAGGACCCTTCTTCCTTTCGCAGTTAGCGGCCAGGCGGATGATCAAATTGATCGGCGCGGGCAAGATGCGTGGCGGGAAGATCATCAACATCTCCTCGATCTCGGCCTATGCTGCTTCGACGAACCGCGCTGAGTACTGTATGGCCAAAGCGGCGCTGCACATGATGACCCAGGTCTTTGCCCTCCGTCTGGCCGAGGAGAGGATCCAGGTCTTCGAAGTCAGCCCCGGGGTGATCCGCACCGACATGACCGCCGGCGTGGCCGAAAAGTATGGGGCAATGATCGACGCGGGACTCACTCCGATTCGACGTTGGGGCGAACCCGAAGACATCGCCGCCGCCGTCGAGGCGATCGTGTCGGATCG
>ERZ869936.241-NODE-241-length-59862-cov-9.460832_pt1 | contig 59862 bp, 92 predicted proteins | sample MGYA00520876_ERZ869936 | MGnify/ENA primary metagenome ERZ869936 (study PRJEB32218, sample SAMN09650985) | biofilter metagenome | isolation source: enrty point of leading RO module | place: Saudi Arabia: Thuwal, RO plant located on Red Sea | collected 2016-02-17 ... | reverse complement strand
AAAGGAGATGAGTTATGCAGGACGCTACCGTCCAATCGATCCCACAGACGAGCCCAGCACCTCAGGCGGTCGCTCCGAGCAACTACGTGGCAGCTCCGGCTCCCCAAGCTCCAGCACCCCAGGCAGCCCAAGCTCCGGTGGCTACGAGTTACCAGCAGGCACCTCAGGCGGCCCCCAATTACCAATCCGCCCCGTCTCAATCCGTCCCCCAGTCCCAACCGGCGGCCCCTCAGGCTCCGAATCCCTGGGAGTCGGCATTCAACAAAGTGGTGGGGGTCCTGAGCGCACCAGTCCAATCCCCGTTCCCGGCTCAACAGTCAGCGACTCAAGCAGCACCTACCCCGGCCAATTATCAACAGGCACCAGCTCCCCAAGCTACGCCTCAATCGGATCGCCTGACTTGGTCGCCCAACCAGGAATTATCGCCCAATTATTCCCAAACTTCGCTGAATCCCTCATTGGAGGCGGCAGCCCTGGATCGCCAGGTGGCCGATCATTACAACCTGAGCGCGGAAACTCGTCAGGTAATCGACGCGTACGGGGTGGAAGCACCCGCGATTCTGAATCAGTACGCTCTAAACCTAGAAGGAATGCTCGACAGCGCAGTTGAGTGGGGCACCCGCGCAAGTAGCCTGATTGAAGGTTATGCCAACTTTGCTGTTAATGAGCATCAGGAAAACCTCGCTTATAACGAGATCCTGACTAATCCTGACACTCTGTCTGATTACACTCTGAAGTTCTTCGGTCCCGAAGGTCCGTATCCTGTGTACGAATCTGAAACCGAATTAGAGACCCGTGGTTATCCTACCCAACAAATGGAAGCGGGTTACCAGGGTATGACTCCTGGCGTGCAAATGCCTGCTCCCCCGACTGCCGAAGCACCTCAACAGCCCGGCGACTTCTGGGGCAGCTTTAGCAACCAAATGGATTCCAACCCTGCCGAGGCATGGCGTCTTCTTAACAACGCTCAGCCTCAAACCGTTGCAAACAAATTGTTTGTGATGGAGTGATTTTAGTTCGCCGTTAACAATAAGTTAGCGGCTGCTAAAATTTATTCAGATAAGACATTCTGATGATGTCTAAATCTTTCACCAAATAAGAAATTCGACAACACTGGAGGATAAACCAAAGTGTTTATTGATAATGATTTCCCCAAGATTCTTGGGGCAGAGCTTTACCGTCCCCACCCTGCTTACATTGCCGAAATGGCAACTGAGCCTGTGGTGGTCCATGACTTCACTCGTCAACCCGGTCAGACCGTTCAGTTAGATCGCTACAAGTTCTGGGGTTCCCCTGGTACTAAGGATGCTCGTGAGCGTGTGTCCGACCAGACCATTGGTACCGCCAACAGCCGCAACATCACCAAGGAGAAAGTCCTGGTGGTGCTCAAGGAATACACCGGTCCTGCAGACCCGGGTGATCCCACTCAGCCTTCGACCTTCAAGATTGCTCGTGAAACCCTGGTTACCGCTCAGCGCCTGCTGCTGGACACCGGCAACCTGAACATGTTCCACCAGAGCATCGGTTCTCTGACCCTGCTCGATGACTATCGTCGTTGGCGCGACCGCGTGTTCATTGACGAACTCGCTAAAGCCGAAGCTCAAGGTGCTGCTTCTTCTTCCCAGGGTGGCTACTACTTCCCCGCTGGCAAAGAAAAGGATTCTTCTGGCCGCGTCTCCTACACCGCTGCTGAGTACACCGCACAGGTTCAGCAGTTCTCTGTTCGTACCGACCTTCTGAGTGTCGTCAAGGATCTGCGTAAGCGCAACGTTCCTACCTTCGCTGATGGTCTGTATCGCTGCATCTGCGATCCCACCTTCATGATGCATCTGCGTCGTGATCCTGACTTCCGTGAGATTGCTCGTTATTCCGGCGCTCCTGGTCAAGGCATGTACATGGGCAACCCCATGATGCCTAACAACACCAGCTTCTACATGGGTCCCCAGGCTGGTCAGGCCTACTTCCTGGCTGGTGAGCCTGTGATGCCGACTGGTGTTCAGTTCGAAGGTGTGAAGTTCTACGAGTCCACCAACTTCCCCACCAAGAACATCACTGCTTCCTTCGACGACGGTTCTACCTACGGTTCGCAGGAAATTGCTCAAGGCTTCTTCTTCGGTCCTCAGTCCATCGGTGTTGGCATCGGCGGTCCTAACGCTCAGGTGCTTATCAACAACAACGATGACTTCAGCCGTTTCATCATCCTCATCTGGCAACTGTACGCTGGCTTCGAGATCCTGAACAAGGACTTCGTGACCAATGCATTCAGCTTCGTCTCTGATGACGGTGTGGTCTGATTTAGATAAAAAATAAACTTATTTCTGGAGAGATAAATGTCTTACTTGTCCGCTAAGAAAATCTACCCCGGTAACTGGGCAGAGCCTCTGAACGGTTGGTACCGCAACATTGATAGCAATGATGACGGCACTAACAACGCTTCTAACGGTGGTCCTACCTCCGTGCTCGCCACCCCTGGTTACCGTTACTTCCAGCAGCGCGGTTATGTGGCTGTCACCAATACTTCTGGTGATGGTGCTGTAGATGAGGCATCTGTGATTGTGCCTTCTCCTTACCGCAATGATGACACCCGTACCGATATTACCGGCATGGTTGTCTCTGGTTCCTCTACCCTCCCCGCTTACGGCTACCGTGCCACTATCTCGGTTGCTTCTGGCTGGGGCGATAACCGCGTTGCTTCCGGTGTTTATGCAGCCACCGGTAACGTGATCTCCTTTGGTCGCCTTAATGGTTCCCTTCCCACCGCAGCTAATGGTGTTGGCGAAGGAGTTATTCAAGCAAACTTGGCTTCTACTACTTCTGGTAGCCAAGCAGGTGAAATTTATTTTGCTGGCGGTTCTGCTGCTTATAGCACTGTACCTTTTATCACGGCTTCCGGTGCTCCTGGTGTAACCCCAGGTGCTGTCTATAAAGAAATGACAGCTGCTACCACTTTCAAAGTGTTCTCTAAAGCTAGCGGTAACGCTGTTTCTACTGCTGGTGGCTTCTATATTTCCTCTGGCGATTCTGCTGCAGGGCGCACTGGTTACCTCGTGACCGAAATTTGCTACATCCAACCTGATGAAGCACCTGGTTACGAAGACATCGAAGGTTATTTAACTGGTCGCACAGTTAGCTGATTAAGGTAAACTAGGACCAGGAAAATATTCTTGGTCCTTTATGTCTACTTTATACCAGCATCAAAAGACTGGCGCCCGAGTCAAAATAATTAGTGAATGGGATAACGGCGACTGGTTCATGGTCGAAGATCAGGACGGTCGCGTTTTTACTGTTTACAAAACTGAAATCGCTACTGACGAAGCAGCGACTAAAAAAGTTAAAGCTTTGCAAGTAAAAGATAAAGCCAAGAAAGAAGAGCCTCGGCACTTCCCACCTGATACAAGATTGAATATCAACGGTGCTACGGCACAAATGATTGCAGATCACATCAAAGGAATTGGATTAAAAACTGCGAAGGAAATAAAAGATCTTCAGATGTCGTTAAGTGGTGAAAGATTTAACAACCTAGAACAGCTGAAGGCTATTAAACGCGTTGATTGGGAAGCTGTTATCGCAGCAGATCTAATCCGAGTTTGAAATAAAACCCCTGGAAACAGGGGTTATTTATTAAAAATAGACCCACGTATAATGGGTCTATAGGGAGGATAAAGTGCAACTTTCCGAGTTTGACAAAAGCAGGATTAGGTATCACCTCGGTTATTTCACCGTAAGTGTTCCTGCGGGTGATTACGCCCGTCTAGAAGAAGCTATGAATACCGTACCGGATTCATACTTCTACAACAAAATATCTATTCAAATTGGACGCTGTGATACCGCTGAAAAAAAGACTGAAGTTGCCTCCAATCCCAATACTCGCTTTGAAAGCATCGCTGGCGATGTCGATCGTACTATTTCTTCCAGCAACGCCAAAGAAGCGTTAAAAGTATGGGATGAAATATACTTATACGAAACAGGACGTTTAGCTCAAATTCTTTACGTTCCTAACTATAAAGATCCCGTTCAGGCACGTTATCGGTTTGATCGGTCTGGTGCTGAGTTTATCCAGGCTTTACCTGGTCCAGCTGACGTTGCCGTTGGTACACGTCTTTATTTAAATCTTACCTGGAGGTGATATGGAGTTTAATACTCTTCAAGAATTATTTGGACGCGGCATTAATCCTGGCACAGCAGGAGCAGTTGAAGTTAAAAGAAGTGTAGGTAGCGCCGCACCAAGAATCCCTCCTTCAGCTGGCCCTGTAAGTGTAGGCCGCCCTTTTAATCCTGCTAATCCAATTGTTGGTACTCGCGGTACTAGTGCAGTTCCTACACCTAAAGGTCTGCTTAATTTTGGTAATTTAATTAAAGGAAGTCTTCCTGCACTTGCAGCTGAAGGTGCATTGATGTTGGGAGATCGAGTAATTCCAGGTGGTGTACCTAGCGAAGTACGTGGCGCTGTGCAAGGCGGAGCAATTGGCTCAATGTTTGGACCTGCTGGTACAACATTTGGCGTTCTTGCAGGTGCAGATCTTACTACTGAACGCGGCAAAGGTGCAGGGAGTTTGACAGGTGAATTTGAACGCGGCAATCTTCAATTAGATCCTTTGGAAGCACGTCGCCTTTACATGCAACAAGTACAAGGCCCTGTTCGCAGCATGGATATAGATGGTCCTGATCCAGGATTAACCACTGGAACCCCCTTGCAGCCTGCCAAAGACGAGTTACCTGCATTGACACCCCTACAGGAGCGGGAATACCAATTAGAGGCTTCTAGGCTCCAGCAACAGGCAGCTGCTGATCCTTACTTCCAACAGACGGAGTTATACCGTAAAGCACGCGAACAAGCCAATAAATCTGGTCTTCCTGAAGATCGCGAAAAAGTAGAACAGTTAGGCCTGGCAATCCACGCTGCAAAGTTTGGTGATCCAACTTCCAGGACTACTCCTAATCCTTTGATGGAAGGTTTACAGCGTCAACCCGCTCCAATGCCTCGCGATAAGGAAGCGCGTATGCAAGCAATGGATATGGCAGCAGAAGCTGTTAGGCAGATGCTAAGCCCTTCAGTCGCTACACCTGCTCCTCCTGCATTAGCAGATAGTATTTACGACACAGCTAACTTAACGCAAGCACCTGGATTCAATACCAGTGCAACCACTGATCTTTCTTCAATGGGCGCACGTATCACCGATATGCAACTTAATCTGAATCCATTTGTTGCTAACCGTTCAGGCGAAGAAGGTTTTGCTTTCGACAAGAATATTCTTGACGAGAAAAAACAAGCAGCCTTTATGAGACAACTTGGGATGCTCTGATGGCAAATCAACGTTTAAGTAAAGCACAAATCACTAGCCTTGTGCGTCAAGCAGGCTTTCCAGAAGATGTAGTGCCAACAATGGTTGGCATTGCAGGCGGAGAGTCAAGCTTTAATCCACGAGCCCATAATCCTAATGCAAGCACTGGTGATAATTCTTATGGATTATTCCAGATCAATATGCTGGGAGATATGGGTCCAGAACGCCGTCGGTTGTTTGGTATCCAATCAAATGAAGAGTTGTTTGATCCGGTAAAGAACGTACAAGCCGCTAAAGCTATTTACGACAGACAAGGCCTTGGTGCATGGTCTGTTTACAGATCAGGTGCTTATAAAGACAGCCTGCCGACCACTGAAGATTTACAAGGAGCAATAGTACCAGCTTCTGCATTTACTGAAACTCCATCTCCTGAACAACCACAAACAGTAGGTGGTGGTGGAAACGTTCTTAATGTTTATTTTGATCGCGGCTCTCAGCATCAGGATAAAAAGGAAAAAGCTAAATCTCTTGTGGAGCAAATGAAAGAAAGCATTATGCGTGGCATGGTAGGTCAGGTTTTAAACCCTATGTTTATACCTGGAATGTCGTCTGGTGCTTTTGATCCTTATAAGGCAATCTCGCCTGATTGATTATGGCTAGCTATAGCGATTACTTAGGATCAGATTATTTACCTGGAGACCTGTATCAAGCTAGTGCTAGCACGATTAAAGATCCAATGCTGGCAGGTAAATACATCGAAGGAAAACGTTGGAAATTTAAACCAGATGATCAGGGTTCTGCTTTCCAAAAATTCATGGCTTTTGCTCGTAATCCAGATCTTTTAGTGCAAGGCTTTATGCAGATGCCTGGCATTAAAGAGATGAATGAAAAGGCTGCCATGTTTGGTGGATAGTTTTACTCTATAATGAACAAAAGACTTGCGTAAAAAATAATGGCTAGTACCGCCACGAACAAACAACCTTTATTAGTTGATCGTCCCCTTGTTGATGTAACCAGGGTAACGACTCAAGTTGCAGGTAGTCAAACCGCTAATACACTCTTTGTTCAAGGTGGTCAGCAACCAGCCCTTCTTGTTGACATGGATGGGCCTAATACTGACGACACTAACAATGGTGGTGTGGTTGATTCCGTTCAACTAGTCAGAGATACTTTTTATCCCACTCCTGACTTTACTCTTAATTCTTCTACGTCAGGTACACAAATTACTTTGACTTCCGGCACTCAAGTTTTAATTGAAGACACAGCTCAATTGTCTGCTGGTGGTAGTGCGCCCAGTGGTGTTGGCTATTACACCTACACAGGTAATGTTGCAACTTTAACTGACAGTATTAGCGATATTGACTATACGGTTAATACAACGACTGGCTTTACTTTCCAGGAGATTGACCATGTCGATATGCATCCTGTCACTCTTGCCTTCTATCACACGCGTGGTACTACAAACCCTGTGCCAGGCTCTGGTGATTATCGAGTAGTATTCTCTAAAACAATTCCAGCAAACACTGCTTACGTTGATTGCTCTGACGTAATGCCTCAACTTGCTACTCCTGTAGTACAAGCAGGTAATACCACTGGCTTAGGTGAAACCGCACCTCTTCGTAATAAAGGTATTTACCTGGAAAAAGGTGATCGTTTATATGTTGGTGTGTTCCCTGCCAATACTTGGTCTGGCGGCCTTCCCGCCCAAGGTGGCGTTGTTGTAACGGCTCAGGGCGGCTTCTTCTGATCATGGCTCGACGGAGCGGTAGTAGCTTTAGCCCCAAGAGTGGATTTAGCTTTGCCGATGAAAAGAAGTTTGAAACAGATGGGTTCGGTCGTGTAAAAGCGATCGAATCTGAATTTGGAGGAAGCATCCCAGATTCCATCTACATGATTAATGTGGAATCTGCGTGGAATCGTTGGCGGCGTGGCTATGAATTAGCAACTGCAGAATGGGGAAGAAAAGCATTTGAAATGCCTTTTCGATATGCCATTCCTCTCCCTTCTGGTATTCCTCAAACTGGAAATAATCCACCAGCAGTAGCTGGTGTGTTTCAAGGATTTCCAACAAAGAATAAAGAACTTGGCATGCACTGGGGTGGTGCAATTGCTGCAGGAAGTTTAAGATTTGATAATTTAAATGACGGAACAATCCAGGCAGAAATTTCTGCAGTAAACGATACTGATCCAGATTTTTGGTACGTTACGCTTGCAGGCAACTGGAGCACATCAAATCCGCTGCCTCCCCCTTTATATATTCCTGGATTTGGTGGTGCACCGCCGCAATATCCAATTAACGGATACATCCTGGAAGATCGGATTATTGAATCCGAAGGTGTACCCATCACAAAACAAACATTTAATCCAAATACAAATACAAGATATGGTTATGTTTCTGCCATTCTTGTAAGTGTTGATCCCTTCAATGGCATCCTTAAATTAAGAAAAACTGGTTCTGTTCAGGCAACTCCTGATGCAATTCTTGTTACCCCTTCACGAACAACACCAAAAGTAGGACGTTTCTTTATGACAGGAACTAGGTATTGTTGTTCCTGCCAAGATTTTAATCGACGTGAGTATGCATATATTTCTTCTTTAGGAAGTAGGAAAGGAGAGTTTTTCCCACGATCAAACGTTGCAGTTTTAAAGCCTGGTCGTTACGAAGTAATGACAGATGAGTCCAATAAAATAATGAATGCAGCAATGACTTCGGCACTAGAAGACAGACGAATGCATATTGTTGCACCGTCTGGATACGATTTATATCTTGATAGTCGATTCCCTATGCCTTCTGGCATGGGGAATGATAGAAAAAACACTAACCGTGATTTTCCAGGAGTATTTAGAGACTTCGGTGTTGTTTGGACCCGTGGCACACCAGATCCATCGATCCCTGGCGCCAAGGCAGATGGACCACCTAACTACAACGATTACAGCAGTGCAGGAGAAAGCATCACATCACTGACTGACTTTTGGAGTCCAATCTTAGATGAAAAGCGTTATTGCAAACATATCTATGCAATGAAGTACATGGATAATGTATTTCCTCCTGAGCCATCTGATTTTCCAATTGGCGGAACAAGCATGGCCGAATGGGAACAAGAATTAGTTAGGCGTACCGAAAAAGAACAAACAGAAGCTTTTGAAAAGCTAACTCGGTATGGATTGGCTTATACAGACATTCCGCCTTTTAATTGCCAATCACCAATGATGATGCCAATGATGCAGCAGCTTGTAAATATCCCAACTGATTTTATTCAGATGAAAGGTTTTACAATGTATGACAAGAATGGTAATGCGTACATTCCATCCTCTGGACAAAAACCTGGACAATAGTTATGTCTGATTTAAACTTTGGCGACATTGTTGAAAGTAACTTTGTTTACACAGACAAAGCTCTTGAGAAAAGAGAATATGGACGCAGTGAAATCAAACTAAGTGGCAACCCAGCGATTTACCATGCGGGCGACACAGTACACCTTCCATTTGCTAGCGGGGAGACATCTACAATTTTCGCAATGGGACAAGCCTGGATGGCCAACCAAAGCGGGGTAGGGCCTGCTTAGTATATAATATTTGTTAAGCTCTGTTACATAAACATTGCTTAACTCATTAAGGGAATCTTTAGCCATGGTCACACCCAGCCAGTATGGTTACGGTGTGAACACAGCTCCAAGCCAGATCAATGACTTATCAACCTCCTGTCGATCAGCAGATCGTTGACGAGTTCTTTCAGCTGAGTGCTCATCGCAAAACTCGGGACATCGCCTGGGTTTATGCCATGATCTCAACCTATGGGATCAAACCAGACGAGCTTTATACATTTAAATGGGGTCCTGAAAGCACGCTCAACATCTGTCGCCTCAGAAAACCAGTCAAGCCACTGCATCCACAGTGGGCCATTATTTTTGATTTAAAAGAAAAGCAGCCTTCTAATTTAGAAGACCGCTTAGATCAAATCCTTCTTGAGTACTACAAAGCTATCAGCCTTGGTCAAATCAGTATGAATGTTACTGACTTAATCTTGGCACACAAGCTCAGGAAGCAGCACTATAGAAATGCTCGTCATTCAGAAGTCCTTGCTTTTGCAGGTGCTTTTTGACTGAACGGACGTTCCAGCGATAGCTGTCACGGGAAAAAGTATTCGAAAAAGCCGCATAGTGTGGACCCAGTTTCAAAGTGCCGTCATCACGGTATTGAAACAGGGTCTTTTTGCTGATGCCAAGTTCTTCGCAAGCCTTGTTGGCTGAACACCAGCTTTGCTTTGTCGACATGAATCGTTAGGGGCGGACTTCTTGAAGTTACCCTTTATTGCACATTTGTCTAGCCTTGTAACGGATTATCAACATTTACTCATAATAAAATAAGGAAGCGGCAACTGAATAGCATGTTCAACAATCAGAACGAACCCCTCGCTCTGCTCATTGAACTGACCCCTAAGTTAGCTAAACGTCGATTCCGAGAATCTATCTACCAAGCCTGGAATTATAGCTGTGCTTACTGCGGAAAACCTGCTACATCACTTGATCACGTAATACCTCGTTACAAATCTGGCTCCAGCAATCGTAATAATTTGGTGGGGTGCTGCCAACGATGCAACTGCAATAAAGCCAGTGCGGACATGAAGACCTGGTACAGCCAGCAAGACTTTTACACAGAAGAAAGATACAACGCAATTGTTTCTTGGACAGAACAAGAAGTCATTGATATCTACGAAGGCATGCAATCTACACCTTCACTAAAAATTGCTTAATTGATAGACTGGATAAATTGATTAGAGAAAGCCGTGGGTTTAGTTTATAACACTGCAAAAAATGCGTTTGATGTTACTTATGAGCCCACTGATGCAAAGAATACTTGGAATGTCAATCGACCTACCAAACGGAAAATTGAATATAGCGATTATTACAGTATTAAAACTACTCGAATGGGAAGAGGTGGCTACAAAACAACAGCCAAGCGGGATGTTATCGTTTATAACTTAAATCCCGACGGGACGCAAGACGAGGACAAAAGAATTACAGTAGAAGGTAATTATGTAGCGCCCTATTCAGGAAACATTAAATCAGGTACTTCTGATTGGCCGGGAGGCTTTGTATGGGACACTTCGGGACAGAACCGTGGTCCCGGGCCTAAAAACCCTTGGGATAAAGCAGTCAGAAGAGCAGAGACAGAAGTAAAAAGTTTTAATAACGAAGACAGGGGTGAAGGAAAAGCTAACGCGGAAAAAAATGAACGAAATGCGAAATGGAATGCAGAAGCTAATGCACTCAATGCAAAAAATGCACAAATTAATGCTGCATATGATGCGGTAAAAAATATAGCTCTTGCAACAGAGCCAGGAGAATATGTTACACGGCGAAATGTATTACGTAATGCCCTTGAAAATGCTCCTGAAGGATTAAATACTGAAGATTTAGAAAATGAATTCAAAGAATTTTATCGCGATCAAAAGCTGAAAAATTGGACAGGAAAAGGCGCTAAGCCTCCTTATGGTAAATTCGATGCAGATTATTACGGAAAAACATATAAAAACGTAGCTGACGCATGGGACAATGCAGTTCGTGATGACAATATTGATATTACTGAAGGTTATGGTAATGCCAATTCTTACTATTTATGGCACTACACCACACGGGGTAAAGCCGACGGAAATAGAGGCAATCCTGCGGAAGTAACAGCGCAAGCAAATGCATATGTAGAACAGAAACCAACTGATCAAGAAATTCAGCAACTACGCGACAGACAATTAGGTGTAGATCTAGATACAAGCAGTGAACGGCTCTTGGAAGTTCCTTATATTGCTGCTGAATGGGAAAAAGCTAAAAATGGAGATACTTATTGGAAACAATTAGCCAAGGACAATTATTTAGATATTGAAGAGCCAGACGAATTTGCGGCTTTGTTTAGATTGTCAAATCGAGATGAAGATAAAGAAGTTGTATTTGCAAATAATCTTAATTCTGATTTAGATTACGGAATTTCAGAATTAGAAGACGCAATTAATCAAGCCGCAGGTGAAAAAGCAATCGTTGATGTTAAAAAATTCGGCTCCCTAGCCCAAGACACTTTAAAACTAGCTATTGATGAAGTAAAAAAAGCCAAGCAAAAAGAGCAAATGCTGGATTTATATAGTGGGTTTGGCGGATTTAATGAAATTATAAATGTCAACGATACATTGAAAGACTCTCTTTTGGGCGACCTTAGCATGGGAGGCATGCTGCCTTTAGGAGATAAATTCGAAGAAAGTCTTGAAAAAGGAATTGAAAAAGTAACAGGTATTAATAATAATGTTGCTTACAACTGGCAAGAATGGTTTGATGAGACTTTGTCTAAACGTTATCAAGAAAATCTTGAACTTGGTTTGACTCCAGAAGAAGCAGATCAAAAAATTCAAATTGAAGCGGATTTTGCTAAAAGTTATATAAATGATTACTTGATCCCACGCTTTGATGAATCCAGGTCAATGGATGAATTTGTCGAATATATAGATGTTAGGCAAGAAGAACAAAACCCTTTCCAAACACAAGACCTTTTAAATGCTCTAAGTATGACTGCAAATGAAAGAGCAAAAGCATATATAAATACCATTCAAGGCGCAACGGATAGGTTTTTTGATACTGAGTTTTATTTTAACCCAACAGGAAGCAAAGGAAGAGAAGAAGAATACGCTGCACAAAGCGAACGAGTTAATAGTGATTGGGCTAGAGCACAAAAAAACTTAAATAGTCTGGTTGATCCAAATGATAAAGACTCAACAACCTGGGCACAAGAAGTATATCGTTTTGGTTTGAACCCAAAGGCAGAAACTTTTAAAGATGATTTTGCTAAAATGCACTTTCAAATTATTGGTCAAGGCAAAGGTTATGACGCAGCAAAAGATATCTTAACGTCAGCCAATGTTACAGATTATATTTATAATGAAATTCTTCCTGAACTAGAAGATGAAGCTTTAGAAACTGGAACTGTATTTGGTCAATTTATTAAACCAAGAGAGTTTGCCGATGAAATATTGGAAGGCTTAGATCCAAATGTGCCAGAAGACTGGGAAAAAGTACTAGAAGATTTAGGTATGGAGGACTTTGAGGGTTCTCTTGATGAATTGAAAGAGTATATTGCAGAGACATTGCAGACAGGTTCAGCAACAGATATACGTAGAAGCATTAAATACCTTAATGAAAAACGCGAGAAGCCAACGCAAAAAAATCTTGGTATTACTTACATTGAAAGAGAAGAAGATGAAGCACCTGAAAAGGTGAAAGCCGAAACACAGCTATATGACACTTTCGTAAATGCTGGATACACCGGCACAGAAGATGAGTTTTATGAGAGATTTATGCCCGATGTAAATAGAGAAGATATGGCTTTATTGACTTCTGCAGCAAAAGGAAAAGGATTTTCTCTTGATTTTGGTGATTATAGTGATCCGTTCTCATCATTCGCAAGTATACAATCATTCTTCCCTGATGAAGATGGCGACCAACAAGAAGATGATGAAGAAGAAAAGAGTGATTCTGACTCAGGCTTGTTTGACTTATCATTAGATTTAGATAGTCCTAGCACTAAATCCAAGTCTGCACAATCTTTACTTGGTGAGTTTACTGCAGGATTTAAGTTTAATTAAATAACCATGTCTGATAAACGCAAAAAAGCTGCTAAGGCCGCCAGGGGTTACAAGAAAGGCAAAGAGTTACGAGACAGTCTTACTCCCAACAAGCCAGTAAGAACACCTGGGCACCCCACAAAAAGCCATGTGGTTTTAGCTAAAGAAGGCGATAAAGAAAAAATTATTCGTTTTGGACAACAAGGCGTAAAAGGAGCTGGCAAAAACCCAACCAGTGCAAAAGATAAAGCACGCAAAAAATCTTATTACGCAAGACATAATGCGCAAGACAGCAACCCAAGTAAGATGAGTGCACGTTATTGGAGCCACAAAGTAAAATGGTGACAATAGAGATGGAGATGTCTGTTGCTGATTGCCGTACTTTATATACTGCAGTCTGCGATGCCATTAATGCTTGGCCTGGATCTCCAGCTCGACCAGCAGAAGAACAAGAGAAAATGCGGCAACTAAAATATTTTTTATTTAGTATACTGGCTGAAGCTTCTCTAGAAGAATGATCAAAAAAGGCGGCGGTTATGTTGAAGGGCGTCCCAAAAAAACACGTCAAGGTGATGGCAAACATTCAAAGCCCAATCATGGACGTAAAAGATCCAGGGGGCAAGGTAAGTAAATTGTAGGTTATTATTGGGGTAATTATTGTTACCCCATGGCGGACTTTAGCGAAGCAATTGAGTTAATTAAAAAATACGAAGGCTTCAACGAAAAAGCTTACGCTGATCCTGTCACTGGGGGTTATCCATACACAATTGGTTTTGGCTCCCAGTTTTACCCAGACGGTTCAGAAGTTAAGGCAGGGCAACGTTGCAGTAGAAAAAAAGCCCTCGAATACCTGAAGCATGAAGTTGAAGTTATCTACGAGCAGTTAGATAGCTTAGAGCTGGCTTTAGATCATTCAATGTGTCAAGCATTGATTTCGTTTATTCACTCGGTCGGGTGGCATGGCTTCTTATACAGCCACATCGTAGATTCGATGGAGTGTTCTGACTACAGGCACACTATTGATTTGATCTCACAATGGGTCTTTGATGAGAATCATCAGGTTATTGGTAACCTCATCGAGAGACGCAGAGAAGAAATTCAACTTTTTCTTCAAGAAATCAAAGAAACAGAAGAAGGAACAAACAGTATTCTCTTAAAAGCATTCAGTGCTTACTGCGGCACACCAATTCAGATGCGGGCAATCAAAGCACTGGAAGACCAGATGAATCCATATACGTTGTCAGAGTTCATCAATAACTTTCGATTGACAGATGAAGAATTCTGGATGGAGTATAACAACAATGATTTGAATTAAATCCTTAACTTCAGGGTTTAGAATGTAAGTAACAGAGCGAACAGCACACGATGGAAGGATCTATAGAACCGACTTCTTTTGCGCTTCCTTTGGAACTACAGTTTGCAATGCGTAAAGCAGAAATGCAAGCTAATGAGATGACCTGGGAGCAGTTACACGAAGCCTTGCTTAATCTTTATCATCAACGCTTGATGGAATGGCATGCTGTACGCGCCATCATGTCAGATGAAAATATTCAAATTGATTTTGATCTTCCTACCGAAGTAGAACTGATGGAACTTGCCGTCAGCTGCATGGCAGACGAAGACGAAGAAGATGAAGAAAGCGAAGGATTCCAACCGTTCTGATTGAAAATGCTGTCAACTGAATACCGTAAGCGTCTCGAATTTATTTGCTCTCGCATTGCAAATAAAGAAGAAGTGAAATTGCAAGATATGATCTGGGCTGAAAAACTAGCAAAAGCTAATCGGTCAGCCGCAGAAATTATGCGCCGTGCAAGAAGACTTGCCCGTAATCCAGAAATGAAAGCCGACAGCTTAGATGGCTTTATGAACGCAATGGACCTGGGAGACCCAGACCCACAAAATCACCGCACTGGTTTTAAGAGTGCAGATGACATTGTGGAATGGTTCAGCCAGGAACGTACTGATGACTGGCGGCAACGAGACTAGTCCAGCTCAATCAAACGATTCAAATACCACTGAGCCTTTTGCAAGGACTCAGTACCCCCTTTCTGCTTTTCTCTCCACAAATATTTGGCGACGTTACCTTTTAAGTAGCCTCTATATTCTTCTTTGGTTAGCTGCGCTTCGATGGCTTCAATACACTCAATATCTCCGGCAGTGTAATGAGAAGGATGGTTGACATTATCTTGTGTCAATTCTTTCTCTACTTCACGATGCTTTTCGATATAAGTATCCCATTGAGTTTTGGGCTTAACAGCTTCGTCGTCACCACTAGTATCAGTGGCCCAGGGCACAGGACAAATGCCCCCTGGACAGTCACTGATCTCTATTTCGTTATCACTCACCGGCTCAAACCACGACGTTTTTTGGACTGTTCCATCATCTCCTTCGTTGGCGCACCGCCCAGATCCAGAACAAGAGTTTTCGGTTGAGGAAGAGCACCCATCCCCACTGCATCCTCCATCGAGGGAATGTAGCCCGTTAGTCCCGGACGTTTTTGATTGCCTTCCAGTGCCAGATTTGTTCGATCGAGTCCCTGCTCGCATAACGCTAAACCACGATTGTATTGATCATACAGTGGAACGTCATTTTCTTCATTAGCAATAGGCTGCCCAAATGCATCTTCATTTAAGCAACGACAAAGCAATTCATCCTGGACAAAACTATCTAAAAATCCAGCAGCACCTAACATGGCTATTAATGTCTTGATTTATTCCTAATAGAATATTAACATGGCGAAATTAGTTAAATGGCGTTAGATAATTCACCTTCTATTAGACGCGGTACATCTGGATCAGAAGGATCTGATCTGCGCCCTGGCTACCGCTATGACATCGATTTGCGTCGTGTTGATGAAGAAGAAAGAGATATTGTTGATCGTTTAAATGCGAAACAAGAAAGTATTGAACGTCGAGTAAAAGCAGCTAAAGCCGCTGGTAAATTCCGAAATAAAAGATTAATTGACCAACCCACTATCGGAGGAAAAACGCCTAGGTCTCAAGCCTCTATTCAAGGCACTGCATTGCCAAGTATGGGTGAGGCATTTGGTCCCGTTGGTGGAACCAAATACGCAGACAAACCTAGGCCCTTTAGCGGCGAAGTGTTCTATTAAACAGTAGGGAACACAACCTTTGCAGGTTGATCTTGGTATTTACCTTTACGGTCCTGGTAACTCACAGCACAAGTTTCCCCCGTATAGAACAGAAGTTGCGTGATGCCTTCATTAGCATAAATACGATTAAACAATCCTGTGCAGTTGCTAATCTCAAGAGTCAAGTAACCCTCCCAACCAGCTTCCGCTGGAGTAATGTTCACCATAATTCCTGAACGAGCGTATGTTGATTTTCCTACTGCAACAACGGTAACGTTCTTGGGAAGTGTCAAGCGCTCTAAAGCCACACCAAGACAATAACCGTAAGGAGGCAAAAGAAAATACTGACCGTTCTCATCTTCTTTTAGCTCTAGAGGTTTTAAAATCTCTTGATCAAAAGACTTGGGATCGCAATCACCACGCTGTGTACCGCCAAACAACAAACATTGACTTGGAGAAAGACGGATGTCATATCCATATGAACCAAGCCCGTAGCTGAGAATTTTTTTATCGTCAACTTTGCTAACAAGATTGTCAGTAAAGGGGCTGATCATCTTTTTTAAACGAGAGAGATTCGCGATCTCCCAGTCAGCCAAAATGCCCATCGATGCTACTCAGTTGTTTTCTAATATACCTAATTAATGCATGACTTTGCCCTTTGTTAGTAAATGACTCTGCCTTTTTCTGCATACAAATTCCTAAAATCGTCAATGCTCTTTTCTGGATTTTTGTTGGACGGTAAGTAAACCACAAAAGAACTCCCTGTCTTGTGGTTAGTGACACCTTTACTACTGTTCTTTAATAGTGTTGGAGCAGTCCGAAGTATGCAAATCGGCAAATCAAAAATAATCTGTTCGTAACGAAACATATCCATGTTGTTGCTAAAAAAGATAGCTTCTGTTACGTGTTGCTTATACCATGCTTTAAATAACTTTTGAAACCAAACGGCATGGGAGGAGATCAAGGTAGGGTTTGAAGCCTCAGTTTTTTTCCACCTTTCATTCTTTTTATCCCAATAGTACGCACCACTGGGAGGAAACAGATAAACACGCCCATGAAAATCCTGGGCGTTTAACCCATCATCAATAGGTGTGTAGTATTCATCTGCATCAACATGTTCATTTGCAAAATCAGAACTTGCCACGTCTAACGTAATACCATTAAGCATGGCATGTGCTGAACCGACTAAGTCATAATTCGTAATTAACTCTTGATCTTGAACATGACTATGTTTTCCGTGTGGCCTCCCCACAATCAATCAGAGATAACTTTTTCTTCGCCTACAGTATTGTATTCAACCTGGAAAAACCGCATCCCTTCTTTATCGTTAATAATGTATCCAGCGCTTTCAGTAGGATTAATTTTTTGAGCGGCCACTAAAATACGACGAAAACTTTCCGCCAAATCACCGTTACCTTCCCGTTCGCACTCTTCTTTTGCTGAATGCATTTCTTTCAACGTCATAAAGAACATCGTGCGTTCTGTATTAGGTTGAAACACCATGACACCTGGACCTTCTGCCTTCCACATCTTGCAATAATAATCTCCCATATCTGCAAGAATTAATTTGATGGTCGTGTCAAGCATTCGTGCTTTACCATCAGTCAGTTCACCGCCAACGAGTTGAGCAAGTAATTTTTCTCTACGGCTATTCATTCTTGATCAATCCTTGACGTAGTAACGATTCCTTTAATTTATCTAGTGGTTTGTAGACTACCACCATCTTTCCTAAGATACCGCGTTTTTTAACCAATTTGCCGTTTTCATCTCGAATCTTTGTAAATTCGCCAGATCGAATTAAATACTCGGCTACGCAACGCAGTCTGCGTTTCAATGGAATTTCAGCCTGGGGGAATTTACCACAGATTGTGTCCGGCTGCATATCTTGAAATGCAAGACGTAAACGATTTGCTAGCGTCATATTGGAATTTTCATCCTCCTCTTCGTAGCTCTTGATATTTTCTAAGTAACGCCTTAGGCATCCACTATCAAAAGAGCCACTAGGAGGCAAAAATAATTCAACTTGATCTGCTAGAGATTCCGTAAGATGCTCTCTATAATTCTCAAGAGTAATCATATCTATTTCAATATGTGTAAAACGATTAACCATTGAATAATTTTTGCGGAGATTTTGATACGTACATAGGAGTGCCACCAGGGATCCTGAAGTCATGCGCTGTAAGTGGCCGCCCTCTAGAAAAAGACTGAATCAAAAAATTCCAAGGAATGCGGATTGTTGCCCTTGGTTCAGAAGGAACTCCAACATTGACATAATGGACACCTTCAACCCAGCCGGTTGAAGGGTCTTTTCTACCCATCTGAATCCAAGTCCTAATTTTTTTAGGAGTTAGCTCTAAACGTTTTGCGCATTCTTCAATAGAAATGTATTCATCCGCATAGGCTTCTGGATTCATAACATCCGTTTCGCCTTGTGAATAACGACTGTGCCACATCGCTGAAAGAATGTGACGCATTCCCTTCAGTTCAGATGCAATATCGGTAAGACATGTTTGGATGTCTTTGTCCATAACACACTTCTATTTGAATAAATGCTAATCTATAACCGAATTAATTGGTAGTTATGGAGCAACAAGTTCCTTCTAGTGTTCCTCCTCAGGTACAACCTCAGGAACAGCCTCGTTTGACTCCTGAACAAGTAGAGGAACTGAAACGTATTGCCAAAGAACGTGCTATCCAGCAAATCATGGGACAACGACCTACACCTGGAGCGCCGCAACCCCAAGGTTCTGTTCCTGTTCAGACTCCTTCTACCATGCAGCAAAACGTTGTTTACGTTAGGCGACCCTTGACAGTGGCGGAAATTATTATTGTATTTGCAATTTCCTGTGGCATTGTAACCGGCGGCCAGTTACTTTGGCAAGGAATTAATGATTTTCTTCCTCGCATAGAAATTAAAATGAAGTAAAATTAAAAATATGTAACCGACGAGAAATAGGTGGCTAATAGAAAAATTACCGAATTTTCATCCGTCAATGGAACTTCCATTGTGGATGAAGACCTTTTGACTCTAGTCAAGGTTTTTGAGGTAGACCCAACATTAAAAAATAAAAAACTTACGTTTGGTGAGTTTAGAAATTATCTAGATCAATACTACGGTGTTGCATCTTTATCAGGGGACATCACTCTTAGCGGGAACCTCACCATTACTGGTGATCTTACTGTTGAGGGTGATTCAACTTTTGTATCCGGCACTTTTTCTGACAGCCTTTCTGTTACTGATAGCGTAACTGTTGGAAATATAATTACTGTTCCAAGTATTAGTGGTAGCGCCTTCCAGGGTGTCAATGCTAACTTTTCTTCAGCTGTTACCACTAGTTCAGTCACCGCTCAAACAGTTACAACTTCTGGCCTTACCTTTGAATCTGGTGAGTTTATTGGTGGTACTTTAGTTTTAAATGACCTTGAAACATATAACCTTACAAGTGAATACGCTATTGTTGACTATGTATCTGGAACAACTTTAGTATCTGGTCAAACAGTTGTTGGCGTAACAGGTGAGTTCACTCAACTTAACTTAAACAACGCTGAATCGACTGGTACTGTCGATATTAAAGATCTAAACGTTACAGGCACATTATATGTTGATAGTTGGACTGGAACGACAGTTACAGGAACAACAATTAATGCCACTAGTGGACGTTATCAGTATCTTTCTGGAGCTTTAATTACAGGAGATCTCATAACCGTTGATTACGCTTCCGGAATTGAGGCCTCATACACAAATCAAATATCTGGTAACTCTATTATTGGTCAAAATGTTGACGCTACAAGAGGAACATTTGACTATGTAGATGTAATTGGAACCATCACTGGCTTTAGGGCTGTGATAACGACCGGCATCTTTGAAAATATTTCAGGCGCTGTCATTACTGGCGATGTTATTAGCGGCACTACAGCCAATATTGCCACTGGAGAAATTGAACAGCTTAATGTCAATAACACTCTAAGTACCGGATTACTACGTGCCTCTGAAATTAGCGGCGTTTTAATTAGTGGTACAAGTGGTGTATTCGAAAACATCTCAGGAGCTACAGTTACTGGTGCCACGATTAATGTCGGGTTTATTGATTGCGTAAGTGGAATTTTTACGACTCTGTCTGGAGCAACAATTACAGGAGATTTAGCAAATATTGGTACAGGTGTATTTGATGAGCTAAATGCAGCTACTCTTGTATACTCAGGCAATGAAACAATCAGTGGTAATTTCCGTGTTTTAGGAACAACAACCCTTGAAAGTGGTGTAACAGTAACAGGAGAGAGCAGTTTTGATGATCCAGTTACATTTTATAGCGATATTCAAGCTAGCGGAGTAACTATTTTTAATGAGAGCGGAACAATATCAGGTGAAACAATAGTAGGAAATACTTTAATTTCTGGTGCAGATATTGCTACGACAGGTTCAGTGCAAACAAATAATTTACAAGTCACTGGAGTTGCAAGCGGCGTCAATACCGTTTATAACGGCTTTACTATTCAAGGCCCGCTAGTAATTCTTCCAGAGCCTTCAGAACCTTAATAACATAGATTAGAATAAAGAAAAAATTAGTCGTAGATAGATGGCAAAGCAGTACGGCATTGTAAAAATTGATCAAATTACCTTCACTACTGGCACCGAAGGAAATGAAGCTGATGCAACAATTGATGTTTCTGGTTTAGCGGCAATTGCCGATAGTGGCATTGTTGTTACAGGTACTATTTCTGGTGTCTCAGGTATCTTTACCAGCGGATTATTTAGTGACGGCACTGCAGCAAATCCATCTATTACCTTTATTGACGACACAACTGTTGGGTTATATAGACCAGGGGATGATGAACTAGGTTTTGTTGCAAGTGGTGCTGAAGGTTTCCGTTTAGAGGGCTCAGGCAAAGTACTGATCGGCACAACTACTGCAAGTGGCGATCAAAAATTACAAGTTTCCGGTAATGCATTAATCGACTCAGTAATTGTTGGACACGGTTCAGGCGGTGATTCTAGTAATACTGTTGTTGGTGAGTCAGCCTTTACTGCAAACACCACTGGCTCTGGAAATACCGCAATTGGCACTTCCGGTCTTAAGGCCAATATTTCAGGCAACTTTAACGTTGCTATTGGTCCTGAAACTCTTGATGCTAATACTTCAGGTAACGCTAATATCGCTATAGGTAATGAAGCTCTTAGCAATAATGTTGATGGTACCCAAAACATTGCTATAGGTGTTGGCGCTTTAGCTTTTTCAACTGGCGTAAACGGTACTATTGGTATTGGTGACGTTGCACTTGCAAATAATACAGCAGGTGCTCCAAACACTGTAGTTGGAACTTCTGGCCTTCACGCTAATGTTTCAGGTCAACATAACACCGCTTTAGGCTACAGGGCTCTTGTTAGCAATACATCAGGTGATAGAAATATTGCTATTGGTTCAGATAGTGCATATACAGGTTCTAATGGTGACGACAATATTGCCATTGGCCATCAAGCACTGTATGCCAACGTTAATGGTGATGACAATCTTGCCATTGGCTATCGAGCATTATATTCAATTACCGGAGGCTACGGTAATGTTGCAATTGGCTACAAAGCATTAACAAGCGCTACAGGAAGTACAGTTAATGTAAATACTGCAGTTGGTTTTGAAGCGCTTAGAGATACTACAACCGGAACTGCAAATACAGCAGTAGGAAACGCGAGCCTTAGATTTAATGAAGGAGGAAGTTCTAATAGTGCCTTTGGAGAAAGCGCACTACTTAGCAATGACAATGGTAGCGGAAACATTGCTATTGGCGTTAGTGCTTTAAGAACCAATAATGATGGTAATCGCAATGTTGGTATTGGCAATAATTCTCTTTATAACAGCTCAGGAGATTATAATGTTGGCCTTGGATATGAAACACTTTATACTTGCACAGGCGGCGACAAAAATGTAGCTTTAGGTTACCAAGCACTTAATGCATTAATTGAAGGCACCAATGTTATTGCAATTGGTCATGATGCTCAGGCATCTGCCACAACTGTTTCTAATGAGATCACCTTAGGTGATGCAAATATTACGCGATTGCGAATCCCTGGAATCCAATCCGGTGCTTCGAGTGGTGATGTATTAACTTATGACTCTACCAATGGGATTCTTTCACTACAAGCAAATACTGCTGGCGCAGTAAGCATTAGTGGACTAACAGATGGTTATTCTGATGATTCATCTGTTGGCTTGGGCTCAGGATGTTTAGCTGCTGATGATGGAACAGATAATCAAAATACTGCAGTTGGTATTGATGCTCTTAACGTCAATACTACTGGCAGTGGCAACATTGCAATTGGTCATGAAGCCCTTTCGACTTTAGCCGCAGGAGATACAAATACATGTATTGGTACAGGCGCGGGATCTGCACTTAATGGCTATAGCAACAATACAATTATTGGCGCATTATCAGGTGCTCCTGGTGATGGTGTTGTTTTAATTGGTGCTGGAACTACTGAGCGAATAAGAGTTAATTCTGTGGGGGTAGTTAGCGGAGTTGCTTTTAAACAAGGAACAGCTGTTTGGAGTACTGGTACTTCATTTCTTGTACAAAGAGGCGGTATTCAAACAACAACTATAAGTGGAAACATTACTTATGCTAATTCACTAAATAATGGTGAATCATTTGTTCTTCATGTAATTAGTGGTAGTAGTCATACAGTTAACTGGCCCCAAGGAACAACATGGCTATCTTCTTCTGGTAATTATGCACCAACCTTAACAGATGATGATGTGTTAGTATTCTGGAGAACTGGTAACACTTTGTTTGGTGCTTACGCCGGGAGTTACGCATAATGTTTATTCAAAATGCTTTAGTTGCCTCTGCCGATAAAGGCAGTGCACCGTCTTCAGGTGATTACGATATTACAAATTTAGATACAGTAGCAACAAGTGATAAAGGCCAGTTTAATTTTTATACCATAGGCAATACCAACAACAATAACCCAAGCGGAAGTTATTTATCTCATGATGGAACTTATCTTTTTGTTGCAGATCGTAGTGCTCAACGTATTTATAGGTATACATTAAGCACGGCTTTTGATGCAGGTACGGCCACTCTTACAGGCACTTCTCCGACTCTATCTACGAGCACTTTTGGTAGATTAGGCGATATTTATTTTAAATCTGATGGATCGCTACTGTTTCTAGCAAGCTACAACATTACTGAGTCTCAGAGTGTTTCTGTTCCGACTCCGAGGATTACTAAATTTACATTGAATACAAATTGGGATATTACCAATCTAACGAATGAAGTCACAGGTACAGAAAGTCATGACTTTTATCTTTTTGGCGGTATATCTACCATTGCTTTTACGCCAACTGGCGATAAATTATTCATAGGTACGGGTAATAGTGGCTACCTAATGCATGTTGCTCAATTTTCTTTGAGTACTAATTTTGATATTAGCTCAACATCACTGGGCACTACTACACCTATTAAAGATCTTGGGCTCAGTAGCATTCCAGATGGTGTATCAGTCCAAGGTTTATATGAAGATGCCTTTGGAAACCCTTTATCTGTAAATCCTGGCGCCTCCAATGACATTCAATTTCATCCAGTAAACGGATTAAGAGCATGGTTTCTTACAACTTACCAAGAAAAAATTTACGAATTTAACACTAACACTGCTTATTCACTTCGGGATCTTCAATCTGCAGGTGGTGGCACTGTCAGCTTTGATTTCAGGTCCCAAGATACCATAGCAGGAGGATTTGTGTGGGGAGACAGTGGTACAAAATTATATATGGTGGGGCAAAGCACCGACTCACTTTATCAATACACTGCTTCTACTGCTTATAGTTTATCCGGACTAAGTTACGCTAATAAATCAATAGATCTTAAAACTTTAACAGGAGAAAGTTCTTTTAACGGACATAAAATCCGCTGGAAACCAGATGGGACACGCTTTTTTGTTCTAGAAGGTTATAAAGAAAGAGTTTACCAATTTGACATACCTTTAGCTAATGCATGGGATATTACACAGGCTACTTTTACAACAGGTGCCTATAAAGCTCTAAGTCCTCCCATTAGTTTTGCGGCTTATTCTTTAGATTTTGATGTTGATGGTGATTTCTTTATCGCAGGAGGATACTCTAGTTATCAACTCAATAAATGGACGATGACTACAGCGTGGGATGTAACAACTGCCGGGAGTCATAGCACCACTGATCGTTTAAATTTCTTAAATCTTGTTAAATGTTGGGACTATACAGGCCAGTACCTTTATAGTGCACAATTTCTTGATAGTGGTTCAAAATTACTTGTACACGTCGCTACTGGCGGCCCATGTGTATTAACCCTGGGTACTGATTATGATTTAAGTACGGCTAGTTGGCCTACACCAAGCCAGAATTATCTTGCTGCGCGAGCAGTATCAGGTCAAAATTCTAAAAACTTGGGTAATTTCGCTTTTAGTGAAAGCGGAACAGATGCAGGTAAAAAAATAGTTGCTCTAAACACTGCAAATACTAGGACATATACGATGACATTTAATACGGCATGGGATATAGCAAGTGCAACTAGCGGAACAAGTGACATTGATATGCAAGGGGTTATGTCAGCTAAATTTGTTACAGCAGCTGTTGGAAACACAAATAATGGGTTGTATTACTATGTACCAGATAACAATAATAGAGCAGTTTTTCAATATTATTTTTCAAGTGCCTGGAGCGGTACTCCATCAAGCTATAACACTGTTAGGCCAAGTACAGGTTGGCTAAGGACTGGCACAAGTAATCTTGAACGTGACCAAACTTTTACTTTTGGAAATGACGGCGAATATCTGTTTGTGGTTGATCATCTTGATGGAGTTAGTCGTTATACTTTGAGTAGTGACTACAACATCTCAAACCCTACTTTTGATAACCGAAGAACTCCATTTGGTTCGCAAGATCAAACACCTTGGAGAGTTCGGTTTAAGTCAGATGGACTTACAATGTATATGCTTGGAAGGCAATACGATAAAATTTACACGTATACATTAAGTAATGCCTGGGATTTAAGCTCTACTATTAGTTATCAATCAGGCAAAGATCTTTATATTGGAGGCACAGAGAATAATCCTTATGATATAGTTTTTAGTACTAACGGAGATTACCTTTTTATAATTGGTGATCAGCGAGATACAATTTACAGATATTCTTTAACTACTGATTGGGATTTGAGTACCGCCAGTCTTGATTCAGGACAAGTCTTAGATACTCTTGAAAACTACGGTTATTCCATTTGTTTTAGTCCAGACGGAAGAAAATTACTTGCAGGGGGAGGCTTCTACCTTACTCCAAGTCAACAATATGTAAAACAATGGACTTTATCTACTCCATGGGACATAAGCAGTAGTTCCCGTACTTTTGATGTAGAGCAAAATGATACGATGTTTCCACCCAGAAGTCTCCACTGGAACGACGCAGGAAATAAATTATTTATTGGAAGTTTTCAGTACCCAAATTTAGATAAACAAGAGATTTGGGAATACAATGCTTCCGCCTGATTGTGAAACTTTGTACATGTTAAGATAAACTTTATTACCGAAAGATAATGTTTGCAAAAATAGTTGATGGTACCGTTGAAAAATGTCCTTATAGTGTCCCGCAAGACTTAAAGCGGGAACATCCTCAAACATCTTTTCCTGCCAACGCAAACAATATTGACCTGGCTAGTTACAATATCTACTCAGTAGTAACAGCTAGTATTCCTGAGTTTAATAGAGATAGTGAAACAGTTAGCTGGGAAGTCCAATTAGTAGATGATGTTTGGACACAAGTTTGGACAGTTTCACAGTTGCCCATTGATAGTGCTTCTTTTAATGTACGTAGAAAACGTGACGTTTTATTAGAAGAAAGTGACTGGACACAGTTACCTGATGTTCCCGTTGACACTGATGAATGGGCTGCATATCGTAGAAATTTACGAAATATTACAGCGCAAGCAGGTTTTCCTTATGCAATAACGTGGCCAGAGGCTCCTTCAATTCCAGAGCCAACAAGCACAGAATCTTCAACACTATCTTTCTGATAGATTAAGATAAGAAATAAACAAAAGCTAATGGCAATTAGTTTAACTAAAGCAGCAAAATATTATCAAGAAGAGTCGCATCAGATCGCAGCCTGGAATTGGCTGGAATCTATCCTTACAAAAGAACAACTGAGTGAATTTGCGGACTTGTATCGTGCAGGTCCTCAAGTAAAACATTCAAATGAACCTGGCACTGAACTAAAAACTAATTTTGAAAATACTTGGGATGGACTCCTTGCAGCAGCTAGCCAAGCTGGGGCACGATATCCAGAGTGTGTTGCGGCGCAATGGGCATTAGAGTCTGGTTGGGGCAAACACACTTCAGGTACCAATAATTTCTTTGGGCTCAAAGGTAAAGGCGGCACTGTTGTAGATACACAAGAATATATCAATGGTGAATGGATCACCATTAAAGATGGCTTTATTAACTTTCCTACTCTTTACTCATGCGTTCAGTATCTCGTAGATCGCTGGTACAAAGACTTCCAGGGCTATCAAGGAGTTAATCGCGCTTCTAATCGCAATGAATGCGCCAATCGTCTTGTAAAAGAAGGTTATGCAACCGATCCGCAATATGCAGAAAAGTTGCAGCAAATCATGGATAGACAATGCGAAAAGCTAAGTGGTGATATTGAACGAGGGTTAAACCCAAACTCTTCTTTTGATACAAAAATTACACCTAATATTACTTACGGAGAAATCTGTTTATATGCAGATGATCGACGTTTTACTGCAATGCATCAATGCAAAACAGTAACTGAAATCTGTCAATTCCTGGAAAGAACGCGCAAAAAATTTGGCGACAAACCCATTGTGATTACAAGTGGCTCCAGGCCTGAACCCATCAATACACAGATTGGTGGTGCAGCTAATAGCGAGCACACATATAACGTACCGGATAAAGGAGCTGTTGATTTTTACATCAAAGACTTACCCCTTCACACTTTAGAAAACTGGTGTGACAAACATTGGCCATATTCTGTAGGATTAGGTGCGGCCAAAGGATTCGTCCATATCGGAATTCGCCCTGGACGCGATCGTATTCGATGGGAGTATTGAAATGGGACGTAAAAGCAAAGATTATCAGCCCCGCGTTAATGTTTGCTGGGAATACGAAGATGAGCGTCACTGCAAAACCCTTTCCAAGGATGAAGCATACGCTCTTAAAAAAGAAATGAGAGAAAAAGGAGGGGTTGTATTTTGGTTTCAACCCCTTGATGATTGATCAGCGCTGCTTAGCTTTACCGATATTTAGTGCGACAAATTCAAGAACCTTGTAAATTTTTCCAAGGATCTCATCATCTTTTTTAGTCGGAGTCAATGCACAAATTGCAGAAGCTGCAAAGTGCACAGCTAAAGCAACTTCAATATACTCTTGAAGCTTTTCCATAACACGCCAATATAGGTCACTTATATTTTAACTTCTATATTTATAGAAATAAAAGGCAAGATCTTCTTCGATTGGAGTCCAGCGTGGACTACATTTACGCGAGAAATAAAGTTTCCAAACGCGAAATTGTTTTTCTGCCTCAACCGATTCACATTTAAAGGTAATTGAATCACCCTCTGGATGCTCATCGACCCACCTTCTGAGCTGATTGACTGCAAAGGATTGAACCAAAGGACCAACCTTGCCAGTCATTTTTTGTGACAAAAGCTTAGACCGTTTGTTTTTTCTCTTGTTCATCCAATCGTTAATTTGGCGATTAGATTTACCAACAGCTAAAGAAACCAACCAGATGTAATTATTCTCTACACGTATCCAGGGAATAATTCTAATGCGACATAAATAACCGTCAGGAAGAACTAGTGTTTTAATTTTTTTCTTTCTAGATCTCGTATATTTTACACTCAACGGCCCAAGGATGCTGTTCACAATATAAGGCAAAAGCGAGTGTTGGATTATGTTTTTGTGGTTTTGTCCAATAAGAACGGATTAAATCAATAGAGCTTTTTACAACTTGAACTTTGTTGATTAATGACATTACAAAGTATTTGTTAAAGGAACGAAAATTGCCGGAAAAGTATTTGTGCTTTGATGATCTCGATACCATGCTTCTTGCCACTCAGATAAAGAATGAGAATGAAATGTAGATTCCCAGTTAGGCGTTGTGTCTAAAAGAAATACCCCTGCAATTGTACTGGAGGTAATAAGCCATGATGATCTATTATCTCCTACGCCAGTAGCAAAAATTGTAACAGTTACACCATTTGGGATAAGTTCTGCTTCTTGTTCAGTAAATCCTTTTGTAGTGGGTCCAATATTAATGCTAGCAGTAATTGGCGATTCGATGGTAACAGTATCTGCATCAGTCACCGTATCTTCTAATGCAAAATGAACTCCATTATCTTCACAGTCCATGTAATAAGGTGGCTCAGAAGGAAACTCAACCACAACACCTACTTCATAATCAATATCTTCATTGCGTGTAGAGGAGACGCAAAGCAAATAAGAACCAGCTTCCAATGGATAATAAAGTTCATTACCTTTATCTAAACGAGTTTTGTCGTAAGTATTGTATAAATCGGATTGAGAACCCATTACAGTATCAAAGTATGGGTAATAAGATCCATCAGGGGAAATGCTATCTGCATCCCAGATACCTCGACCATCCATCAACTTGTTATCCAAGTCATAAACTGAAACTTGAATATAGTTAGGTCTCGGAGGCCCTTTTGCAACAATGATCCAGGCTGGATCTGTAATTGTTATTTTGTACCAAGCATTATAAGTACCGCCGCCAATTCCCCCATTAGAATTCAGCGATGTGTCCTTATAGCCAACAAGTTTCCACTTGGGACCTAGACCACCAGTTAAATAGCGCAAAGAAGTTTGCGAAAACGTACCAAGATTAATTGGATTGTTTTTGTTGCGTTGTCTTTGAGCTAAACTTGGACGCGCCATTATTGCACAATTTCATCAATATATCTATTTTAACGCTCAAAATTTACTCATCCTGGTGATACGCAGGTAACTCTTCAGGAACCTCCAGGGGGTGTTGAATTGTATTTTTGTACTGTGATTCTAAGATCAGCTCTTTAGGGACGTAGAAGCTTTGTAGCAGCTTCTCAGGTTTAATTTGAGTCTCCATTGGATGAACTTCTTTTGGATATGCAAAGCGATTCCATGGAGATGCAAGATGAAGTGGATTCATGCAATTTTTATCTCCGCAAATTCTAGTGACACTAAGATTTCCAACATCACCCCAGGCAAGTTGATACATCAATTTGTGGATTGAAATATTGTCACACTGCTTACTTGAGTTGAAAGAACGATAAGAAGGGAAGGTCAACCGTTTTTTACTGGAAGACCAGTACCAGTGATCTTTAAATGAGCCTATTTGCATAGAGCTAAAGAACTGCTCATATTTACTTCTGTAAAGAGCATCTAAATAGCTGACATCAAAGCCACAGATATTACTTCTGATTTTTTTAACGCATTCGTAACACCAATGCTCTTTCTTGTCGCGGATCACATGCCCGTGTGGGCATGGAAACCCGCGATAGAAACCGTGCTGATCTAATTCATTGGGCGTCATCTCGTTTAAATTCGAGACGTTTTTGAATGTCTTCATATAGCCCCAGGTTTGAGTCTTGAGGTGAATAAGGCTTTCTTTTTTTTTTCGCTCGACGCATGCCGGGCTTCGGTAATCTTGCTCTCAGTGCCTCATTTGAGACTTGCGTTGAGACATTCCCTTGTTCTAACAGAAACAGCTCCTTTCGGTTGTCATGTTCAGGATTGTTTGTCGCATGGAGCACATCCGCCGTACCTGGATTGATGCCGGTACGCAAGTAATAAACGATGCGATGACAGGCAAAGCGCTCCTGATACAAGGCTACGCGCCAGAACTTATCCATAGCTGACTTGCGGCCTGCCATGTCCCCCTCTTCTCTCCAGCCGTCACTAAAGGCCCATTCGAGACCAGTGGGGTACTTGGTGCTGAGTCGGACTACGGACTGAAGATAACTGAGGTCTGGAAGCGGTTTGGTGTTCCTAGCCATTTCAAAACTAGTACTTCAGGCATAACAATAATACTTCAGGGTTGATTATTCCTTTAATAAGACAAATCGACACATTTTATTTTGAGTCTTAATTAAGATACAGCTGAGACTCCTTGCAGCAACAGGTGTTTTGGCGATAGGTAGATGTACTTCAGCTTTCATTTACTCTTTACTGTCTCACCATAAGATGTACCTTACATACGTAAGACCTGTCGATTCTTTCACGTAAGGGTAAAAAGGAGACTGAGGTGCGATTTTTTACGTGAGGTACCACTTTTGGCATTCCTGCCACCCATCTACCGCTTGTCAGCGCCTAAATAAAGGCACACTGGAGCTTCAGCCCTGACCTTTTGAATGGATGGGACGAACAGCCACAAAAAAAGGCCCTCCGAAGAGAGCCTTCTTTCGCATGTTGGGTGGGAAGATAGGACCGCTTCTCGGGGCTGCATCCCTAACCTCACCTCCCCTGTGAGGACGATTGATACCGAGGAATAAAGGATGCGTACAGCATATCAAGCCTCAACTAAATCCTTCTCCTTTTTCTTTCTTCCTTTATTAGTCTTTTTAGTCTCAACCGCTTCTGGTTCTGCAGAACTTTCTTCTTCAGGGTTAAGTGCTGCCTCGAAGATTTCGTTGAACTGCTTAGCGATGTTGTCCCATTGGTACATCGGACTAGTGGCACGCGCATAGCACGCCTCACCAACTCGTTTCAGTTCTTGACGATCTTCATAAAGCTCAGCAAGGATTTCAGCTAGATGTGCTGCAGAAGGCATTGGCATCTCCCGGTTGAAATTCATGTCAACGTCGGTAAAGTCTGAACGGATCAGCTTGCCTGCTCCATCAAAGATTTCTTTGCAGGATGTATGGTCAGGAACAATTTGAGCGATACCACAAGCTGCATGCTCATGGTTGACAAGGCCATGGCCCTCACCCTTGCAGGTGTTGACGCCGACATCCGCAGCGTTATAGATCGTGTTCAGCATTTCGACCGACACGTTGGGGGGATGAGCGCTACGAGTGGTCATGATGATACGACCATTGGGATCAAGCCCATTGCGACGCATCTCCTTGCCAAACAGGTTCATGATGTCCCATCCCTGGTCCTTCAAGCCCATGTGGAGATAGAGCACCGCATCTGGGCGGCCTACTGCAAAACGTGCGAAACCATCAATGGTGATGTCAATTCGTTTGCGAGCTTGGTTCCGATTGGCGTTAAGAACTACGAAGCTTTCGTCCTTCAATCCAAGCCGTTTGCGGCATTCGGATTTGTTCAGCGGATAGAACTGACCATCCGTAATGCCATGGGGGATTACAGATACACCTTTTTTACAGCCCCAGGCTTGCCAATCTTTTGCGCCGAATTCGGTGTAACAGATCAGTTCATCCCATTCATTGATGTGATCAGTAATAGCACCAGTCCAGCCGTAGCTGTCCATGGGCATATAAGCTACGAATTTAAAGTTTCCTGCCTCGTGCAAGTCTTTAATTTGTTCGTAGAGACTATTGACAATCCACATGTCGTTATTGACGAAGACAATATCAGGCTTCTCAAGTTCGACAATTTCACGAATGCGTTGAACACCAAACGGTTCGGTAGCGAACCGATTTGATGACGGATACATTTTGAAGGTTTGCTGGAAGGGCGTGGGATCACCCCACCAGTTATTGCCTAAGACAACAATTTCATATTGATCTTTTAGCCGCTCGATAAGATTTTCAGTAACGCGACCAAATCCTGTTTTTGCGACAATATCTGCCGACCACAAGATTTTTTTCTTTTTAGACATCAATGCAATAAATTTCTGCATTAATGTTACACGATTTTTTATACGTGCATATCCTTAAACATATCGGAATACCGTTCTTTGTTTGCTGCGACGTCAATAATTGATGGGAAATCAACGTAACGCGTAGGGTTTGACTCCCTCACTGCAATATGGAAGAACATGCCAGGACGCCCATTCGTATTCGTTTTATTTGAAATAGGCAACCGCAGCTGGTTACGTACAATGTCCATCACGAGTAATTGGAAACGCTTACGACCAACACTGTTGACACCAGCATTATCACAGAACTCACAGTAGGAGGGATAAAGATTCTTTTCTGATGCTTGATAACGCCTAGAAGAACCTGGCATTGTCAACTTCTTAATGCCAAGATGAGTTGCTTCTCCACGATCCCATACGATATGGAGATCCATCCAATCAAGGATTGGGTTTGAGCTAACACGCTGTTGCATCTCAAAGTTCTTAAAGAACTCAACCTTGTCACCTGAATGAAGGATGTAATCACGCATGTCATCTTCTGGCATCTGAAGCAACCAGTTCACAAGACCTGGAAGCTCAACAGCAAATTCACCACCGGCTTCGCCTTTGGTGTTGAACTTAATTAGTTCACGTTGTTCTTTTGCATTACCAGTAAATGCACGATCAAATGGAATGGTGAGACGACGGCGCCCTAAACCAGAGGTGTAGTCAGTCGACTGGATAGATTCGTTTGCCGTAATCATCACGACACCATGAAACTGGAAAGCATCAATATCTTTTTGATATTTACGCTCAGGTCGAATCCAGTCACCACCAGTGATGGCTTTTAGTTTGGCAACAGAACCACCCCAACGGTCTTGGTCTTGAAGAACGATGAGCTTTTTACCCATGTAGGAACCAGCTTCAAATCGCCCACGTTCGAGATTTTCAAAGTCACTGGCATGAATATTGGATTTTCCGACAAGAGCCACACAGAGGTTTGCATAGGTTGATTTACCCGATTTGCCAGGGCCAATAATTTCTACGAACTTTTGTAGATCGTAAGCACCGAGCAAAGTTGCTCTTAGCCAAGCACGTAGGACTTGAACACGATCTTCATTACCCCACTGGGTAAAGGAAAGCCAATTCTTAATTTTGTCGCAATTAGCCCCTGGGTCATAAGCGTAGGGAAGTTGCTGATTGATATACAGTTCTCTATCAAAAGGTAAGAGTTCTAAAGTATCGAGTTTAAGAACACCGTTTGTAAAGAGAAGGTAGTTGTTGTCGTCATACCATTCTTTAAATGGAACGATCGTTTGCAGGTGTTTATAAGTCTCTGTAATCAGGTTAGTTGAATACCCTCTGGGCAGAATGTTTTCCTCTTCTGAATGACGCCAGTACCTAAACATGTTTTGCAACTGATGTTGCATTTCAAGTTCTGACAGAGCAGACCAAAGCCCTGGAGACTCGTGCCCATAGATATAGAACTGAGCATGCGGCTCGCTATAAACAAGGTTGCCCTTGTAATAAGCAGCAAGAATTTCCGCAATTTCACTAGATGTTGGGTTTTTAACCTTAGGTTCTTTGTCTTCTTCTTTTTTGTTTTTGTTTTTATTTTTGTTGGTCGTTTTAGAAACGGAAGGAGGCGAGAAAGGCAAGGTCGGAGTGGGGACTGAGTTTGAAACGGGTTCTAGAATTTCGCTTTCTATTTTTGCTAACTGAGCTGCTTGCTGTTCAAGCAAATCGTCGTCAACATTCATGGCACGGTATTCTTGACTTGGCTTCCAACCATGCTCTTGAGCAACGTGAATAAGAGAACCAAGGGTACGACCGCCAGCTTTAGAAAATGAAAGCCAACGACGATGACATTCACCAGGACGGTATTTATCTGACTGCTGGGACCAATTATCCCATTCTTCCAGTAGTGTTTCATCAAGTTGATGAAGCGACTGGCCGATCATGATCCAAATATCGTAATCATCGACCGCTTCAACAGGAAGAGCCCACATTGCTTCTTTCGCAAGTTGCATGTCACGTTCGACAGAAACTTGTGAATTAATGGCAAAGTTTGCAGCTACAAGCCTGGTCGTTTCTGTTGCGGGCTTACCTTGACGCTTGTTTTTATCTTTAATTGATTCAAGCAACCATGTAGGTAGTTCAGGCAGTTTAGATGCCCATTCAAAACCTAAATTTTCTTTAGTGAAATAACCATCTGTATCGGGGTGAGCGCCCATAAGGACACCTTGATGCCTTTCCCAGAGCAATTCAAGTTTGTCTTCTGCATTTTCTTCCGAATACCAACGGTATTTGTTACGTGCAATATGTTGCCAATTTTCTTTTTTGACAATATAAAGACGACGTTCTCTTCCCTCTCGACCACTTTGAATGGTAAGCGTGGGGGACATAGCCTCATCAAATGACTTGCCTGATAAGCTTTCAATGAGGGCATAAATGCTGGGACCATCGATATCAACCCATGCCAACCCATAAGGGTTGTTGTAAACCGGACCACCAATAACGCCTACAGCTTTGCAGCGTTCACTATCGATTTCTTCAGCAATTCTGGCCTTATCGCATGGATTATTTTGCCATCCGGAAATGTATGCGTCTTTTTTGCTGCCTACTGGCGTTAAGGGCCAATCAAGAGGGATGAAATCAAGATTAATTTCACCCGGCTTTAGTGAGAAGTTGGTATCAGCCATTCTTTAGCGGGTGACCTAGAACATCTACTTTAAACTCTTTACCGATGAAATCTGACTCTTGTAATAAATTAAATGCATGAAGATGCATTTGAGTTGGCAAATGAATAGTATCGTTCGCTGACACATTGTGCATGTGCTGCTTGAGAGACACCATCCATTCGCCAACACCTACGTAGATGTCAGCCATGGCGGTTGAGTTGGACTCTCTTCAGTCTAGGGTTACAAATCCGTTTGGCTATAAGCATCCATTAAGTCTTCTTCAGACTCATAAGACTTATGATGTTTTGCAGTGAGACGCATTGCGCCACCTAGCTTTGCGGCTTCCGACCCGGGATCCTTGGGCTCGTATTCTCTGTAGACAGGTTCGAAGTCTTCATTGAGTTCGTAGTAATATTCTCGTGTATTGTCCCATTCGATACGCTTGAGACGAGCTTTCATTTTGGATTCGAACCAAAGTTTTTTAAGCCATTTCTTGATAGCTTTAATTATGTCCTTTAGGAGAGGACCTGCAATAGCGGTGAAACTCATATCAAATCAAATCAGCGAGTTTTTCTTTTAACTTAATAAAAGGTATTTCTTCTTCAAAGTATAAAGAAAGTAAATACCTAGGTCTGTCTAAATTGATTACACAATGTTGAATTTGGTTGTTAAATAAATAAAAAGTATTCGGCTTATACTCCAATTCAGTAATTACCTTGTTGGCATAATTTCTTTGCATGCCAAATAACGTATGGCTGTGATGGTCTTGGCTGATCAATAGATTGATGCAAGACAATCTAAATTCATCAACATGCCAGTCATACATGCTGTTTGCATGCGTACGCAAGATGCCGATGCGTTGTATTTTGTGCTTGTCATTAACAGCCTTCAGAGCTGGCTCCAACTGAATAACAGTATCAAGCGAAAGCTCAAATGCGTCGAAGCCAAAGTGCTCTTCCCATTCCAAGTCATCTTGGACAATGGTTAAAGCACAATCCACAATGCTTTTTGCCTTTGTTTTTAAAGGACAAAAGCAAGGGTTTTCGGGTTCAGGGGATGAGATCTGGGTCATATTCTCCAAGTTCCTCTACTTGTTTGTAATACTCAGCAACAATTTTGAGCCAATCCTCGTGAAGCATGTCGAGGAACCTGCGACTGATCTTAAAGATCTGTGTACCATTTGGCGTTGAAACAAGGATTGCTGCTTGCTGTACTTTCATATTCAACGTTTGTTGAATGCCTAAGTCATATGCAGCAAGTTGTTTGCATGTTTTTTTAAATTTTAAATGGCCACCTAATAGATCGCGCCATTCTTGCGACCCCTTTTCGAGGTGCGATGGCCAACGTCTGGCATACGGTTTAACGGAGGTTTTGAGGTCAGCCAGGGTAAGCTTATTGTTAGCAACGCCAATGATGTCAGGTGCACCAGCCCAAGCACGACCCTGGTCATCACATCCCCAAACTCTGGCCACGTCATCACTACCAAGAGTGAACTTAAATTTATCCAGAACAGGGGATTCCGCCCATAGTACTTCTTGAAATTGGTCGAGAACTTTCGGCATCCCCTCCCAAAAGTCTGCATATTCACTAGGGATTTCAGGATTTTTATCTCCTTTGAGATAGCACTCCATGCCGTAGTGGATTGCTGTGCCACGCTCTGCCGCCTTTTCTTTAACACCTGGATTTGCTTTTGACCACATCTCAAGCTTTTTCTTGTTGGCTTCTGATGCTGTCTGCGAAATAATTGTAGTGACAGAAGGCGCAGGCCCCGTTGCGAGTGGGGTTGTGTAATGCCTTCTGCCATTAAGTGTTATACGTGCTGCCGTTTTGTTGATTTCATCCATCAACTCCGGCTTATCTACTGGCTTATCAGCCATTTTGTGCGGTATATATTACCCGCAATGTAACATATTTATTCAGTAACGAAAGTGAGGCTAACTGACGGCGAAACTTGTGCAGGACATGATACAAAAACATTGATTGTTTCGAGAGGAGCTAATACCACTCGATACGGAGTCATATCAAGATTGGCCGATGTATCAGCAGAAACAATCGCGCAAGTCACCAATTTTCCGCTATCTGCTTTGTATTCCCCTGTTGTTGTTGTAGAGGAAGCATTGCTTGTACTGGCAGTCCACTGAAAGTCAACATCAGCAGGTGTTTGTGCACCGTCAGTGATAGCAGCTCCTTTATAGATATAGAAAGTCGCAAGGTTGCCAGCATTAGCAAGAGCACCTACTGCAAGTGTCTGAATAATAACCTCACGTTGATTTAATTTGCCATTGGTCCCATCTTCATTGATGCGATCATTTTTCAAGCTAATTACATGGTGTACATCCGTAGAACTTAAATTATTTAGCTCATTTGAAACAGCTCTAGTTGTGCGGTTAATTGCAATCTTTCCTTGAATTGCACCCATCATGGAGCCGCCTTTAACAACAACGTCAGTATTAGAACCAACAGCGGGCGCTGCATTAATAACGCCATATCCAACTCGCAAAGAAGGATTTGAAACATGCGGCTTTATGTTTCTATTGACGTAATGCAGGATATGGAAAGGAATTAAATTACCTGTAGCTTCGTCTTCAATGCTCCAACGAATGATGCCTGCTCCAAGCCAACGGAAATCAATTTGGAAAACATTCAATTTTGTGGGGTCTAATGTCATTCCAGACGGGCCGGTTCCGTCTAATTGATCTACATTCCAATCCGTTTGATAAACCCACTCATCATTTCCAGCAGCACCGTTTTCTAAAGTTGTGCCGGTACAAGTTAAAGTGCCACCTTGAGTTGTATTTTCACAAGCAAAGGTACCAGTTAGATCACCTGGACCACCGTCATAAAGGAAATAGATATCTGTTCCTACAATATCAACAATCCACCGTGTGTAAGAAGCACTTGCTAATTCCGCAGCATTAAAAGCTGCTGTACCACTCGTGACATTAACGTTAAAAACAACGTCATTCAGTGTGATTCGTACTACTTCTGCACCTGACGCTCCTGCTCCAATAGAAACTTTATAAATTTCCCCTTTACTTCCACTACGTCTTAAGATGCCAAAGCTAGTTTGATCAGAAGGATAGTTATAACCAACGCCAATAATATCACTTTGGTTTAGATAGCCAGCCACTTGCTGGTAGCCAGCGACATGACCATTTGGGAACATGGCTGTAAAACGGCTCATTGAACCTTGCCCTGGACGATAGCGGATGCTTCGTTTTGAACGTAAGGTTGCGAAAGAACCTGCAGTAGTGCCAGTCGAGACTGACATCAAACCGTTACTATCTACAGATTGCGAACCACTTAGTGCACTGTTTAATTGAAAATCATCAGTATCACTAATTCCATAAAGGCCATCTAATTGAAAAACAGGTGTAGTAGTTTCAAAAGAATATTCTCCAAATGCTGTAGACGCTCCGGGATTATTAATTGGATTCGGATTTACTTCAAGTGGTTGACCGCTGCAAGTTTGAACCTTGACGGTATTAAACATCGCATGGCTGCTTGGGTCAAAATAAATAGGACCGGACATATGTTTTTGTTAAAATCTATATAACTATTATCTCACCTCAGTTTTTATCGTCGGTTAGATCTGTCAGAAATATTTCTAGAAACACCGTAACTAGCTAAAACTGTAGTTACAAGACTACTAATAAATGCACTATCAATATTTTTAGCAACTCCAAAATAGCTTGCAGTCAAAATAGCAAGCGCCCAACCCAGTACGGCCATAGGTACTACAGAGGAAATAAAATCTTTTAACCTTTTAGACTTATTTTCCTGCATATATTACTCTATTTAGAATGAATTAGAGTTAGCTATAGTTTAGATGAAATCAATTTTATTCTTGTTGTTTGTACTTGCTGCTCCTTCTGTTAAAGCACAGTCAGTCACTCCTAATTTTACAACTGGAAGTATGACTCAAACTGTCACTTCAAGTCAAACAATTAATGAAACAATTTCGATTGAGCGTTTTGGTGGAGCAGTTACGACATGGAAAGGAGACAACGTGTCGGCATCAGGACCTATCTCAGATCCTTCTACAACATTTTCAATTGTCGATACTTCAATCCCCTGGCAGCTGGAAACAGTAACGCGTTCCGCTGGCATCGTAGAAACAGAAGATATCACAAGGACAATTACTACAACAGCTACTACAAATACGCTCTCTGTCTTCTCTCAATAATTGGCACACCTGTATTTGCTGAAGGCACGACAAGCATTTCAGCTCAGCCACAGGCCGCTATTAGTGGATCAGTAGCTAATCAAGCAGTACAAATTAATCAAGGTTCTCTTAGTACTCAGGGCTATGGCAAAAACCATTATTGCAATGGCCCTGTTATGAGCATTACACCTTATTATTTGCAAACAGAAACTGACACATCTGTATTTACAAAGAATCGAAACTTTGGGGGCCAAGTTTCGATTTCATTTCCATTAGATATGGATGCAGTTGAACTGTGTAAAGATCTAGCTAGAAAAAGCTTAGAAAAAAGTCGATTAGATTATGAATTAGTACGTATTAAAGAATGTATTTCTATATATGAAAAAGGATACATGATACATCCTAAGTCCCCGTTTTATTCAATTTGTTCAGACGTTGTTTCAATCGACGCCTACCGTAAGTCTCTTGCTTCTTCCCGTGAAGATGAGCAGTCTTCTTTAAGACAAAAGTAAAAACCGGTTTTAATATCTGAACTACACGTTTAAAAACTGCAGTTGCAGCTAATGTTCCAGCTACAGAAGCGACACTGGCAGCACCTGCTGTAAATGTAGCTGTTGTCATGACTTCTTTTGAAGGTATAGGTAACTCAGCATCAAAGATTGGAATTGTAATTTTATTAACGGTTGGATCTGTGCGAGGAATAGGAGGAAGCACTGGCTTTTCTTGTATAACTTCTTTAAGATTCCTTTCAATTAAATCTTGTACATCTTGTATGTTGATTGGAACTTCTTTTGGTGGCAAAAGAGATTCGGCTTCGAGTGGCTTGCGGTTTTCAACTTTAGGTTCTGGCGTAGGCAGTTCCTTTTGTGGTCTAGTCGGAACCTTGATGTACTGAATTTGAGGTATCTGAGGAAGTTCTAGTATTGGCGTAGGAATTGAAATTGAAGTCGGTATTGGTATTGGAGGATGAATTGGTGTTGCCATTTTAAAAAAAATGCTGCCTTCCTATCCTTTAAGGTTAAACTAACCCATATTGACTAGATGTAGCTATGACTAAAGTTTGGAGCGAATATTTTACTCCAGAACTACAGATACGCTTAGGGGCAAGGGCCAAGGGATTCCGCTACATCTTTGATCATCTTCAAAAGATTAAAAATCCTGTCATTGTAGAGACAGGTACTTACAGAGAAGAAAATAATTTTGAGGGCGATGGGTGCTCTACTCTTTTGTTTGATGCCTATGTCAATTGTTTTGGCGGAGAGTTGTACTCTGTTGATATTGACCCAAAAGCATGTGACTTAGCTCGTGGTGCAACAGAGCATGCTCAGGTATACAACTCAGATTCAGTTGCATATCTTGGTACGTTTAACAAAGAAATTGATCTTTTGTATTTAGATTCATACAATATTCCTAATGGTAATTGGGCATTAGACGGTGAGCCCGCTGGGCATCACCTAAAAGAACTATTTGCTGTTCGCAATGCTTTGCATCCAAATTCTCTTATTGTTGTCGATGACAACATTATGGTGAAACATCCTGATGATGAAAGGTTGGTTCGTCTTGGTAAAGGACGTTTGATTTACGAGATGCTGGAAATGCTTGGCAAGAAACCAGTATTTGATTTATATCAGATCGGTTGGCTTTGGAATGAGGGCTGATGAAAGGATTTGATGTAACGATTAAATTATTTCTCGGTGGATTTTTGGTCTTTTCTGTTTTCGACATTATGATTGCTTTATATCATTTACATTCGATGTCTGCGAGATGAATAAACCGGAAAGCGTAGTGCGGTTTTACTACCTCGACTCAAAAGAAGAGGGCAGTAAAATACTTGCATGGGATGATTACGAAGACCTGGAAGCAGATCTTCATGAGGATCATCTAATTAAAAACGACATCCCTTATCGGCGGGAGCAATCAAAGGATTAAACATGGCAGTTTCTACCCAGGTACAAGACTCAATTGATGATGCTGTGCGTTCATTGCGTGAAGGTTTGGCTTTTGCAGCACGTACTGAATCAGCTTTGATGGTGCAAGCTATTAGTGAACAAATTCACCGTTTGGAACACCTGGGCAACTTGGACGACCTTGTTTCTAAATTCGAAAGTGAAATTACCAAAAAATACAAATGACATTGTATTATTTCACATGAGGCTATAGTCGACAGCCTCATTAATTTTCGTTTACACAACGTCTTCGAAGAGAACAACGGTTACGGAATATTTAGCGGGTTAATCACCCGCTTTTTTTGTTATTATTTTTTAAAGGAAAATTATGTTTTGGCCTCTAGGGAAGCGAACTTAAAGTATAGATACGGCATGACATTAGTTGATTACAATGAGATGCTTGTAAGTCAAGACAGTCGATGCAAGATTTGTAATGTTGAAAGTTCTGGTTTAGTTGTTGATCACTGCCACAACTCAGGTGAGATACGAGGATTGCTTTGCCCTAACTGCAATAAAGGCTTAGGTTTATTTAAAGATAGTCCTGAGAGAATGGAGAGAGCAGCTCAATACTTGATTGAAACCAAAAGTAAAACGCTCTCATCCATATCGGCCACCTCTATTTCTGGAGGACATGCAGAAGATCAATCAAGAGCCGCGTAAAACAGCTTTAATCATCCAAGCTGATTTAAAGCATTCACCAACCAATTCAGCACAATAATTTTCTACATCAGGTGCTTTGATCTTCTTAGCAACCTCACCGACACGTTTTGCGTTCATGCCATAGGTTTCTAAGTTTTTGTAATAAGTGATGAGCATCGCAGGTCCTTCATAGGCTTTGACATGCTCAAGTTTTTTATTGGCCTTCATCAATCCGTTTTCACACATTGGGAGAAGAAAATCAAGAGACCTAACGAGTTCACCCAAAGTGTCAAGTTCTTCCTGGTGCTTTTCATATTGTTTCTTGGTGAACTTGTGTACCGCAAGGAATTGTGGTCCTTCGAAATTCAAATGTATCAAGTGAGATTGAATCATCAGGTGAGCGGCTTGGCTCGTAAGATTGATCAATTCATTGGCCAGTCGAGCTACGGGTTCACGCTTACTTTGGGGCTGTGGCTCATTGCTTACTGGTTCTGGCTCCCGACTAGAGGGTTCTTGCGTTACGTCAGGCGTCATCCCGCTAAACATGATCTTATTCTTGTATGGCTATTTTGTATTCTAAAATGAATATCGCAATTGAAGTAGTAAAGGAGAATTACTAAAGTGAAACAATTAAAGCAATATAAAAAATTGCAACGTCTTAATGTAAAAGCTGAGCTGTGTGAGTCACGAGAAGAAGCCCAAAAGCTAATTCAAAAGGCAAACAAGGTTCAAGAAAAACTCAGCTTGAAACGTCTATGGACAAATCTACAAGAGAGAATTGGCAAAAAGTAAAGACCAGCCTTGAACAGGCTGGTAAAACAGATTGCTTTTTTTATAGAAGAGCCTGCGCAATTGTTACTGGAGGCAACGACCCCCTTAGTCATGAAGAGTGGGGACAAACTCCCCCTCAGTAGTTTCAACTTCTGTGAGATTTAAATTTGTAATTGCTTGTTCAATGCCAAATTTAAAATCTTCTGCTTCTTTCAAAGCAGCTTCTTCTTGCAACTTTAATTGCAATTCATATTCTTTGATCGCTTCAAGACGTTCAAAGTACATGTCTCGACAATAAGGAGCTGCTTCATTTAGAGCAAACTCTTCCCATAGTCCTGTGTAAAGACCGTTGGTACGACCAGAGCACTTATACATATGCTCCATGAACTCAGCTTTACGCTGTTCTGCTTTCACATCCCAGTTCTTTAAGTACTCAGTTTCCATCTTCATGGTGCATTACTCGGTCACAATGTTTACTGATTCTACCTTGGAAAAAATACCAATTACGTCTTCTTCCCGAAAATCATTTAGGCATTCATGAAGCTCTTCATCTAAAAGTTCAGCAAACTCAGCCAGAGTGCGGCCATTAAAAGAGTCGTATACAGCTTCGAGTTCAAGGTTAATGCGAACACTAGCGACTGGCTTTTTGTCTTCCACTATTAAAAAGTTTTACCAAAGGTAAGTTACTGTTTTATATGATAACCCAAATTTTGTCACAATAATTTTTCAAGAGAATGTGTTTGCTGTTTCATGTAATAACCTAAGCGTTCTTGAATGATATTGTAATAATTAATAGAAGCATCAACCATTTCTTCTGCATCCATTGAAGCAGCTAGGTTTTCATTGGCCAGCATTGCAGCAGTAAGAACAACAACACCCCATTCCATCTTTGATCCAATAGTTGCAGCAAGAGGAGTGCCATCACTGGTAAAGCCTGCAATTAGATTAGTGAGTTGTTCATCCATAATTCTTAATGCTTTGTATTTTTATAATACCTTACAAATAAAAAGGCCACCGCCAGCACGGTGACCTCAGACGCATTCCCAAAACTAAGGTAGCTAGTCCTCAGGAAAAGTCAACATATGCTCAGAGTACCAGTAGGCATGGGCTGCATTCTGGTGGAACCGCTTCGACATTAATAGTTTTAATTTACGGTTTTCAAGATCAGCGAAGTTTTCTTCGTTGTACTCAAGCAAGTTGCCATCACAATCTTTGAGCATTGTCATCTCATGATCAATGATTTCAATTTGTAATTTGAAATCGTCGACTGACTGTTCATGGCATTGACGCTTGATGTGAGCATCAGATGCGCTATTAGGAGGATCAATCTTGGCTAGGAAGCTCCCTGGAATTGATGGATGCTTGTGAATCCATTTGCTTTCCATAGATCCTTTTTGTTCGAATTGAATATTCTTGTTGTACTTTAACTCCGCTTGGTAGTTGCTGCCCATCATTGTGTGCCTTGCGGATTGCATCGAGGTTTGGGAGGATTTTGGTTGTGACCTTTGGGGTAGTACTCTCTTCGAGTGTTTCACCTGATAGTGTTCTGACGATTGTGTGCTTGGTTGTTCGGACTTCTTCTTGTAGGCAATAAGATTCTCTTTGTTCAGGCTCCCAAAGGTCCGGATCGATGGAGACATTAACAGAAAGCTCTTTCTTTTTGACTAGGGTGAATTCGTAATTCTTTCCTGTGATCTTGTTTGAATCAGCAGGAAGAGAACGACGAAGGTAATTTAGCAGACCTTTGAGTTGTTGGATTTGAGATTCATGGTGCTTCTTGGCAGCTTGAATCATCTCCTGCTCTTTCTTGATCCGCTCAACAGCATCTTCATGGGTGGCCAGCGCGTAATGAATACGATCAATTTTTTCTGACCGTAGGTAAGCGCAAGCCTCCAGTTCTGCCTTCGCCAGCTCCTGGGATTCAGGAGTGAGGAGAGGAAGAGAGTGCTCCAGGGCAGCATAGTGAGCGTACAGTTCAATGACTGAAAGCTCTTTAAGTTTAGTTGAAGTGATTTGAGTCATTTGTATCTTTTAGAAAGAGGTGACATAAGACTGAAGTTTGTTCATTGCATAAGCCAAAAAGCCTGCAGCAACAGTGATCAAGATATCTTTGGCAACAGGCAAGACTGCTGCGAAGATTGATTCAAGCATTGACTTTAGATTTGCGGATCGCGTTAGCGAGTTGAGGAAGTGATTGGCCAGGAAACGGGACATAGCCCGCTTCCATCATGTTGAAAAACAAATCCCAAACATCATCTGCTGTGAAATGTTTGCCAGGTTTGTAGGTGCGCCAGTGAGTTAAAGGTGATTGCGCACCTGATGTTGTATGTAACAAGGTGAAACGACCTTGCGAAGTTGCATCTTCTGGTGGTGCGTACCACCAAGCCACACACTTATCTGGTGTAGGCATTGCTGTCCGAAGCTCAGCACGTTTTGTAAGTAGTTCACGATACTTTTGAAACCAAGTGAGATGAATGCAAGTTGGTTGATAACCAGTAATTTCAGCCTGGAAGTCAGACAAGTTATTAAGTTGACGCTGAAAGGAACCACAAGAGCACCATGGCCGCGATTCATTTTCAGCTTCTACTTCTTGCTGTGTACTGAAATCAGAATCAAGATCAACAGATGCTTTTGGAAGTTTTAATCCATTTGGTGCAACGATGTGACCAAGTTCAAACTCATTGAAGTTAAGAGCAGCATTTAGTTGGGCGACGGTGGGCAGATGAATAAATCGATCGGCCCATCGAGCTTGTAACTGAGCAGAAGTGGTGTAAGGTCCGCAGGAATGGACGTATGACCAACCTTTGAACATGACGTAAGCGTTATGCCGCCAAAGGCTGGGGCCTCTGAAGTTGGGTCCGAGGTAGGAGAAAAAGTTTTTAAGTCGTCCAGTAAAGGATTGAAATTGTTCTTGGATTGGTTGGATTGGGTAGGACTGCTCAGTGCCATCATTGCGAACAACGAGGACGTGATCACTCCTGCGGTAAATCCCCGCAATGCTGGTTTCGTCAAAGTCATTAAAGGCCCTCCTGATGTTAGAGCGTGAATAAATTAAAGATTGAGCTGTGTTGAGTTCAAGTGTTGGAGCCATTTGAATTAGGTTTGAATTGGGTTAGACGACTCGGTCTTGATCGTCGTGATAGCGTTTTGAGTTGAGCTTGGCATTGCGGTAAGCCGTTCTGCCAACCTGAATTGTAGCAACTGTAAGAGCTGCCCATGCAACCGGGTTACCAACTGTCATAAGGATTGCACTTCCAAGCAATGCAGTGGTAGCGCTTGCTTTAACAGCTGCAGTTGTTTCTTTATTCATTGTCAATAGAATGGAAGAAATCGAATTAATCCAATGAAGAAACTAGAAACGAGCGCAGAAGATAGTTTTTGGCAAGAACGGATGATTCGTCACATTAATGAATGTACCTCTATAGAAGAGCTTAGAGAAATTGGAACACTGTTGGCAAAAATTGCAACAACAAGACAAACGGCAGTTAAGTGGCTAGTAGAAGAAAATTTGGATCTAATGGATCAAAGCCTCACCAACTGGGTTGATGAGGCCAAAGAAATAGAACCAGATTGGATGACTAAAGTCGAAAGACCTAAGCCTTGGCCTGGAGATCTAAAAACACAATCTTAGATTCAGAGCGAAGAGTCTTCTCCTGTATCAGGATTGCGGTTTGGCAGTGACTTGACATCCACTGCTTCAACAGTTCGGTTCGCTGGCAGGATGTTGACTCCATCAGCCATTCCATAGGAACCCTTGAGACGCTTGGCATCCTGTTGGGCATGGATATTGATGTAGTCTTCAAACATCTCTTGAAACTTCCATGTAGATTCGCGATCCTCATCTGGGATTGTAAGGCGGTCAAGAGAGGCAATGGCATCTTCTTTTGTGCTGTAATCAGGAATGTCAAATCCTTCGACAGCGCATATTTCAACATTGTTCGACCCTCGCATATCGTTAACGAGAACGGGGCAGAATACCGTTGTGGCATGGAACTTCTCGTTGAATTGCATTGGGACTTCAGCATCAAGTGCTTTTGAAAGACACTTGGCCATTTCTTTCTCGTAAAGTTTTACCTTTTCGGAAAGATCAGTGCCATTCAATCCTTTGACGGTAAGAACAATTGGCGTTTTATGTGCGCGTGTATTGTTCTTGGTCAGGATATAAAGCAAGTACTTGGTGCGTACAGAGTACTGACGTTTGTACATCTCGCCTTTGCTATTGGCAAGATCAGCTTTTTCTTTGTCTTCATCAAACAAAGCTTTGACATCTTCGTCTTCAAAAGTGCCAATGGTTTGACGCATTCCTGTAGTCTGTTCCACCATCAATGGAGAACGCAACAGGATTTGAATTTTGGGTTGAGTAAAGTTGAGACCTTCCTCAATAGAAGTGTTGGGAGCCATCCCAAAAGTTTGTTTGTAGTTCCAAAGAACTGAGTCACTATTGAAATCAGTTTCTTTTGCAGTCCATCCACAAGTATCTAAATCAGACTTGCGAATGAACCAACCACGCGTTTTTGATTTGTTTAGCGGTTGAATTGTAACTAGGTTTTGATAACCAGAAACAAATTCTTTGGACTGGAACATCTGAAATGATTCCAGTGAACGAGTAGCTAAAGCAGTTGAAGATGAGGCCATTGAACGGTTCGAAGTTAGTTCGTAGTTTGGGCACAGTGGGACTTACACACCATTAACGAGATGGCATTGCCCACTGAATTGTAGTTCTATCCGCCTGCAGCGAACGTGAACATAATTAAAATCGACATTAGCATTGCTGGAAGAAGCAACAACACTAATAATCCGAGTTGATCAATCGTCATCAAAACGGATCATCATTGGACACAGCAACAGGTGAACCAAAGCTTGTAGGCAAATCAGGAAGTCCACCGTTGTCTACAGTCTTGCCACCCCAAAGGCTTGGGGCTGGGGTCTGAGGATTGTTAATAGGTGGTTGCTGAAGCTGAACAGGAGGAGTCATGGAAGGATTAGCTCCGATACTGTCAGGCTTAGGCCCAAGAGTCATTGATACCAATTGAATTTTGGTATTTGTACGTTGCTGACCATTGCCATCTTTCCAAGAATCAGTGGTAAGACGACCATTGATCGTAAGACCAACACCTTTACGAGTGAAGTTACAGATTAGTTCTGCATTACGCAATCTATCTTCTTGCTTATTGATTGCATAGAAATTAAACAGATCAGCTTGAGCACGACCTGTATTAACTGAAATAGTTTGGTTTGCAATCATCAAACCTTCAGGCGTTGTTTTGTATTGCCTGGAATCATTAGGATCAATATCTTTAATGCAGCGTCCGCCAAGAATTACAGTGTTGAAAATTGGAAAGTCTTCATTGACAACAGCAGTAATTCCGCCATGCAGTGAATGAGTCCGTGCTTCTAGATCGTGGCGTAACTTAGCACCATGAATAAAGATGAGTTGATTTGGCGCATCAACAAGAGAACGGAATTGTTCTTGCTGTTTACCGTACACATTGTATTCACATGCAGTAGGCGCTTTATTTCCTACTGGAGGAATAAGCACATTGCATCGCGTAACAGTCTGCGTTTCACTGATGTAAACAACACGAGGAGTTTCGGTTGTTTGAGCGCAGATTGAAACAAAGTTCATTTGATTCAGAAAGAATAGAACAAGTAGTTTAACGTCATTTCGGACGATCTCGGACTATAAATTAATGGGTCTCAGCCCAGTTAGATCCTACCCGGGAGTCGCCTTCAATTAAGCATTGAAAACCAAAAAATTCCTGAGCTTGTGGGAAAGCAAGCATGGCTTGTTCACGAATTGCATCAGTGTGTTCAGGCTTACAGGCCAATTGAATTTCATCATGAATCATTAACAATTGTTCCCAGTCTTGACCATGAATTAAACCAAGGTTTTCTGTGATGTTTCGATGAGTAAAAATCACAACTTGTTTCATTAATAAAGCACCAGCAGACTGAAGAAGAACATTTAATCCTTTAAATGCAGAGCGACAATAAAGAATTCTTCTATCTAATCCAATTAAGTAACCACGGCTGCCAATAGTTTCTTCAACCTGTTGCTTTAATTTTTTAAGTGCAGGCACACCAGTCATGAAACCATTGATAGCTTTTTCTCCCATTGCTTTTAAACGTTGTTGATTCTTTTCATTGTGATCAATAATTGTGCCAGCTTTTGCTGCTCCACACCCATATAACATCCCATAAAGAAGACGCTTGCTGATGTCCCTGGTCTCTACACCAAACTGCTTTTGATTAAACGTATGGATATCAGACTTAGGATCAACAACTAGATTTCCATATTCGCCTTTATCCCATAAAGCCAAATAACCGGCTAGGCAACGAAGTTCAAGTGCTTTTGCATCAATACCAATTAAATCCCAGCCATCTGGCGCATGAAATAATGAACGACATTCTTTGCCATAGGGAGAATAACCAGCTGGAACTTGCGCTGCATTTGGATATCGATGGCTACAACGACCTGTAATACAGCCATTGGTGACAACATCACCATGCATGCGACCTGTTTGATTGTTAACTAATTTCAGCCAAGCGTTATTGCCGTCTGCGATTTGACCCAGACGTTTTTTGATTAGCATGTATTCGGCAAGAAGTTTTGCTTCTGGATAAGGAAGTTTTTCTAGAACTTCGTCATTAAGGATTGGATTTCCTTTTTCAGTTGTTCTCTCTGGTTTCCAGTTGTATTTGGACTTAAGTCGCTCAACGATCTGTTGACGAGATCCAGGATTGAATTCTTCAGTAATTGTTTTTGTAAATGGCTGTCCCTTGACATAACCCCTCTTTGCGTTATTTACCTTCGGTATAAATGTTTCGTGTCGTACAGTAGCGGGGAATACATCTTTAAGTCTAACTTCTAGTTCATTTTTCTTTCTTCGTAAATCATCCACGAGATCAAGGCATTGATCAGTATCAAATGGAATGCCAGCTCTAATCTGTCGGTTAATGCATCTCGCAAAGTCATGCTCCAATTTAAGAGAGGGTTCAGGATATTTTTGCGCAGCGACCAACCGGAAGAGTTTAGTTGTGACATTGACATCCTGGACACAATAATCGAGCATTTCTTGTGAGAAACAACTGAAGTCTTTGAAGTCAATTTTGTGATCTGATAATCGATACCCCCATGCTTTAAGAGAAGCGGATCCTCTGAGTTTGGTTGGGACTGAGTTGTAGTTGTGTTCATCGAGATCAAAAAGAATTTCCTTTGGCCAGATGAGCCTGGTACAAATCAAAGTATCAATTACTCTGCCGTTGAATTGAAACTGAAACAGTTTTTCAAGAACAGGCAGATCATAGAAAATGATGTTATGACCGATCAAAACATCAGCGGAAGCCAGATGCTCAAGAGCGTTGTCAATAGCATCAGGGCCATAGCGGTGAGTTTTGTTTCCATTGAGATCGTGCAGAACAATGCAAAATAATTCAGTTACAGAATCGTAAAGACCATTTGATTCCAAATCAAAGACGAGCCACGTCTCAGAAGAAACGGGCTCGGTCTTGAATTGTGAGTTCTTTACTGCCAAGTTCTGCGTCATTTTCTTTGATCCAACTTAAAATCTTTTGCGCTCCAGATCGATATGGATGGCTAAAGATCCTGTCATTTCTAGAAGATGAGTCTAACTTAACTAAAGAGAAATGGTCTTCGTTGCATTTGATACCGTACGGAATTCCATCTTCCCAACAAGCAAGAACGTAAGTCACGAGTCGAAGTAAAAGACAGAAGCAAGTTATCAGAATTGACCGAGAAGTCAATACTTATTTCTGAGATGTTTGACCGTATCCAACAAAACTTCCGTTTCTCTTTCGTTCTGCAATTGCTTGACTGGCTTCTGATCCTGCACGTTGAGACCCGTGGACGAGAAGAGCAAAAGGCTCATCGCCAAGACAGTGAGAATCATCGTGATCAACTGAGAGCCCGAGGTCATCTGCTTCCTTTTGTGTGTAAACCACACGAGAATAGCGAGTAAAAACATCGGGAAACTGTGTGATCATGTCATCTAACCTTCCGCCATAGGATGCGGTTAGCTTGAAGTTGTCTGGAACCTCGTCTCGATAGTTGTACCACAAAGTAAGTGCTTTGGTGTACGCATAAAAGATTTGTTTTGGCCTATTAGCTGCCACTGCCATCCAAGCACGAAAATAATTATCAGTCCAAAAATCACCTGATTCATGAACGCGAACTAACGGCAATGGTTTTTGGACAGTCATAGAAGTGTCAATCAGTTGAATCAAATCATCTAGCTGTTCACCTTCTTCTTTATAAAGAGTAGATCTGATGAGATCCCAGTTGTACCAACGTGCATTGCGTACGTTGGGCCTTACCTCAGCCATAGCAGCAAAGCATCTGAACTCAGGAATAACAGAGTTACCTGGCGTCGGATGGTCAATGATTGTGCCATCAGCTCTGCTGGCATATGTACGGCAACTGCCCGCCCAAGGACATGAATGCCCTGCTGGCAAAGAAAAAATTAAACGTTTGCTGAGTTTGGCGTTGCCAGTTGAAAATTTGAGAGTTTGCATTTTAATTAAATTGAGTTGGACGAAATCTAGGACTTACACCATAAGGATGCCTAGGAGGTAAACTAAGAATACGTTCACCCCATATGGGGCGCATGCTTACCAGTGATGGAACGGGCACTGGCTTTCTGGAGAAAGAGCATGTCTACCTGCACGTATCGTGGTGTCTCTTACGAGACCAATTGCTGCATTAATGGCGCATTACTGCGCTATCTTGAATCAGAACGTCGTAAGTTAATGCGTGAAAACGCAGAACTTAAGCGTGATGCCGAGCAGCACTCAGGTAAAGAAACTATCGTTTAATAACAAGGGCTGGATTAAGTACCAGCCCTTTTTTAATGTTATCTTTATATAGTTAATTGACTCGTCCTCAATTAATATCCATGTAAACTCTATAGGAACATGGAGCGTTACAGCCACAACGGGATGGCTATACCTGGTCAGGCGCGTGAGCCGCAGGATCCCGAGTCTTAGTTGTGATGAATGCAATCAAAAGAATCAAGTGTTCCATATTCTGGTAGATCTAAATCACAACGTGAGCCTGTATTGTGTTTGCAGCTAGGGCATTTTTTAGTTTGAGCAGCAATAACAGCATGCCCTTTGCCCTTGACATAAAAGTTATAATCTTCGGCTGAGATTTCAAAGGTTGTATATCGGTGATCACATTTAACACAACCTTTTCTTCTATAGATGTGACCAAATTTATTTTTCTTTGTCTCAAGTGAAATGATACCTTTTTCACCACAGCTGGGACAAAACTGCCTGATAGCACGTTCATCATACGTAGAATCTTTTAATTGAAATAAAGGTTTTCGATTTTTCTTTCTATTAAACTCACGAGAACATTCAATTGTGCAAAACGTATTTTTGCGCCCACGTTTAATTGCAGATTGATGCGTCCAAACTGAACGCATAAACTTTGAACCGCAATGAGCGCAAGTCAATTCAACTTGTGGTTCTTTAGTGTGATCTGTTGCCATTACTGAACTCCATTCCATGCAGCTTCAGCAATGACAGGAAATTCTTTTGTAAAAATTTCTTTGCATTGCTGAGCAATTTCTTGATGCTCAAGCTGGGTACCGTTACCCGTTCTTAGATCTATGTAATGTAGCCATGACCTAAGTGTTCCGGTCATATACATGCGAGTTGGACACGCTAAAGGAAGAATAGAGCGAGCACACTCTTTTGCAATTCCATCGGATACCATTTCTTGGTATAGATGTTCTGCGTCTTCAAATAAAATTGAAATTCTCCTGTAGTAATCACTAAGTCTTGATTTACCTAATCGCTCAGGCAAATCATCAATTGAATTTTGTCTGTTTTTATGATCTTGAGAACGGAGATGTGGCACAAGAGGACGGCCCATTTCACCAGTGTTTGCATAACGCTGGGAAAATTCCTGGAAGCTAAATGATTTGTGCCTCAGGATTTGAGGGCTGATTGCCCTGGTGGTATTAATCTCCACACACATGGATGCCATTTCAAATGGTGACCAGTGTTTGTGACGAATCAAATAGTCCAACAAACGTGGACCAGATTCAAAGTTTGTTTGGTTTTTTGGAGCAGAAACACGAGCTGTAACAACAATCAGTTGCTCAGCATTTGGTGTTACCCAGATTTTAGAAACAGAAGACATGTGATTAACCGATTGCATGGCATGCATCATTAGTCAGTTCTTTAAGTTTTGAAAGATGACAGATGCGGTGTTGAGCATGTTCAGATGGTTGGCTCAAATGATCCCATTGAATTTGTAAAAAGCATTCACGGCTCCCTCGTTTGTTTGTTTTGTAGCGATGGCCAACAACTGTACCAATACGTTGCTTCTTGTATTTATTAAGAAGTTCTTGATCAGTTGTAATGCTGGGCCTTGAGATGGGACGCTCTGCAACGCGATCGCCTCGATCATAAGTTGCTTTTTGTTTTTGTTTTGGTTTGGCTTTGACTTTAGATTCAGGCATGTGAAAAAGCCCCAGATATTAACTGGGGCTAAAGAACCGTCGCAGGCAAATATTAAGCTGCTTGAGCAGTGGTGTCCAGTGTTTGACCGACACTTTCGTATTCTTTTAATTTATCAAGCATGCCAGCCATTACAGTAGCTTGCTTTGAAGTCTGCTCCATAAATTTTGTGACTCGATCAGCTTCCATGACATGAACCCGACCATTGGGTTCGGTGTATTTAAAGCTGCCATCAGGCTGAGGATCGCCCTGGAGCGCAAGGGCTTCTGAATTGCGAACATACATGACTTGGACATTGTGATAGTCCTGTAAGCCTGCTTGATCAGTCCACGTAGCTCCCATGTTGTAGCGACCATCTTGGTCTGCATAAGCATGGAATTGAGGAATGAGCTGTTTAATTACTGCAAACATGATTGAGTTGAATTAGATTAGACAGGGGTGAAGAAGAACCACGTCAACCCCAAGGGACTCGGAGTTTTTGTGGTTTCCTTCGAGTGGCAAGTGAATCCCAGTGCAGTTTGATCACTGTGCTGGGACGCCCTTGCCAATAGGAGTGGTGGGATTCGAACCCACACTAAAACGATTTTAAGTCGTTTGCCTCTGCCGATTGGGCTACACTCCCTTGCGGATTAGATACCTAATCCTTGCTGCACAAGACTTGGAACAATAAGGACCAGACTTGCTCTTCTTTAAGCTAGTACGAACGGAAGACAATCGCCTGGTAAATAAAGAATCGCAAACAGGACAGGTGTAAGTTCCATACTCTCCTTGCTGTTTTGGCATCAGGTCAAAGCTCCAAGGTCGGCTTCGATTGTATCCTCTTCTTTTTCTTCTGGCACAATTCCAAGAAGATCAAGGGCATAAGCTGTTTGCTCAGGTCCAATAATACGAAATGCATCAATAATGATTTCAATACGTTGGATGTCTGGAGCATAGTACTCAGACAATATGGTTTCAGCTTTATCAAATCCCTGATGATCACCAGTTAATTGTTCGACAATGTCATAAGGCATTGAATCAACAAAAAGCTCAATGAATTTATCTTTGACTTTATCCCAAGCATCTTCTGGAATTGCCATGACAATGTCATCAACAAGATCCATATCAATCATTTGGTTGGACATATGGGAGCACAAGAGTGCTCCCATATTAACCTAATAATTAACTAAGTTGTTTTTCTCGAAGCTTCAATGCTTCTTGAAAAGCACTTTGAATTTCATCACGCTCTACATCACTGAGACGACGGTTCCCAATATCAGCTATTTGGCTAACATGCATTACACCATTGTCAACACGTAATTGAACTGTGTAACGAGGTTTGCCATTGATCATAGTAAGAACAATAATGTGTTCAAACTTTTTAATCCCAGCAGCATAGTTGCTATTGCCAACACAGTTGCGTACTGCTCTTCCCCAATGAGCAAGCATGTGAGTATCTAATGGCTGTAAGAAAGTGTATGTATCATCTGTGGTAAACCCTTGATAAGAACCAGTTACTTTAATAGGTTCAGGGAATAATTTTTGAGGAAGGTTTTCGTTTTTATTAGTGATCTTCCATGTTTCAGCCATGAGTTGATCGTGCCATTCAGTTAATCTCCAACGTTTTGGCATTGGATCAAGTTGTTTGCTACCTTCTGGTAATCCATTGTTATAAATTATGACTTGACGCAGCATTGAAATAGTATCATCCCAATCACGCCAAAAGAAATCAACATGGTTTGTTTGTTCATTTGTTCTGTATTCATAACGATAAGTTTGTTTTTCACATTCAGCAATTTGAGAGGCATGAAACTTGCTAAGCATATTGAAGAATGATTCACAGGGTAAATTAGTTTCTAACCAAAGAACTGTCTGATCTCGTTCATAGCTATTCCTAAAGTTGGTTTCAACAAGCAGATCGTATCTAGAAATAAGAAAATCAATATTGATATCAGGATATAAAAGACAAACCTGATAACAAGACCGAATAAATTTATCAACCTCAGATATTGGTTGTGTGATGTCAAATAAATCTGCATTATTAGCTGCATTGTTTAATTTATCTGTAGCTTTAGTACACATCCAACTTAGTTTCTTTCGAAACCAAGGAGAAGTAATGAGCCTAGCCATTGCAGGTTTGTTTTTAAATGATGGTGTATTCAAATAAAATTCTTGCCAATGCTCAACAGTGTGTTGATAGTCTTTTAATAAACGATCGGAGTGTACAAGCCTTAAGTTTTCAACAGCATATTGAATATTGTTATTTGATTTGATAGTACGTGTCCAGTAACCATACTTATATGTGCGATCATTTTGCCATCTAGGAATACGTTTTGCCAATTCTTCTTCTACTGATTTAAGTGCTGATCGCATTTGGTATTGTTTACCATAGGAACGAATATGATGATTATCATCAACATCATCCCAATAATTTCTGGTATATCCGTCATCAATTAAATCTTGAGTCATAAAGATTGTTTTATGTAACCATGTAGTACGTCCAATCTTTGTTTCTTTCAAGCTATCAATTGTATGCAATGATTTGCCATGGGCTCGGTTGCCCCAGAAATACTCACCCATTGTTTTCCGTGCAGTGGATGTATGTCTAAATGCAATAGACATTCCATACCAATAATCATCTGAAGTTTTAGGTAACCAAAAAGCTACCCATAACTGTTTAAAGTAATAAAGAACAGCACACGATTCTGTAGAGCCATCTTTCGTTAAACGCAAGAAACGATGGAATGCAGAGTCAGCACTTGCTTTATTAATTTTGTCAATAGCCTCTTGCATATCAGCAGGCTTAATAATGTCATCAGGTATTAAACCTAATGGCATTACGTTGCCACGAGGATGACTTGCTTTGCGCTTTGCTGGCTTGTTTTGCTCTTCTAAAGCTTTAGCCAGTTGCTTACGAGAAGCGTCATACTTAACAACTTCCATTTGAAGTTGCTGAGGAAGATTGAATTGCATGATTGAATAAAGTTGAGTTGAATAAATAAAGAGCCAATGTTAAGCAAAGCCTTGTACAGCTTTAATACTCCGCTGAGCTTTGTTTGCTTTTGAGTTTGCTTTAATTAATTGACGATTGCGTTTACGTTTAATTTTACGTAAATCCATACTGCCAAAAGATGTACCTTCTGGCTTGCCTGAGCCAATGTAATCGTAACCAGTTAGATTGGCCATAAACGATTTAAACAAAGAAAGGCTAGGACTTACATGAGGATGGGGACTCAATGCCTAGTGTAGTTTAGTCGTCGTCGATTGGATCCCAATCAAGATCTAGATTTGAAATGTATTCAATCTGATCATGCTGGGTACCACTGATGGGAGGAGGTGTGTCCTCTGGCTCTAATTGAAAAGCGCTAACACATATTGCTGGACTGTACTCATCAGGTGAGGCAAGAGCTGCTGGATGGTATCGAGCAGGAACTGAGAGGACAGCGTCAGCAATTGTGGCAGTAACGATCCAATGAGTTGCTCCATTTGGTTCTACAAGATCAAGTTCAATTGAATCAATGTCGATGATGTCAGTCATGAGATGCAACAAGATTAGATTCAGTTTTTTCAGCTATAAAATCATTTGATAACAAATCAATTGCAAGCTGTCGTAATGCAGAAGCATAACCAAGGGCATGCTCCCATTCATCAGTACAAGGCTCAAGTTTGAGAGCTTTGCTATCTGCATCTGTTGCAAGTTTTGATACCTTGCGGTAAATAGCCCATTGAGTGTCGTTAATCATTGAATTGAAGTTGAGTTAGACAATGCTGGGACTTACACCAAAGGATGCCCAGCTGCATTGTACTTAAGAATTGTTCTGTAGGTACCGTGAAAAAGCACCTGTTGGTGGATTGTAACGTTTGCGTTGGACCTTGCGGCGTTGCCGGTCAATCATATGAACATAAACTTTCTTTCCTTTTTCATCGAGGTAGTAAGTGCCACCTCTTTTTCCAATAAACAACTGTTTGTTAGAGATGTCAGAAGAAAGATTAGTCATCAGTCCACATGTCAGGTTTGCGTTTAAACTCTGGCAGGTCTGGCGTCCTCAAGGCATCTAGACCTGGGAGGTCATAACGCTTTGCAACACCAGTACCTGGAAGAGATGTGGTCCCTCTCATCTTGCCATTTTGCAAGTTGATGTTGATAGTTTGAGAGAAAGGACCAAGTTTGAATGACTTGGTCCATGACTTGATTCCGGTCTCAGTAATATTGAAACCGAACATCTGCTTATCAAAGTTGAATGCAGACTTGTTACGTGTCATTGAAGAGAATGCAATTGATCTCGAAGCTCAGACATTGATTGTTGAAGTTCATCAACTACTTTCTGTAGCTTGTATTGTTGACCAAGAGCTGTTGCAATAGCTTTCTTTCGCTGCTCGTATTGGTGTCGTTTTTCTCGGTCATGTTTAATTTTGGCATTCATCATTCTTGATTCAGTTTCATATTCAAGCTTGCGTCGCTTGTCAGCTTCTTCATCGCTGCACAGTATGCAGTCAGCTAACTTTTCCCAAGCTTCTTTTACACCAGGCTTATAAGGAAGCTTGGGTTGTAAGCATTGAAATAATGTTTGATATGTCAGATACTTTGCTGCCAAATCGCGAAGCGTAGCGTACTCTGCATGATTAAGATTTTTCACATCAAATGCTGAGTTTGTTTCAAGAACTTTAAGGCGAAATAACTCATTTTCCATGAGATGAGATAAATCATTTTCCATTGTCATAATCCTGGTTGAGTTGGGATTGAATCAATTGCTTGAACTCTTCTGGCACTTCAGCACCATCAACTGACTGGCAAAAGATTTCACCAGTCGCTGGGTTCACAAAGCCACCAATACCTTGAATACCACGTTTACGCATGGATGCATTAGTCTTGGCAGTGAACTCCATCATCTTTAAAGTCCAAGGATCTGGAGTGTTGTCAGGAACTTTGAGATTAGACATTTGATCAGTGAAAGAAATCGTAAGGAGTGTCAGGAGTTGGATCGTAGTTAACGATTGCTTCAATGGCTGGGATGATTTCATCCTCAATCACTGTCACAAACTGTGATGGATATGCATCCATCTCATGACTCCTTTCGTTCTCCTTCAGCAAGTGAGTCAAGCGCTGTAGGGTCATCGATAAAGTTGCACTGATCTCTGAATTGATCTGATGAGGCGAAAGCCGCGTATTCATGATGATTAAGAGCTTTGATCGAAGTAACGTCTTGATAAGTACGAATTTTTGAACGGTGCATTTCGTAAAGCTTTTGAATGTTGTAGTCATTAGCTAAGCACCATTTGACAAGGTTATAAACAAGAACAGTGGGTGTACTTTCTCGTTTAATTAACCAGTACTTACGACGATGATTGTTGATTGTCATGGTATATATAACAGCCTTATCTACTGGTAGTGGCTGTTTTCCATGGAGGTATGGAGGCAGAGAGATCAATAGCTAATAAGCGATCACAGATGTAGTAATGAGATTGATCATCGTAATCAAACCACATCTCTAATGCTTGTAAAGCTTCTTCTCTAGTTGTACAGGTTTGGACTGTAACAACTGTCCTGCCTTTGGCAGTAGTTGAACGCCGATTGATGTAAATCGGATTGACTCGAGCTTTTGCCATTAGAACTTGAGATGACGTGATAACCAACGCCCCAGGGCATTACGTAGCCCTGGAGACTTGATTGTTTCTAGACGTACGTAGTAGGGCTCACCGAGAACGCAATGGGTTAACCGGTAAGTTCCAGCCATGTACCTAATCATGAGTTGAAGGAAGCAAGAGATTAGCTTTGAGTTAGATGGCACCTAAGATAGCAGGCCAGCCGTCTGGATGATCATGTTCGACATAGTCTCCAGCAGGTGTGTATGCCTGATCAAGGCACATCTCTTCCATTTCACCCATTGTTGGTACGTCATACCAACCTTCTAAGTCAAGGTCAGAAGCGCTTGATGGAATCCAATAGGAACGCATCACACCGTATGGATCTAGGTAGACCGATCCGGTTCTGGGATAAGTGGAAGCGTCTTTTGGATTGAAGCACTGTCTGTTGTAGTTGACTTTTGCTGGGTACTGTACTTCTGCTTCTTCGACTGAGCAGGGTTCGTATCCAGCGACGGCTTTTGCGATTGAGGCTGTGGTTGAGTCAAGCATGGTTTGTTACCAGTAATTAAATCCCAGAGGGCAAGCCCAAAGGCTATGCCCTCGGTAATTGGATCAAAGTCAGAGGAGTACTTTTGAGGCGCCTTCCGTTTGTTCGGGCTCGTCAAGTTCTTCCTCCATTGCTTTGCGATTACGGTACTCGATATCAGCAAGGATTTCCATATCTTCTTGACGGATTTCATCCATCAAGCGATCAAGATGAGACATAGTTGACATGAGATTGAATTTGAATTTGGACATAAGCAGTTTAACGTCAGTGCCAAGGACGAGCAGTGATTGTAACTGCAATTGATACACAGTGGCAAAGGATTGCTTTACCAATTGGTATTGAATGACACACCAGGACATGATCTCCTGGCGGTGCTGATACACATAGATGGCGCCCTCCCAAGCGAGTTGAGAGAGCATGATGACTAATGCCACCAGGTGTATTAATAGCCACCTTAGAGGCTTGTGTAGGTACCTCCAGTAGAAGGTTCCGACTGCGTAACCTACTTGGTAGGTACGTTGAATCATAGTTGCAATGATATTGAGTGCAACTAAGAGTGCAGTAATTGAAAAGATTTCGCCACCCATTGCATAGATGCGTAGGGCAGCAGTGATGATGCTGTCAATGTGGGACAGCAGTTGAATTGAATGAATCATTGGATTGCTCCGTAGGATTGAATTGATTTGTGCCACCACCTGATGTAGAGAGTTGGTGATGGCAAGACCCCTCAACAGCTTTTGAAGCTGCAGCATCACGCCTACGTTTTTGCCGCGCCAGTTCTTTACACCGACGCGAGCAATAACGCTTGAGGGGCTGAACAGTAGCTGTGGTCTCCCCACAGTATTCACAAATACATGCACGGTAATGAACACACATCTGCCAATAAGAAAGGGGGGTAGTTGCCAATGCTACTTGGGTTTGATCCAGTCGGCAAGCTTGATGCGTGCCTTCTTTACTTCATGCAAGAGAATCTCTTTGGATTGATCTTGCTGTAGTTGCGTGGCTGCTGCGATGAGGCAGCCAGCAATAGACTTGCGAATAGCCATTGGTAATTAGTTAGCAAGGTAACGAATGTGAACGCAGTGAGTAGCATCACCAACCCAACTACGCATCGTGATAATACGATGAGTGTCTGATTGTTTTAAACACTCATATTTTGCGAGTTGATTGAGATGCTTTTGTCCTGCAACACATGTCAAAGCACCAATGCCAGTACCAAGAAGTACAGCAAGGAAAGGTTGAACTGGAATGCGCTTCATGTTGATTAAATACCACCCTCATTGGGTGGCAATAACTGTGCGATGGTTC
>ERZ869936.240-NODE-240-length-60003-cov-11.836358_pt1 | contig 60003 bp, 48 predicted proteins | sample MGYA00520876_ERZ869936 | MGnify/ENA primary metagenome ERZ869936 (study PRJEB32218, sample SAMN09650985) | biofilter metagenome | isolation source: enrty point of leading RO module | place: Saudi Arabia: Thuwal, RO plant located on Red Sea | collected 2016-02-17 ... | reverse complement strand
ACAGCACCCTTGCGCAAGCGGGGGTTACGTGCTTCGGTTGACAGTTCTGTGGTAATATTATCGTTCATCTTTCTAATTAAATTTTGTGGTTAAATGCCCCGCCTTCGCAAGGCTGCAAATCGTTGTGCGGCATAGCTACCAGCTTCCGATGTCGAACTCTTTTAAATCATCATCTAATAAATATGCTTCAACAGGACGACCTACTTCATCATGCTGCCTGTTCCAATGGGCTTCACTACTATGCCTCAACTGATAACCTTTGTCAATCAGATAATCGAAAGTGGACAATTCCCACGCTGCATTATATTTTAAGCAGAGAGTTCGACCGTTCTTTTCAGCGAATAGGAACTTAAATTCATCTTTCATGCTACTATCAACTTTTGAACACCCGCCACGACCGCACAACATTGTATTTATGCAAGTGTGGCAGAAGGTTATAAATTAGGCGGAAGAACATTACGGCATCTTATCTTTTCAATCGGCAGGTGTGCCGCCAATATCACACCTGCATAAATACCCGTCCGTTATGCGTAATGGCTACCAGACTTCAACTTTGCAGAGTAGGCCTCAATCAGTTTTCTTATTTCAGTCTCACACAAATTCTTACGGCTACGCCCCTCTTCCTTTGCCAGCTTGTCAAGTAGCTTAACTTCCTTTGCTTCTAAGTGTATCTCTATTCTTACCTTGCTCATATTGCTTCTGTTATAGTGAAAAATTCCTGTTCGTCTCCCAAATAGTTACCACGCCTTGAATAGTGGATAGGTGAAATAAAATACTCTCCTTCTCCCTGTACTTTAGCATAGTCCTTCATTGGCTCTTTCACTAAACAGCACCAGATATTTTCAGGGTCAATTTCGGTCAAGTCCTCATTGACATAACCAGATTTAAAAAGAGCATAACCAATTAAATCACCTTCCCTGTTAGGTGTTAATCCGTTATACTTGTAATTCATGTAATGCTTCATAACTAATAAAGTTTACGATAAAATTACGATAAAGTTACGACACTGCCAAATTTATTTTTAGGCATTGAAAGACAGTCGTTTTCAAATTATCCGCAACAACGCCTAACAAAAGCATTGCAGCAATACGGGCTGACGGAAGGCTACGCACCCAGCAGGAGTATTTCAAATACCCGTACTGCTGCAATGCAGAACCGTTATAAACCAGTTTTTGCCTTAAATACATTCTCATAATAATTTGCCTTTGCTTTATGGTGTTTCATTTTATAAAAAGCAGGACTATCAAAATTATTCATTCTAATATCTCTGAACATTTGTTCTGAATATTTCCAGCGTAATTTATCATGCCAAAACATTAGTATAAGTGGTCTAAATCCTTTAATTGCGTAAGGCAAAAACCGTCTTATAACGCGGGCTTTGCCCAATAAATTATCTGTGTTTATTTCTTCCATAGTTGTATAAAATTAACTGAGGCAAAGCCCCGATATGTTATTCCGTAGTTTCATAGTACAACTTATTCCTTATTTCTTTGAGCATTGTAATTATTTGACCTTCCATATATTTGTTCCCGTTCTTGCATTCAATTTGTATGATTTTTTCATCAGAATAAATCACATCACCGAAATACTTTTCATCACGGTAATACTTTCCATCTTTAAATGAGTGTTTTGGTGTGTAAAAATTCTGATTACATTCCATTGTCTTTTTGCCTTTCAACATTACACTTCATGGATATCAATTCCGTGCACGGCCAACATCAACTTCTTTTTCAAAATGTACACTCGGTTTTTTCGCGTGATCACTGACTTCACATCCTCAACGACCTCCGTTTCCGCGCCATTGTGCGTGCGCTTGAAGTAAACAAAGTCAGCGACATAGTCACAGACATGACGTCCGTTCACTCTGAGAGGAAACCTCACCTGATACTTCAGCTCCTTTATCCTGCCAGCTCTCTGCAATAACACCAATTCCATGGCCCTGTTCGCCTCTTTCTTGCTATCGAAATTGACGCCGCCAATTTCTGTCCTTGCATTTTTATACTTTGACCTTTTCCCTTTTTTTAGCGTTTTTTGAACATTCATAAAATTCCGATATTCCGTCGCGCTCATTTGGGCAGGATGCTGAACGGAATTTGAAGCCGTCCCACGCCCACGCTGATGGGGTAAATTTGAATGATCTCCCACAGGAAGTATAGAAGTACCACATTGGGTGTCGCGATTGAATTTCGGGCTGTTTTTCATTATTTTTTGTATTGTTTTGATTTTTAGCTACTTCCTCATGTCCGTGCCGGTCACGTGGATTGTGTTGAACATTTCACGCATCCGGCTTCGAACTCTTGAACCGTAGAGTTCATCGATCTGTTCGGCGGAGAGGTTCGTGGTGAGGTGCGTTCGGTATGGAATCTCACTGATCCGATCATAGCGGTTCAGAATAATTTTTTCCATGACATTTTCCGAATTCCCGAAGTGCTTTTTCACCTCCTCTGTGCCAAGGTCATCGAAGCAAATTCCCCAATTTTTGGTGCGGAACACGTTCACCACCATGTCAGCAAAGTACTGTCCGGAATAGTGAAATATCACTTCCTCGCCCTGATCGGCATACTGACTGGCTATCCATCGGCATGATTTTGTCACGTAGCTCGCCCTGGGATTCTGGGAAAAAAGTCGCATCATGGTCGTCTTCCCGCAACCTACCCCGCCAAAAAGAAGCAGCCCTTTTCGCAGGGAAAAGCCATCGCCGCGCGTTTCAAAGGCCTTGTCCGCGGTGAAATACTCCGCAAGCATCTGGTAGATTTCCTGCTGATCCGCGGTGAGGGCAAATTTATCCACCATATCCGAAGCCATGGCCAGTATGGCCGAAAGGAGCTGCTCGGCGGAAAGAACAGGAGGCGTGCTTTCCTGGCGAATGCGCGCCAGGTATCGCTGCTCGTTGATTCGACCCTGCTTTATGGCCAGGGCCTTTTGCAATGCCTCCTGTTTCTCCTGCTCGGTTAGCTCGATGGTCTCAGAGCTTTCCAAAACTTCCATCCGGGGCCACGCGCCCTGATGCTGCAGGATGTGCAATAGTTTTTCCATTGTTTTTTTGTGTTTTTTGTGATTCATTCGGCTGTTTGCGCAGCCAACTCAGGAAATGTTCTCGGAAATCTTTTTCGGTTTTTTCCCTGACTTTTTTCGTGCGCAGGTGACTGCAGAATTGGTCAATCTTCCCAGCGACAAGCAGCTCCGATCCCAGCGAAAAAGCAGCTGCCACATCCGATTTCCAGCCTTGATCCTGATGCGCCAGCTCAGCCAATTCTTCGAGAGGATACGGCTTGCCGGGCGGAATTTCGTCAAAATCAAATTTTTCATCCGTCGTCGTCGTTGACGATTCTTCGCGCGCGCGCGTCGGATTCAACTTCGACTTCGGATTCGGATTCAACTTCGGATTCTTCTTCTCTTCGTCCCTACTATTGTCCGCATTTTTTTGTCTATTGTCAGCCACTTGCTGACCATCATCAGGAGGAGGAAATTTCCTGATTCTTTGACGAAGGCGCTGGTTAAAGTCCAATAGTTCCAAATAGTTCTTACCGGATACCTGATAAACCCTTACAAGACCCGCGCTGACACATTCGTTCAGCCACTTTTCTATGTCCGAGTTTGATACCTTTCCGGAGACCATCGGATAACACCTTACTTTTAGCAGCTCGACCCTCGCATCAAAGCATCCGTAATCATCTACAATTGACATGAGCCTGCGATAAAACACCTCAGATGGCCATGTTAATTTTGCGACTCTTTCGGATTCCAAGATTCCTTCTCTGACAACTCTATTAGGCATAATTATTAATTTTCAAAAATTATTTACTTCAAATACCTTACTTTCTTTACTGGCCTCATGTCCCTGATTGAACAGGTCAATTAACTGGCTCACTACATTTTCCTCGATCTCTTCCTGAGATCCGGTGACCTGGCGAGCGATGTCTTTCTTCTCAAGTATCAGCTTGTAAATTTTCTGATCAATGGTCTGATCACCCAGAAAGTAAGTACACATCACGCTGTCCACCTGTCCTATCCGGTGGCAACGGTCCTCTGCCTGTTCACAATCGGCATAAGTCCATGGAAGCTCGATGAAACATACCCGGGAGCTGGCGGTGAGTGTAAGTCCTACGCCTGCGGCCTTTGTTGAGCAGATAATTAATTTACACGAAGGATCATTCTGGAACTGATCCACCGCATCCTGTCTCTGGTAAGTTGAGTCCTCACCCGTGATTGTAACTGCTTTTGGATAGGCTTCTTTTAGTTTGCCAATGATTTCCTTTAAGTGCGCAAATACAACCAGCTTCTCGCCTGATGAGGTCGTATCGTCAATGAATTCCCTGACCGCTTCAATTTTCCCACGTGCGGAGATGTTCTTCAAGATTCCAATCTCTACCATGATCTTGCCACGCATGGCCTTGATGATTTGCGCGTCTGTGGCACCGCGATACTCCTGCAGGTACTTCTCCAAATCACGCATTGCATCATGATATTCCTTACGCGTATCGATATCGCACACGATGACCTGACGGACCTTGGCAGGAAGATCCTTCAGCACCTTGCTTTTATCCCTGCGATAGAAACAATGTGAATTCAGTACCTGATTGAGTTCTTTCAGGTTGCTGGCCTCACGCGGACCTGAGCAGTACCGATTCACAAATTGACTATAAGAAAACAGTTCCGGGATACGGCCTATGATTCCCAGTTGAGAAATCAAATCCTTTGGCTTGTTGATCACGGGCGTTCCGGTTAGTGCCAAAATCCAGTCCTTGCCATTGCATATTCCCTTGGTGAATTTTGTTTGCTGCGTGGATACGGACTTCACGCGGTGACTCTCATCAATTACCACTGAGTTAAACATACCTGTTGCCACTTTTTTAAAGTGGATGTGATTCAGGCGAAGTTTTGCATTCTTGGGCTTGTCAATTTTTTCGACGAAGTACTTCTTTAAGGACTCGTAGTTGACGATGAAATATTGGTTCAGCCCGGCCTGATAGTAGAAGTGAAAATTTAGCCTGGTACGATCATCCAGAATCATAGCCTCTTTTCCGGTCCACTGTTCAATCTCTCTTTTCCAGTTAATCTTGAGCGAGGATGGGCAGATGATCAGGCACGGAAATGCCTGTGCTCCCTCGATGGTAGCAATTGCCTGCGCCGTCTTTCCAAGGCCCGGCTGATCACCAATGATCAGGCGCTTTTTCTGTAATGCATACGCAACTCCTGAACGCTGATAAGGGAAGAGTTCGCGCCTGAGCGGAATGTCCACTTGCAAATCCGGAAGTTCTGTCTCTTCCTGTGGAATGGCAACCCCGGGTAAGTCCTCCGCGATTTTTCCCCACACCGCACCGGTGCGAGAGGCAAAGTTTTTCAACTCATCCAGTGAAGTGGCGGGCACAGACCATGACTTGTCGAAGTGGTTAAATTTTCTTCCGGGCAGTGTCTTGATCAGCTCCACCAAATACGGCTTGTAAGGAAAGCTGATCTTATATTCATTCTGAATATGTTCGATGACAACTCCCATACGCTACACCTCCTCAATAAATTCAGATTCCGATTTGTTTTTTTCAGATAACATCAACAGCTTTTTCTGCATTTCTCTGATGTCCCATGATTCGATCGGCTTCTGATGTATGCGATTAGCCATTTCTTTCATGACTTCTTCTGTAACCGGATTGATGGCATATATCGCATTAGGGTGTACCAATCTTGAAAATCCTGGTTGGTGATCTGTCTCTGGAATGTCGATGCGAATGAACGTCGCTACACCAATGGACTGCTCTGAAACCCTTCCGGCCACTCTCTGGTGCCCAAATAATTCAACTATTGCATCGAGCTCAAATTTTTCAGTTGCCATCGCGCACCTCCTCCGCTTCTTCAATCTGATCAAAGTCCATTTCCAGCTGCTTTTTGAGTCGCTTTCCTTTCATGTAAGCAATCACCTCAAGGTTGCAGTCAGATATTGCCTGAAGCAGTTCCTCAGAATAAGGATACTCATCTTCCCACTTGACAAATGGAGTGATGATGTTGATGAACTTACCTCCAGCTTCTTTTGTTCCCACAAGCACCACACCTTCCTGATCACCGGATCCGCCGATGGAAAAGCTTTTCACGCTGATATGACTGAGCTCTTCCATATTGTAAGACTCCGGCTCCAGTAGATTATTCTTTTTGTCGGTGCGAACTTCACGCATGTCGCAGAGTGCGATCATGTGTGGCACCAGTTTTTTAAATGCCTGGATTATGTCATCATGTACCAGATAATTTCCTGACCGGAAATCTTCGAAGTATCCTCCATCTTCATGGGTTTCAACAAAGGAAAATTCAAGCGTACGCTCCTTAGTGATTTTCGCTTTTCGTATACGCACCTGTGGCGCAGTAAACGTAGCCTGAATCACATTTCCGGACTCCTCCGGTTCGATTTTACTCAATTGATTTTTTTGCATGTGTTCTGTTTTTAATTGTTATAAATACCATTCCCTTGAACCGTGTGTTCCTGGAATCACTGAATGTTTAATGATGTAACCAGCTTTTTTCAAAGCGTGAATTCTTGCTCTGGGATCCTCGATGCCAAATTCAGCCCTGGCAATGCGAGCGGAAATTTTTCTGCCACTCTGTAGCTGCCTCAGCATCCATGCATCTTGCTTCTCATAGTGCTCTTTCCCATTTTCAGCCTGAGCCATGCTGACCGGGTTGTTGTGTGGACGGACCGTAAAATCAAGTGCCAGCTGCAGACTCATACCAGTACCTCCTTGTTGATTTCGCCAAACAGATACCACCAGCGAAACGCCAATTGCATGTAGCTGTCCCTGCCGTGACTGTAGATCGCGTCACCCCTTTTTATAAATATTTTGAAAATCTTATGCGGCCGCGACTTGGAAATGCCGATCACCACATCTCTTTCAGCTCCGGAAATATCCATGTACCAGGCGCGCGAGCGGGGATAGTCAAAATGATGGAACGCCTGCTCAAACCCTTTCTGCGTAGTGGCCGCCGTAGTTTTAATGTCCCCGCCAAAACCGGCCACTGTATTGAAGAGATCATATTTGCAGCGCACGGGAAGCGAAAAGTCAATGCCATCCATTTCCATCTGAAAGTCGGCAAGCGAAAAAACCTTCTGCCCTGCGCTTTGCTTTAACATGCTCATGCAGAAATCATCTTTGAGATAAGCGTCCAACATCCGCTTTCCCATCTCCCATTCATCCCTTGTGAACTGTTCGTCATCGATTCTCATGCGAAGGTGATCGCATCTTTCCGGCTCGGTGATCATGGCATCCACCATGTTGCCCTCGCGGTATGCGCGCGTAAGATCAAGCACGATATTTTCAGGCAAAAAGAATTTGTGCAATTCCGTCAAATCAGAATTACTTACTTCTGCCCTGTCATAGTATGTGTCGATTCCGATCATGTGCTGATGATTTTGCCATCCATCCACCGCTCCCATCGCAGTAAAGGATCGCGGTGGCATGGATTGGCTCTGATTGAACTATCTTTCTACTCGCGTTTTAAATACTTCTTCATAGGTAATTAGCGGCGACTCGATCTTTTCGCCAGTCTTGTGCGCGTGCTTCTCGCAGAAAGTAACAAGGGATTCGATTTTCTTTTTCAAGATTTGATCGACCTTCAGCGATTTCCCCTCATTGTCATACCACATTTTGAAGATGAGCGCAAAGCCGGGAGCGGCATTCACCGTAATCTTGTACCCTTCGCGACCCTTTGGCTGCGATGGCAGAAGTTCTGCCTGCGCAGCCTGATGATCAAAGAGCGTTTCTGCCATCTGTGCATCGCGCTTCGCCTCTGCTTCCAACGCAGCCTTTTCGGCCTGCTCTTTTGCGATGCGCTCGCGCTCGGCCGCAGCTTGCCTTTCTCTTTCCTCTGCCTCTTTTTTCGCCCGCTCGGCGGCCAAACGCGCCTGCTCGGCGGCGGCCTTCTCCGCATTTGATTTCGCCTCCTTTGCCAGACGATCGGCCTCGGCCTGTTTGTCCCTGATCTCGATCAGCTCTCTCTTCTTCCCCGGCATGTTATCGCGGCAGCTCTGTATGACCTTGGACAGCTCCGAAGAGAATTGCTGCAGCAGATCATGCTTAAGTTCGCTTTTCGCCTGGTCTACGATTCCCTGCATCTGATCGTGGCTCAGCAGATGTGATCCTGAATGAATGGTAATTGCATCGTAACCTACCTTCTCAATGTCTGGTACGACTTTCTGAAAGTATTCAAAGGCGCGCTCGTAATTCTCTAGCGTAACGCGATTGAATTGATGATGCACGTGATCGGCCTGCTCTTTTGTTTTTGCCGCAACAATGCTGCGTAGCTCCTGATCCACTCTTGACCTGTAATCAATCGCCTCCTGCTTGATGGCCAACTCGCGTCTTGCTTTTTCCTCGCGCTCCTTTTGCTGGCGCAATTTTTCGGCCGCATAATTATCTCTGGAAATCTGAAAGAATGATATCTCCTCATCAAACGAACGCTCTATTCCGGTGAAGCGCTTTTTAATTTCATCAAAGAAGCGCGTAACCGGCGCGCGCCTTGCGTTGCTTTTGTCCTTTGCGGATTTTAATTTGACCATGTGATCGTTGACCTGCTCGTCCAAATCATCATCCATTTCTCCTCCCTCGATGCGAAGGCGAAGCTCCGCGCCCTTGATGATGGCCTTTTCCAGCAACTCCTCATTGAGCTGCAGCGCCGCCGGGGCGGAATCGATCACAACCTTGAAGTCTTCGACTGCTTTTGCAATTTCGCTGGTGTGTGTGGTGCTTTCCATTTGTCCGTCCTCCCCGATTAAAATTCGTTATCTGAAAAGGTGACTGACTCTCGCGGCTGCTGATCATTCAGCGTGGCAGCCATTAGGCGCGCCTCCGCCGAGGGAGCCTTGTGCGCATGTCCGTTTCCGTTTCCGTTTCCGTTTCCGTTTCCGTTTGCAACTTGAGCTGGGTGCGCTTCAACTTGTGCGGCCTCTATTCCGTAATCAATAGCCAGCGCCTCCTCCTGCTCGGACTCCACGCGGGTATATTGACCCCGAAGCCTCAATCTCGGATACGACCGGAATGCATGTTTTATCGTTTTGGCTTGAATCATTCCTGCGATGCCCTTTGTCCAAGCGATCGAATTAGGCTGCGCAGAAAACTGGCGGAGTTTTTCAATTTCATCCATGGTCAGCACCTTGTAGTCAGAGGTTCCGTCCGTGCGCTGAAGGCGGATGTAGCAGGCAATGATTTCGTCGCTTTCCCTTGGAATCACCGCCTCGTGCTCGACGAATAACTGTCCGTTGCGTGTGCCGGTCTTGAACAGGTCTCCGCGATACACTAATACCGGATTATCGGCATACTGAATTTGACCGCAGCGCATTCTCATGTGAAGCTCTCCGTAGGGTGAGATCATCACGGTAAGCTTTCCTTTGAAAGGAACCAGGTACACCTGCTTCATGGCAGGGTCGCAGGAAAGCCCATTCACGGCAATGTCAATGAACGCCCCGTAGATGCTCAGCTTGTTGCACTGAGCCAGTTCCGGTTTTTCGTTCAGCTGCTTCATGAAATGAAATTTCTCAGTTTCGCAGAACATTTTTCCGTCCGCCTTACCGTGAATTTTTTCATACAAATCCACGAATTTTTGATTCACAGAATCGCTTTGTACAATTTGCACCGGAGACATGCTCTCAAAGGAGCCCTGTGCTTTTTGAATTTTAGTTTCCATCTTGCTTAATTTTTTTTTGAGTGAGTGTATAGATTGATTAAATAAATTTTTCAAAATCTTTTTGCGTGAGAATCTCTCGCTTGCCGCGATTATCGATTAGTAACACGCGCCCTTGCATTGCATAAGCGCGATATACCTTGTTTCCTTTTTGAAAGCAGAATGATTTCATGATTGTGTATATTTTGTTAAAGTGAATCTTTCGCTGACTCTTCGAGTTCCTCGAGCCTGCCAAGCATCCACTCGCGATACACGCCTGCGTTTTTCAGCGCAGACACGATAATGGGGATCTTTCCGATCACGTTCCATCGGTTGATCTGCTCTGATTGACCCGCTGAAAATTGGAGCACGATGCGAACGACGGTCTCCGGATAATTGTGCGTTACGGGTATGTGTTGTAGTTCGAGTGCGGACGATTGCGTCATTTTATAATGGGTTTGAGAAAACTTTTTCGCATTGGGAAATTGAATATTGAAAGCCTCGCCCCTTGCTGCCGACCCTGTAATCAGTCAGTGCGCCCTCCTGGCGGCGGCGGCGAATCGTCGCTTCGCTCACCTTGAACAGGCGCATCACTTCGGTGGTGGAAGCGTATTCCTGCCTTTGCGCCACAATCCTGGTGTCGCGTTCCAGATGCATGAGCCGACGGGACAGCTGATGAACCTGTCTTTGCAAGATTGAAATCTGCTGGTCTGCGTTCATGATTGCTCCAGTATTTTTTGGTCCAGAATTTCTTCGTAAGTGAGTCCTGTAAATTTTCGGATAATTTGTAACGACTGCCAGGTCGTGAGCATGACATGATTTGTGCTCAGCCAGCGATTTACAGTTCGCGCAGTCACGCGCGATTTATCAGCTATACAACCCTTAAGTTGCTCGTTCAAGCGGATGTAATTAATTGCCCTTTGCGTTAGCATGAGAGTGATTTTTATTGCCAAGAAGCTCACTGTCGCTCAATCCGGTCTCCTCGCGGATGATGCGCAGCGCATCGGCCGTTGTGAGCTGCCAAGTGTTGGAATTGATGTACCTGCCTATCGTATAAGCCGACACCCCTAGTTCCAGCGCAAGGCGATTGCGCAAATGCAAGTGCTCCGGAGAGGATATAATTTTCAGCGCCCTTGTGGATAGATTCATGATTTTTACTTAATATGCTAAGCAAATATGCTAAGCAAATTTGCAAAAGTCAAGGGGTATTTGCAATATTTGCTAACTTTCTTTGCAATTCATATGCAAGAATCTGAAAATCAAAAGGAAAAGTTTTTCAATTATTGGGTCGAGGAGGTCGCTGCCAAGTACAGAAAAAAGCTGCAGCATATCTCCGAGGACATAGGGTATAGCCCTGCCTCACTATCGCAAGTTCGCAAGGGTGACAGGCCGGTGCCGGACGAAGTATTTAACAGGTTTTTAGAAAAGTATAATTTACTCGACGATTACCGCGCATATGTGCAAAGTGGATTTGCAACATTTAGCAAAAAGAATTTACAACTGGGCATAGACATTGAGGTATTGCAGAGATTGAAGGCCCTTGAGGAGGGCATGGCCGAACTTCGCAGACAAATGAATATTGTGCAAAATAAACTCTTGGAAAAACTATAATGGCGATCCAATCGACACTGTCTTGGTAGAGGGACCGTGTGGCTCGCGAATTTCTATGATGCCATAGCGAAGGAATCGCCAGGCCATAAGAAACCTTCGAATGCCTGAGACTTTAAACCTCGACACAAAAGTGCCAGACTTTCGGCACTGCGAATGAAATGACAGCTGAAAATTCATAAAAAAGATTGGAATAAAATCGCGGATTCAGATTGTAATATAATTCATGAACCATTAAAACACAAGAACATGAAAAAAATTTTATCCACTTTCTTGATCACCGCGCAATCTTTGATGCTTGCCGCCCAGGACCCTGATTCTACCATTATGAGCGAACAGGCCATTCACTTGATGAGCAAATCAATGATGAAGTTTCAACGCGATTTCACTACAGGCGCCGTCGTGAGTTTGGGCGGAACCATGATGATTATTGCCGGTTCGACCATGGAGGCGCAAAAGTATTCTGAAAAAACCAAATCTTATAACGACAATGATACAAGGAAATTAGTCATGGGTGCCGGGGCCGTGTTCGCGCTGATCGGATACATCACACAGATCAGTTCTTTCTCTCATTTGAAAGAGGCCGGGCGCATCCGCTACAAAGAAGGCAAGCTGGTCATGCGCATCGGAAAGTGATCACTTTGCAATATTTATCACATCAACACCCAGCGCACTCTGAATTTTCAGCAAACTGTCATCGGAGCGTTTAGGTCGGTTACAATGCTGTTTTAATTCAGGTATTGTAACAGCACAAAGTATTTAATATTTACCCATACATTTAGTTCGAAATGGCAATGGCTTCAAAGTGGTCGAATTCCACCACTTTGGCACAAATAAGTCACGAATTTGACTATAGCACTCTGACAATAATTTGATTTATAGTTAATTATCTCGCCATCCAGAAGTCCCGTCCGGACCGCAAAAAGCCCTAAACCATTCGGTTTAGGGCTTTTGCTTTTATTATATTACTGAAAATTAATTGGGCTGTGCCAACAGCACATGCTTTAGATAAAAGAGACTTTTTCCTTTTAGTTCAGTATATTTTAACACTTCTGCAGAAGACATATTGTACAATGCTTTTGCATCATTGTACATACTTCCAAAAAATGAACGGTATTGGCCGCTCACAGCATAAAGAGAGAACAAGTAAGAGGTCTGAAGTGAGTGCAATTCATAAATAGGATAATCGAGTTTATTAAACTTTTTTGCTGCTTTGGTTATTCCTCCATAAGAAGAACTTCCCTGATCCATTCTATACTTCATTCTGTTGTCCCATTTTCCGTAACCGGCCCTAGTAGAAAGGTAGTCTGTCACAGATACATAATTTGAAAGAAATATTCCGTCACAATGATATACCATTGAGTCAACTGCAGCCTGAGGATTAGAATAGTTTTTTCCCATCCAACCTGTATAAAAATAAAACTTTGCTCCATAGCGGTTGCACATTGCCCTAGTTTGTCGAAGCAAAGAGAAACATCCTGAATAATCGCCCGTCACCCATGGTTCTTTTTCAGTCAGTGGCGCAACTACTGAACGCAGGTCAGGATTAGAAGTGTAAAAAGCGTCCCAGGTAGCAAGTTCTGATGTTTCCCTGATATCACAAGTAATCAATTTCACACCATAAACACTTATAGCTTTGCGGCAAAATGCTGCGAACTGGCTTCTGCCGGATGCAGTAGCCATGGAATTTCTGGCATAGCAGTTTATCATGTTTCCGCCTTTTCTTCTCAGATAATCCAGAAATTTATTTTCACTGGTAGTATTTCCAATTGTGAGATAATCCGGATGAGTATATATTCCGAACAAATCAGGACTTAACTGATTTTCCATGCGTAACAAAGAAATCTCATTAGAAGGATTAGATGGTTCAATCGGAGATTCATCTTTTGTGCACGAGGTGAGTGATAATAAGAAGCTCATCATCGTAAATACCGGGATGAAATAAAGTCCCGAGTAGAAATTTTTCTTTACCATTTAAGTTTTGTTTTAAGTCCTTTTTAAGTTATCCTGTGACTGGTGAGGAAAACCACAAGCTTATAATAAACAGTCATGTGAATATTCAATCATAAGCTGTTTAACCAGCCTTGCAGTAAATCAAAGGTGTTGATCCCCTGTATACCCTTCGAATCACGGGCTCAATGGTAGAATGGGAATTGGGATTTTATATGAAGCGAAAAATTCAACCGAAAAATTACACACTCTTGAAAGCCTTATCAGGCATGGGATTGCGACGATCCTCTATTTTTTAATTAAGCCAATCTAACTTAAAGCTTCAATTTCTTACATGCAGCTTGTTCTGAATGAATTAGATATGATGCAATTTTAAATTCACAAAGCATAGTTCAAATCTTGATAGCCCATAAAAGGATCCCCTTAAAAAAGGAAAAACCGACACTATGTACAAATCTGCTTCAGGCTCTCGCACATGTACCTGATGGTTGTCCTGATCAAGCACAAAAGGACTAAGAAATCTTTGGATAAATCTTACAGAATACAATTTTAAACTTGAACCTGGGACTCCAGCATTCCATGTTTTCTGTGCAGTTCCTTTAGAATTGCGAGTACTATTCCACGGCTGAAAAACAGATTGAGTGTCCCTTCACAAAAACGGTCTGAGCGGATGATTACGGTCAATAGTTTACAAAGTGTGACGCTGTCAAGTGAGCTGAATTTATCTGTTTCTTCTGCATCTAAAATTCTTTTCCCTTCAGTCCAGGATGGCCAGTCGAATGATGGTACAAGACGCAGCTCATACATGGTCTGGCAAAAACGCTGTACAATCTCCGCATTTACAAAGCAAGGCATAACATAAACTCCGGGGTGCTTCTCTTCGAACTCTTCCCATTCACCAAATGCCTTGGTTCTTTCGATCTCCGGGATAAGTGAAAACAATTTTAGCCAGTCCTGTCCATCCAGGCTTTTGAGGTGATCTGGAAACTCTTTGATATCAATCATAATTCTTCAATTTTAATACTGTATCCGTCTTCACAATCTGGATTCATTTTAATCTTGTTCTGGAGAATATAACCTCAGCAAATTTCCAGAAATCAGCTGGCAGGCTACATCATCGATGATGCTGGCTGTCAACCACAGCTTTCTTAACTCAGCACTCATCTCTTCTGAATAATCATAATCATTATAAATTTTCATGCAATCAAGTGTATCACCGACCGGAATTAATTCCTTTTCATTGAGAATAAAATCATAATTGTCGTCCTCCCCTTCTCTACCAGCATAACCGTAATCTGTATATCTCTGGTGTCCGGCAGCAGAACTCAGGTCACAAACATTAACACTGACTTTGAACATGTCCTTACCCAGGAATTCAATTTTTCTGATGTTACTTTTTACAAGTTCCATTTTAATGATTGTTTGATTTTTACAGTTGGATTATGCAGATAAACTGCCATGCTTATCAGACACAGGCACGATTACCATAATGCAAATGAAACAAGTCAAAACGCAAGGTATCTGCGCAGTGATTAAAATTTTCTGTAGAAGTTAAAATTTCAGGAAGTAGGAGTGCCTGGTTTAACCCTGATTTTCCTCTTATTATTCCGCTCTACAATTAAAATCGGACACTGCATAAGCCAACCCAGCGGGTATGGTGCGATGGCTGCAAGACACCACCATTCCTCATCTGGCATGAAGCATCCAAGGGAAGAAAGCATCCAAAGCAATAAAACTCCAAACAAAATAAACGCAGAGGAGATCATATGAAGGTATTTATGCTTTTTATCTGTAATCCACGCATGTATCAAAAATGTAAGGTTGCCTAATGTGATTACAAGAGTTCCTTCCATAGGATCCAATGTGCCCAATTAAATAAAATAACTCCGGAATAATATAAAATCACATACTTCATAGATAATAATTATTAAATATTTTCTCTGAAACACAATTTATAAAAACACTTACTCAGATTTGCATATTAACTTTCGGTACACTTTAGAATCATACAATATATTGACTATGCACATGCCGGGATAAAGAGAATTCAAGTTAATTACAACTTCATTTTCGCCTACAAGAACGGAATCCGGAATCCACATTCTGCCTTTCATGTCATAGATTACTACTGTACAGGAAGAAGCCATACGGTCACTTCTTTTTATTTTTATTTTAAGCTTATCTGAAACAGGGTTAGGAATCGCTGACACAACTGAATTATATGTCTGCAGGTTATCATCACGAAGCGTGAGGCTGTCACATGTTTGGACAAAGTAATCAGAGGAATTAGGGTGGGCTTGCAACTATATTTCAAGTTTTTCTGATAATGTCACCCAGATAACTTTTCCGTTGCTTGCATAAGGTTGAATTCCTTCGATGATTTTTGAAATGCTGTCTGCGATGTTCGGTATTACCGGGAAATATCTGAAGTTCATAAGCTTGTTAATTGTATAAAACTCATTAACGGCGGGTGAAGATGCATTCACCAGATCAGCGATCTCCTTGACATTTCTGATAATATCATCCATACAATTTTTTATTGTTCCAGAAGTTGGCAGTATTATATAACTGAACCTGACTTTACATCCACCACCTACAGTAAACAACGAATTGGACGGGTTATGCTGGTAGATCTCTATGTTAGTCGGGGCCGATGGCTTCCGTATTCCAAAAGCTACAATATCATTTGTATGACCAGGACTCGCCAAGCCCCACACTATATCAGCCTGTCACGTAAAATTCGTAAATGTGAATCCACTTAAAGGATTTTGGTACTGAGTCCAATTTTCAGAAGACACTCTCCAAGTGACACCTGCAAGAATTTTTCTATACAATTGCACCCCGCAAGAATCGAGCAGATATAAAAGATCTGTATAGCAGACCACTGTAAAAAGTCGGACGTATTGCTGGGTACACTTACATAGATGATGCAAGCTTCAATGTAATTCCGGTCGACTTGGATATTCCATTTGGCTTGCCTGGAAATCACAGAATCTGCAATCTGTCTGGCAATACTTGTTACCAGCCAATAATCAGCGCTGTTTGACGGATTATTGTAATGATAAGGATCAGATGTTTCATTGTGCGAAACAAAGTTGAGATAGACCGGAATTGGGGATAATGCAAGGGAATAAATTTCAACAACAATACAATTAGAAAAAGTATCCGTAACATTTTCCGGATTGTTATTTAAATCTATTTTTTTAATTCAGCCAGTTCTGAGTACCCCTGAAGTTTGTCGCCACGATATGACTCTACGCGGACAGGCCCGACTCCCTTGGCCAGCCATTCCACTGCTTTCAGCTGCATATTGAATAACATTTTCATGTGTATGTCATATGATATCTTGGCGCAAGAGAATGTACCGGCAGAAGTCGTGATGTCTTCAAACCCTTCTACGATCCTGTTTTTCACTTCAAAGACCATGGTCATCATACTCATTCCTGAAGAGCTCACTTCAATATTCATCAAGCCGTCCTTCAATTTTTGGCCCGCCTTAAGATCGGAGGGCGTTTCAAGAAAATCACCCTTTATAGACATTTCCATATTTTCCCAACCCTTCATTGTTTCCTCGGGAATCAAACCTTTCATATCCATGTAAAACACATTGTCAATGCAGCGTGCAGTAAGGTTTGAGCTAAACTGAATTTTATCTTTCTCGTCTTTGGTTTCAGCTTTCACTTCCAACTCAATTCCGCCTGGAATATTCTTCCGGCTGAGAATTGTGCTTATGGAAGAGCTTTCAAACTTTCCTTTTGCGTTATAACTTTTCATTGTGGAAGACATTCCTTCCTTCGCGATGTAAAAACCTTCGCAGTCATTCTGGGCCTGGGAGATGAATGGAATAAGAAGCAGAAGGAGCAAGTTCAGTTTTCTCATGATGTAAGCATTAAAGTTACAAGCTAATATAAGACAAAAATAAGAACATTCGATTTAAGAGAAATCAAAGAATTAAGACTTTAGTATTATTTTAAATGGAGAAAAGAAAAAAGGTAAAAATCAAAGCACAAAGGGAACAATTAAATTTTACCGTCTGTTTATAAACTTTGCCTCACAGTTTCTGATGTGGAGAAATATAAGCGCGCTTTTAATAAAGTAATATTCGAATTAAATGTAATTTAATGTACCCATTCAGATGAACAATTTTATTCAATAAAACTTTTCCTATACTTTTTAAATATATAAAATGGAGGCAACATGAAAACAGAAGAGATTTTACGACTCAACGAGGAATTGATTGATTCCTGGAATCGTCACGACGTTAACAGGTTTCTTTCACATTGTGATGAAAGTCTTATTTGGAGAGACACCGCAAATCCGCTACCATACAAAGGCAAAGACGGAGCGCGGGATTTTTTTAATCATTGGTTTCGGGCATTTCCAGATTTAAACATTCGTGTACTTAACCGGGTGGCTAGTGAAAGCAGCATAGGCGTGGAGGTGGAATACAGCGGCACACATTTAGGTCATCTTAATAATGGCAATGGGACTTCCGGTATCGCTGCCACTAAAAGAAAAATAATTAGCAAGGGCAGTTATTTTGTGAAAGCCAGGAATGGGAAAATTACGGATGTACATAGTTATCCGGATATGCTGCACCTGATGATTCAATTGGGCATTTTATCAGAAATGCATCGCTAAGATAATTGCCGCATTAATGATTTCATTTGTTACACTCCTCCATTATCAAGCGGTTTATTATTTTTATCTTAAGATAAAAGTTAGAAAAAAGAGGGAAAAGTGACCTTTTCAGGATTAATTTTAATTTTTATCAATTTTACTTATCTTTCTTTTACGAAAGAATGAAGGACATCATCTGCTTAATCAAAGTATAACTCATATTATTGGAGCTTCGTTTAGCTGATTTCAATTAAATTTCATCTCATCACATTATGAAAAAAACCGGTACTGCGATTTCCGGAATCATTCCGGTTTTAATTTTATTATGCATTCACATTAATGCAAGTGCAGTCATATATCTTTCAGAAGATTTTGAAGTTGGATGGACCGGGAATCCTGCAGTGCCTCCAGGCTGGACCCAAAGCAGAGTGGTCTTGATCGGCGATGGTATTCCTGAACAGATCACAACTAACGGAGAAAAAGACTGGGAACAAAACACATGGACCGGGAGTGAATGGCTGAAGAGTATTTCTTCGGGTACCAATCCTCCGTCAGCACAGAGCGGAAATTCAGTGCTGTGGATGAACGATATATTTTTTGGAACAGTGACGACTGCGTACGGTTCAAGAAGAATTGAATCACCTTCAATGGACCTAAGCGCATCGACATCGCCGTACCTAAGATTTTATCTGCAATATCTGGCTGACGCAACTTTCTGCAATCTACGCATTATGGCATCGGCAGATGGAGGCATTAGCTGGAATTCAATCATGATAATCCCCGCCAACTCACTCACAGGGCAAGCGGGCTGGGAAAGAATCAATGTACTTATTCCGACCGCTTACAGAACATCAAGTTGTAAAATCGGATTTGAGTTTCACAACAATTTTGGATTTCAAAATGTATGGATTGACAACCTGTTGGTTGAAGATTTTACACCTGTGACTATTACCAGTGCAGTCAGTGGCAATTGGAATGCACCTGCAACCTGGACAGGAGGAGTTGTTCCAACATCTGACAATCATGTTGTAGTTTCTTCAGGTCACACAGTAACGGTGAATGTTAACATGGCCAGATGCCAGAACATGACTGTATCTGGCATACTGGGCTATACATCAACAACAACTCAACTCCTTCATGTGTTTGGCAACATGAATATTAATACTGGAGGCACATACAATGCATTTAGTGGCACCAGTGGAAGGAGATTATATCTTGGCGGAAGTTTCAGCAATGCAGGCACAGCTTCATTTACACAAGGAACAGGTGTGGCACTTTCAGGCACTGGCAACAGTACGTTGTTTTGGATAGGAGGAGAGCCAGCTACATTTACAAATTCCGGGACGATTACCAGTGGCCGAATCAACCATATTTACCACGCCAACTCAGGCGGGGTTACTTATAACAGCCCTGTAAGCGTCTCTCGTTTCATTGGATTATATAATGGCATAGTGAATCCTAACGGCAACCTTACTGTTGGCAACTCTGCAAACAGCACTTCTCATGGGATTGAAAGAGCAAGGGGTAGCTTCAGTACAGCTCCAATTTGGGGTAGCGGTATCGTCACTCGAAATTATGGTTACTCTGACGGAAATCAATTTTCACTCACAGGCTGCTTCATTCCCAGCAATCCAATGTTGCATGCAATAGGAGAAGAAATTGAAACCATTTCATCAGTACGACAAATTACAGGCTCAATGAGCTTTAACTCACACAGTAATTATCGGCTTATCTTTCCATTATTACTAGGAACAAGTTCTACAGGTTCGCTCACAATGAACCGTGGAATATTACTTACTGATCAAGTAAATCTTCTAACCTTGAACACATTTGTTAGTGGTACTCCAGGTACTGATGCGAGCATTGTCACACCACCTACAAATCACGGCTCATATATAGCAGGGCCTGTAAGAATAAACTTCCCAAGCTCTGGCACCAGCACAAGAAACTTTCCTTTGGGTGTTGGAACAGATTTCAATTCATTTACTCCCGGAAGTAACCTTAAGCGTTCCATTTCTCTTCAAACTTCAACTGCCTGGGCAGGTCAAACTATTACAGCCAGTATTGAACATTTTCCAACAGGCATTGTAAATCCGCCGCTTTCGACCGTGATGGGTTCGCGAACATACAGGCTTAATTTAAATGGAGGGCCTGACTTGCCTTCTACGGCCACACTCACTATGGCTGCAAGAAACTATGCATTCGGCAACGGAGATAATTTAGTTGGAACTGAGGAAGAGCTGCGAATAGCACAAGGACCAACTGATGAAGGCCCATGGACAGAAAGGTCTGCTTCATCAGGAAGCAGTGCACAACTTACAACCAACACAAATTACACGAGAACCACAACTACTTCTAGCCAAGGGCCCATTGCGCCATTAGCCAGCAAAGGGGAATATTTTGCATGGGGCTTAGCCCCTGCACCTCCTCCTCCGTGTAATATAAACAATGCGACAAGTTGTTTTTGTGCAGATAGTGTCAGCACAAATTGTGATCTGTTACCAGACATTAAAATTGCGCGTCTGCCTCTTACAGTTCAGGGCTCGACTGGTGTAATCGAGTATTCCCAGAGTGGCAACGGTGCAAATGACGGACGACTCAGGATTTCAGTATCAACTCCTAACATTGGATTTGGGCCATTGGAAGTACGATCACAGAATATTTTTGTATGCGGGACAGATACCTTTCCCGGCCCACCGCCTTCATTGTGCCCCGATAACAGTCCGGTTCGTCAATTAATAAAACAAAGAGTGTATCACAAGAACGGAAGCACAATGACTTATTATGACCGTGATGCCGGGGCCATGACTTATCATTCCACACACGGACATATGCATGTAGACGACTGGGGTGTTTTCACACTCAGGAAATCGAACGGAGATCCTAACCCATTGAATTGGCCGACCTACGGAAACGGTGCTAAGATTGCTTTTTGTTTAATGGATTACGGAACTTGTTCTTATTACAGTGGCCATTGCGTTGATGACAATGAAGTTCCACTAAATAATGGAAACTTTGCCAACTTTGGACTTGGCGGAGGCTCATACAATTGCAGCCCAACAGTTCAGGGAATCACAAGTGGATATACAGATATCTATTATCAGAGTCTCGACGGAATGTGGATTGATATTCCTCCTGGCACTTGTAACGGGGAATATTACATTGTTGCACATGTGGACCCTCAAAATTTTTTCCTTGAATCCAATGACAACAACAATGTGATGGCTGTTCCATTCACATTGACAAAACAAAGTGGAGGAAATCCTGTGATCACAGCAAGTGGACCAACGCAGTTTTGTCCGAGTGGCAGTGTCACTCTAAGTTCGAGCGCAGCTGGATCCTATCTTTGGTCAAACGGAGCAACAACCCAAAGCATCGTGGTAAGTGACACAGGATCATATTTTGTTACGACGGATGCGGCAAGTGCATGCCCAGGAACATCCTCATCCATTCAGGTAAGTCACTTTAATTTAACAGCCACACCAGCTAGTACTAGCATTTGCGTCGGAGACAGTGTGCAATTAAATGCCATTGCTAACGGATCCAGTCTGCAAACTTATACCGTAGGAAGCGGAATTATTACCAACGGCAGTCAGTCATATCCTGCACCATACGGAAATTACTACTGGGGGGCCAGACATCAGTTTTTAATTACAGCAGCAGAACTTAACACTGCTGGAATCACTGCGGGATACCTGGAGAGCATCGCCTTTGATGTTTCGAGTGTGAACAGCGCTCCCATCCATAATAACTTTACTGTGAAAATGGGAACAACAGTACTGACTACTATTACATCATTTCAAGGCGGCCTGAGCACTGTGCTCAATCCTGTGAATTACCAGCCGATTGTCGGATGGAACACCCATACATTCAATACGCCTTTTAACTGGAACGGAAGTTCGAATATTATTGTTGAAGTTTGCTTTCAGAACGGAAGTTTTGTTAATGGCGGAAACGCATCAGTAAGACAAAGTAGTACTGCCTACACTTCAACTGTGTATTACAGGGCGGATAATAGTACAGTATGCGGAAGTTCAACAGTTACAAGTTCTATATCGCAAAGACCTAACATTCGATTTACCAAAAACACACCATTAGTTTACTCATGGAGTCCATTAGCAGGCCTTAATAATTCAAGCATATCATCTCCCAAAGCAAGTCCTGCAACAAACACCGTTTACACAGTTTCTGTGACCGACGCTTGCAATTCAACTGCGCAGGTTAACATTACAGTGAACTCCTGTGGAAATTCCAGCAATCTCAGTCTCAAATCATACCTTCAAGGGTTTTACACAGGAGGCGGAATGATGAAAGCTGTCGCGAATCCAATTAATTTCCCGCTTGCCTGCGATACAATTACTGTTGAACTTGCTAATGCAACATCGCCATTTACAATTTCTCATTCAGAAAAAACAGTATTAGGGACAAACGGAGAATGCAACGTTATGTTTACGCCAATTACGCCAGGCAGCATGAAGTACATTGTTGTACGACACAGAAACTCACTTGAAACCTGGTCAGCTTCTCCAGTCCAAATGAATTCAAATGTTGATTATGATTTCACATTATCGTCGGCAGCTGCGTACGGAAACAATCTTGTGCAAGTTGAAGCAGGAAAGTTTGCATTATGGAGCGGGGATGTAAGTGACGGCCTTATCCCGGGGAATCAGGATGGGTTCATAACAATGGAAGATCTAACAGAACTTGAAGCTCAGCTTATGTTAAATGCGAGTGGATACATCGTATGCGACTTAAACGGAGATGGAATTGTTGAAACGTCAGACTTCAGCATATTAGAGAACAACGTCAGTGCCGGAGTTTTTCTAATGAAACCGTAGAAAAACCAGACAGACATTCTGATGGGTCATGCAGTCTTGGAATTCAATGACCGATGCGTTTTTACTCCCTGATTTTAATTTATGGAATACAAACTCCAATTGAAGAGATTCGATTCATCATTGTTTGACTAAGCGAAGCGTCTGAGATCCCATGTCGGATTCGAGTTTGATGTAATAGACACCGGGCGCCAAATATTTCAGCGATACTTCTGCTGATGAATCTTGACTTAGTCCGGACAACTCTTCAGAGAAGATCAATTTACCCAGCGCAGAATACATTTTCATTAATACTTTACCTGAATGATTATCCGGCCAAATAACCGTGAAAAAATCATGCGCAGGATTAGGATAAAGTACGGCGAAGAAATTCAAGTTTGGTTCTTCTAAACTCACTGATACTCTTACATGAATAATATCGCTGCCAAAACATCCGTTAGAATCAGTAACTGTGACTACATAGTTTCCGGGACCATTCACCACAATGCTTTGTGTTGAGTCACCGGTAGACCACTGATATCCGAGAAAGCCTTGCCCGGCATCCAGGATGATATTTTGACCGCTGATAATGTCTATCGTATCAGGCCCGATATCAACCGTCGGCAAGGCAAGAATAAACACTTCCACGAGAGCAGGTGTACTTGGACATTCAATTCCTGCAATTGCAAAATATTTTTCGCTTTGAGTTAGTATAGGTGTAAGGTAGTTGCTTCCTGAGCCCACAAGCGAACCATTGACCTGGTCATACCAGGTTACAGAATCCGGAGAAACAGCATGGAGCATGACTGATCCTGGTCCACAGTTACTTACATTAGATACTACCGGAGGCTGGGAAGTAGGGATGATAATAGCATTGGCCTGAACACGATTGCTTCGGCAACTGTCACCTGCTTCCACGTAGTATACCATACTAGATGTGATCAAGGGTGTAGTGAATACTGTACCAGTGTCAAGGAGATTTCCGCCTGTTGGAGCATCGTACCAGTAAATCTGTTCTGGTGATGAAGCTGTGAGCACAATTACACCGGAATCGCAACGGGAATCACTTGTAGTAACAGGACTTTGCGGAAGCGGAACAATTACTGCGTTTACCGCTACGCGAGCACTATAGCAATCAGTTCCAGCATTCGCATAGAACATAGTCGTGCCGGTAATCACCGGAGTATTGAATGAGGATCCTGTGCCAAGCAATGTTCCTCCAGAAGGCGCATCATACCAGTTTATTTGTTCTGGAGATGTTGCGCCAAGCAAAACCGAACCTGGTCCGCATCTTGAACCGCCGGTGACTGCAGGAACTGCCGGTATCGTTTGAATGATTGCCAAAGCTCTGGAGCGCGTACTTTTACAACTAGTACCAGCTTCAGCATAATAACTTTCCGTCACACTAGAGAATGGCGTTACAAATGATGGGCCGGTATGGAGGACTGGCCCGCCAGAAGATCCGGCAAACCATTGTATTTGCTCAGGAGAGCTTGCATTCAAAGTGACTGAACCAGGTCCGCATCTTGTGACATCAGAAGTTACCGGAGCAGATGGCGGTGCATTGATCAAAGCGCGAACAGCAGTTCTCAGACTTTTGCAAGTGGTCCCGGCTTCCGCATAGTAGGTAGTAGAAGTACTTATTGAAGGTGTAACAAATACATAACCCGAAGCAAGCGCTGTGCCGCCCGAAGCTGAACTAAACCAGGCTACAGGATCAGCTGATGATGCTGCAAGAGTGACTGAACCCGGGCCGCACCTTGAACTATCAGCTGCAGAGGGTGCTGCAGGTAAAGGATTAATAATTGCCTGAACGCTGACTCTTGAACTTGAACTACAACCATTATTTGTTTCTACATAATAAGTAGTTGTGGAACTGAGCACAGGCGTTGTAAAAGAGCTTCCGCTGCCTATTTGAGTACCACCGCTCGGTACGCTGTACCAGAATACAGGGTCTGTTGCAGTTGCCGTGAGTGTAACCGTTCCGTTGCCGCATCGTGACACATTGCTTGCGCTTGGCAATGAAGGTGCATTATTTACAGTAGCAGTAATACTAACCCTGGCAGAGCGGCAGGTATTACCGGCTTCAATGTAATATGTAGTTGTGGCACTTATCGAAGGAGTCGTGAATGACAATCCGGTTGCAAGGAGATTTCCTCCGGAAGGAGCATCAAACCAGTACACCTGCTCAGGAGAGGTTGCAGTGAGGGTAACAGTTCCCGGACCGCATCGTGATGCGCTGTTTGGAACTGGTGCTGACGGTACAGCATTAATCACTGCCTGAACAGCAGTTCGATTACTGCGGCAAACAGTTCCTGCTTCCGCATAATAAGAAGTTGTTGTGCTGATAGAAGGCGTTGTAAATGATGAGCCAGTGGCCAATGCTGTGCCACCGCTTGCAGAGGAGTACCAGGTAACGAGTTCAGGAGAAGTAGCGCTGATGTTTACAATACCCGTGCCGCAACGGGAACCCGGAGTTCCAACCGGTGCTGAAGGAGCAGATGCAATGATGGCCTGAACGGGAATACGGCTGGTTCTGCAATTATACCCAGCTTCTGCATAGAAAGTAGTTGTCGAAATTAGTGAAGGTGTGGTAAACACTGAACCTGTATGCAGCAATGTTCCACCGGTAGAAGAATCGTACCAATAAACTTGTTCGGAAGAAGACGCTCTGAGTTGCAGCACTCCAGGTCCGCATCGGGTAGAATCTGAAGCAGTCGGTGTTGCTGGTGCATAGTTTACTATCGCTTCGGTGGCTGTTCTTACGCTAGGACATATATTGGTTGCCTGTGCGTAGAATGTATCTGTAACTGATAAAACAGGAGTTGTAAAACTTGAGCCGCTTCCGATTGAACTACCTCCGTTGGCAGTATTAAACCAGGTGATACTGTAAGCTGAGGAAGCTGTAAGAGTAAGAGTTCCGTTTCCGCAGCGTGTAGCTCCCATTGTTACCGGAGCAGGAGTTGAGCTTATGTTTACTGTGACCGGAACACGGCTGCTTGGACATACTGTTCCGGCCTCCACATAAAATATAGTGTCGTTATTCAGAATGTTTGTAGTGTAAGTGCCGCCTGTATGAAGTACAGCACCACCAACTGATGCATTATACCATCTCATCGGTTCAGCATGAGTTGCGCTGAGCGTGACAGATCCCGGCCCGCAGCGTGTTACATCATTCGTTGAAGGCTGAGTGCTTACAGCATTTATTGTTGCAGTGGCAGAAACAGCGTTGCTGGGGCAAATTCTGCTTGCCACTGCGTAGTATGTTGTTGTTGAAGAAAGATTCGGAATCACAAGCGAATCACCTATTGCAAGGAGATTTCCACCAGGTGCATCATACCAAAAAATTGAATCTGTAGCATTGGCATATAATGTAATTGCACCTGCATCGCATCGCGAAGCTGACTGAGTGACTGGATTCGGAGCCTGAGTAACAACTGTGACATTTACAGGATCAGAAACCATTGAACAACCAGCATTAGAGATAGCAACTGAATATGCACCCGCACTGGTTGCAGAGTATGAATTTGAAGTGGCTCCGGGAATATTTGATCCGTTTTTCAACCATTGATATGAATAACCTGCAGTATGGGTTACTGATAGGTTTACACTGCCCGGAGAACAAAATGTAGTATTGCCAGCAACATTTACAGGTGTCGATAAGAGAGGACTGTACGCCCTTCCTGGTGAACCGCCAAGACATCCGGCAAACCAGCTGTTTCCATCATTCAAGTTAGCAGTGGGTGAAGAAAGCTCGAGCGTATAACCTCCGCCATCTGCACCAAGAGGCCATGGATGGACGTCCTGATAGGTCATGGAGAGATATAGATTGTCATTATGATCAAAGAGCCGTATCTCTTCACCACCATTACTCAGATTAAATCCAATCGGTCCAATTTTATTCGTGACAGAAGGATATCGCTGTCTGAATGCTGCAGTATCTTCAATGAGGACCAGAAATCCCCCGGCTGGTATCACGGTTCCGGTAGGAAACTTAAAAGTATGATGATCTTCCTCATCTCTGAATTTCCATCCTGAAATATCAAGGGCAACTGTACCATAGTTATACAATTCAACCCAGTCACCGGAATTCATTGCACCGTCTGAATTATAATTAATCTCATTGAAGGTTAGCTGAGGTGCAACTGCTGATCCCGTAAAATAGGCAGTAATGGCATCGTTAGCAGTGAAGTTGAATGTAGCTGACTGATTCGGATTGTTTGAAGGGATTGCTACATTGGATCTCCAGTGGCTGAAAGTGTATCCCGGATTCGGAATTGCAGTAATGGTAACAGGATTTCCGTTGAAGTAAACTCCAGACCAAGGGTAAGAAGAAGGTGTGATTGTACTGATCTCTATTCGTCCGGAACCGGGAGGTGAGGTTTGCAAAGTCAGCGTGACCTGGCTCGTAAGCGAGAAACCGCTGCGTATATAATTCCGCATGATAGAGGGTCTGGAACTTACAAAATTCATCATTGAGTTGATATTGTTTTGCCAGGTTGTAGTGTTGCTTCCCCATTTGGCGAAATGTGCAGGCATATCATTGGCCATTGAATCCCTGAAATGCATCATCTGAGGGCTGACATTCGCGGGGAGGTAAATAGTATTGATAAGGTCAGCGTAGCGGTTTATAAAGTATCTCTGGTAGGTCGGGTTTTTCAGAATTGCATCAAAGAGTTCTGAAGAGTGGCTGAAAGCTGCGGGGTTTCGCGCAATTTCAAGCCGGTTGTCATTTACACTTCCTTTCAGACCGAAACCAAAATCAGTATCATAAAGCAAATATCTCCATTTAGAGCCAGGAGCATTGGGCCTCCACATTTTAATGTTATTGGTCCAATCGCCAATCCAGTCACCATTATTGTAATATGTCTGTGCGATGAAATAATCAGTGAAGTTTTGCAGATCAAGCACAGAATTCATGTAGTCATAATACTGCTGGGTATTTGGATTCTGAACCGTTGCATAATTGTACATAGTCCAATAGCTCGCATCAGAACCTTCTTTTACAGTAATGGTTGATCCGTCTTCTTTTAAATAATCTATTTCGCTTTTCTTCAGGCCGAAATTATTTTTCATCCAGTTATCATCATGATTTTCATGAATTGTGTAAACACCCCAGAATTCTCCGTTGAGATACATGGCACATGGCTCGGTGGCAAGATATCCGCTGTATGTATTTTTCATGATTCTTTCCATGAGCGCATCTCTGAAATGAACGACATTCCAATCAGTTCCTGAATTTCTCAGGATGAGATTATCATGTTTATCGATGAATGGTTTATCTGGAAAGAATGGATAATTGATTTCTGATGTACCAAACCTGTCGCTCAATTTAATCTCGAAACTTTTCTGAGGTTTTGCCCTTGAGTAGTTACCGTAAATTTCTATTTCAGCGTCAAATCTTGTAATGCGGTTTTTCCCTTTATCATAATATTCGATAGCAGCAGGCTTCTCCCAGTTCTGCCAGAAGTTTGCCCCTTTGTAGGGAGAATTAGGTTCCGCATTCGGACCCATCACATAGATTCCGGTATTATAATCCCAGAGATTCAAGCTGTCTGTTGTGATAGTGAACACAGGCAACTTCACATTTTCATTGATGAAATATGTATTGGTGATCACCGGGCTGGGTAAATAGCCAGAAGCAAAAACACGTGCTCTCAGGGTTTTCGTACTGTTCACATTCAAGGCTGAGGTATACTGTGTGCTGCTGGCAACCGGAGCATCTCCGTTTGTTGAATATCTTATTACTCCGCCGGGAGTAGTCGTTGTGAGAGTAATGGTTCTTGCACTCGGATACCACCCACCTCCTACTGAAAATACAGGGCTTGAAGCATAACCCAGGTAACATACAGAAGAATTATTGGTCGCATCCGGTGTAGGCAGATTAAAATGACACCAGGTGGAACTTCCATCAGGTTTGCGCCCAAAGGAATGATCCATATCCATAGTAGTATATGTTTTCTGATCAAGCACAGTTCCTGCAGCATTGGTCAGATAAACAGTCTCCCCTGTTCTACTCAATTTGAATTTAGCGTTAAAGTAATCTTTAGCAGGCGCTCTGAACCAGGAAGGCGGGTTTGCAAAAGTGAGTCCTGTATTTTTCATCCCGAAAAACAGATAAGGAATGGATGATAAATCAGATGAACTCGCACTGTTATTATGAGTTTGAATTGCAAGCACATTATTTCCGTTGCGAATAATACTTTTCAGTACTGAAGGCGGAATAAAAAATGAATCCGGTAATTGACCCTGATACATCAACGCTTCATGTGAGCCGGTAGCCAGAACATTCCATGCGGGACGATTACCGGAATTGCCCATGTTTTTTCTTGCTATTTCAACACCATTCAGATATGCGACAAATCCGTCATCATAATCCATATAGAATACACACTTCAGAATTTGAGAAGTATCCGGGATGTTGAATGACTTCCTCATAAACACGGATATTGAAGAGCTTGAAATCACAGTTCCATCATCACCATCTCCAAAACCAATTCCTCCGTTTCCTGAAGCCCATGGTGATTCATTGAATGTCAGATTTCTCCAGTTCGTATCTATTGACGCGGAACCTACTGCATACTTCCATGAAGAGAGTGCATTCACTGACATTTCCCAATGGTGAACGATATCGGTGCTGTTAGAGTCAGATGCAAAAATCAAAGTTCGTTGACCGGCACCAAGCGTAAACGACGGAAACATGAAACGATGAGGCTTTGAAATGTCATCAGTGAGTCCATAGCCGCTCATGTTTACTGAAGAACCACCATTGTTGTAAAGCTCAATCCAGTCATCATACTTTCCGTTTGAGTTTTGAATGACTGTGACATTTGAGGGGCATAATTCATTTATCAATACCTGGGAGCTGACCCTATTGAAAAAAACGGTGAAAATCAGGCAAAGCAGTATCCTTGGTAAAGCTGTGTTCATGAATAATGTAAAAATTATAGTTGATATGTTAAGCTAAAGCAAAAATAATTGATTCGCCGTCGGAACTCAGTTTAAATTGACAAACACCTAGAATTACTTGGTGAATGGAGGTTTTCAACACATAAGGTAAAACTGCTTTCAACGTAAAATCAATCAAAAATACTGAAGTTACAAGTACGAATTTTCCTAAAGAAGAAATGTTATCAATACTCTCCTCCTGAAACCCTTGAATTGAGCTCATTTCCAGGAGGAAAGGACGGCAACCTGGCAGGACGGGATGTGAGGAAAGCCGTATCAGAAAGGGATTTCATAAAAGATATGATCTGCGCAATTTCAGTTTCAGTAAGATGCAGGGAATCAGAAGAAAGTGTCTGATTTGGAATATCCAATCCAATACCCTGTCCTCCACCACGATTATAAAATTCCATCACATCTTCAAGGCGCTCAAAGACTCCGTTGTGCATATAAGGAGCTGTATGTTCCACATTTCTAACCGTAGAGGTTTTAAATGCCCTGTAATAAAAAGGCATGGGTATGGTGGAAGCGCGTCCGCTATCAGGATCGGGAAGTGGGTTGTTTAGATCTGAATTAGCCGGAACGCCCAGCACTTCAAGTTCAGTTTGAAAATAATTTGGCGGAACAGTGCCACCGAACAAAGGCAGAAAATGACATGACGCGCAGTCGGCTTTTCCCATGAATAAATTAAATCCGGCAATCTCATCATTGCTAAGGAGGTTAGCATGACCACGAATACTCTGGTCAAATCTGGAATTCAATCCGATTAATGTTCTTTCATATTCGGCAATTGCTGCAAGTATAGTACGATTGGAAATTAGAGTATCCTCCTCCCCTCTGAAAGCTTCCCGAAAAAGTTTTACGTATTCATCTGACTTGCGCAGTTTAAATGCCACAGCTGTAAAATCTCCGTGCATTTCGGCAGGATTGTTCAGCACTTCGCTTGCCTGGTTTTCAAAAGTGAACGCTCTTCCGTCATGAAACAGTTTTCTCTGAAGAACAGAGTTAATGAGAGTCGGTGCATTTCTTGTCAGAGTCGAGCTTCTGTCAATCGCAATGCTTTTAGGCAGACCATCGGTAAAAGCCTTCTCAGGTTGGTGGCAGGAAGCACAGCTTCTCTGATTGTTGAGTGACAAGGCAGGATCAAAGAAAAGCTGCTTTCCAAGCTCGGCAATATTAGCTCTGTTTGAACTTCTTCTTCCGGGAAGAAAATGATTAGTGTTGAAAGCTGCCGGATCAAATATGGAACTTGCTGTAAAATTTACAGCACCAGGCCTGAGCATTGGGTCCTTCATGAGCATGAAGCGTGACTTGTTCAACACATCTGAAAAGGGAATATAAAATTGAGAGTAAAGAGTGAAATAATCAGGTAATTCCTGTGATTCCATTTGCATCAGATACTGACTGAGCAAATTAAGTTTTTGGGTAAACTCCGACTTTAGTTTGCCTTCCCATACAGGGTTGGATCGATACAGCTCATTGAAAAGAAACAGTTTATAGTGAAGCATGGCGCGCGCTTCTGCAAATGCATTATCTGCAAAGGGAGTTTCCATATTGGTGACTCCAATTAAAAAGATATTGAGGAGCTGCAATTGCACAGCATTGAAAAATTCATGCTCCGGCATTTCACTTGCCTGAATGAACTCAGGCAATTGCTGAAGCAGACTAATGATGCGGCTGATCTCTTCGCTTCTTTTCAATTTACCATCCAGCGTTGTATCATTAAAAATGTAGCGCTCCAGAACCTGAATTCCAATGGGCTCTCTCATAGGAGTAATTTCATCTTCCTCATCCGGCACTACCATATCAGGAGAATTGAGAGCGACGGCTTCTTCATTGAAAAAATGAATTATAAAACCTTCGATTGTCTTATATAGATTACGGCAATCTTTGAACGCCAGTCTCAGACTCTCACTATCTTCCTTTTTCATGTCTTTCACCGCTAAGGAAGCAAGATGCTCAAACGATTTTATCACAGAATCAGTCTGATGTCTGAGAAGATTTTTAAGTACAACCTGGGAATATTCAGACTTGGCAATTCCTGCTTTAAAGGATGATAGCATATATACACCTCCTGCAGCAAGCAGAAAAAGAAAAACATGTTTGGCTTTTAACTTCATCAGGATGAAAATTGAATCACGGGAATAAAATCTTCAATCGTAAAATACGACATTAGTATAATTCGGCAAAAACATTAGGAAAAAAAATCAGCGGCTAATGGGTAAAAAAACCCTGAGTCGTTGCACAGTTCCAGGACCATACACTTCAAGTACATGCAAACCTGAAACATTTTTATCAATGGGAAAAAGAAATTTGTTTGAATTATGCACGCGTGATTCTTTGATTTTCCTGCCGCTCAGATCAAACAAATTTACCTGTAGAATTTTTTCATTGGCTGCTGCCTGAATCATGAGGCCGCTGCTTACAGGATAAGCAAGCAAATGTTCAGTTGTTTTTTGGGATTCAGAAATTGAAGTGGCTGTAAAGGGAGCATAACTATACCTCACTTCACCGGAATTGAAATGTGACCAGAACACATGAATGCCATAATCATCAAGGACCACATCAGGATTAGATAAACCTGTTCCAGGTTCGAATGCCACTACTTCATAAGCATTGAACAGATTAGAAAACCCTTGCATGGAATAAGCGACCACAATTTGCGATGAGCCGGCCGCATTCTGCTGCCACACAACTGCAACGCGATCACCTTTTTTGTCGATTCGCGGATAATTCTGTTGAGACAATCCTGCAAAGTCACCTGTGATATCCAGATTGTACAGAAATCCGTTCGTGAGATCCACCCCAGAAAAATACACAAGTGATTTCCCTGAAGAGCGGCTCATCCACACGGTATAAAGTGAATCGCCGAATAAAACGGCATCTGGTCCGGAAGAAGGACAAGCGTTTACTATCCAGCCAGTCTGGTCAATCGGTACACCCAGAGTAAAAGTGATTCCATCGTCTGTACTTGCAGCAGCCCAAATGTTTCTGAGATTATTTAAATTATCCCGATACTGTACAACCTGATATTTTGAATTCGCAAGCATGCTTGCAGTGCAGCAGTCACAGGCTTCGCCACCGGAGTGTACTGAGGCGTGCACATCGGCACTGAAAGTCAATCCACCATCAGAAGAATTAGTCACCACATAACGCGGATCACCGAACATAGGGTCAAACTTCATGAATGAGACGACCGGGTTTCCTCCCGGCTTTACAGCTACAGCAGGGAAGCGGGAAAGACTGTCAGCGATATTATCCACAGCCACCGGAGTCTGAAAGTTGAGTCCCCCATCGAGAGAACGACTGATGTATACATGACTCGTGTCTTCCGGCTGTTCTTTATAAACTATAAAAATCGTATCGCCTGAAGAAGCCATGTCCGGACCAGCCCAGTCAGAAGTGAATATATTCATACCGACAGGTGGAATTCTACGAGGAGCAGTGAAAACATTTCCATTTCTAACGGATGAGTACTGCGTTTTCTGACCCAGTTGGCCCCACATCACCACTACCTGACCGGATCCGTTCAACACAGCGCGAGGACGAAGGTTGCCATAAGAATTACCTGACACTACAGCCTGTGGTGAAGACCAGTTAAGTGTATTTTGCGCCAGACTATACTGTAAAATGCCAAAAAATGAAAATGTAAAAACGAGGGTGCGTACTAATTGGGAGTTCATATGAAATCGAATTACCGGTTAATGCAACTTTTCTCTCTTCAGCAAATAAGGAAGCAAGACTTGCTCATATCCGGCATTGATATCAGCTTCCACAAAGTCAATTCTATATTGAGCGCAGCGAAGCCTAAGCTCTTTCTTGTATTTTGCTATCGCCTGTACATATTCACTTTTGATTTCATTGGAATGTACCTTGATTTGCTCCCCCGATTCCACATCCACAAAAAGATAAGGACGGTTTTCAAAGTCGAACTCCTCTTCCTTCTTCCTGTCCACCACATGAAAAAGCACTACCTCATGTTTATTGTGCTTCAGGTGCTGTAGGGCGGCAAACAATTCATCAGGATCTTCGTCATTTTCCATCATGTCACTGAATATGATCACCAGAGAACGTTTGTGGATGGTTTCTGCAATCTCGTGGAGGGCTGAAGCAGCTGATGTATTCCTTCCGGTCTGGATATTAGCTCCGGTAATGAGTTTTTCCATCTCGGCGAACATCATTTTGTGATGAACCTGGCTGGACCGGGCACCGGTATTCAGCTCCACTTTGTCTGAAAAAACACTCAGTCCGACTGCATCACGCTGAGTCCTGAGTAAATGCGTGATGGCAGCAGCGCAATGAACTGAAAAAGATATTTTATTCAGCAAACCCGGCTTTACTTTTTCCGGATAATGCATGGAAGATGAATTGTCGAGTATAAGCTGACATCGTAAGTTCGTTTCTTCTTCATATCTTTTAACAAACAACTTGTCTGTACGACCGAACAATTTCCAATCGATGTGCTTGGTTGACTCACCAGTATTATACAGCCTGTGTTCGGCAAATTCCACAGAAAATCCGTGAAAGGGACTTTTGTGCAGACCTGTAATGAAACCTTCGACTACCTGTCTTGCAAGCAATTCAAGATGACTGAAACGCTGAAGTTCTCCTTGATCCAAGGGCATGTTGATATTTCAGATTTATTCAAAAATAATAAATGAATGAGACAGCATCATTATAAAATTAAAAAACCGGAGTTTATTTCCGGTTTAATTTTAATCAGGCGATCTGCGCGCTGAGCTTATTTGACAGGATGGATTTGGGCACTGCACCCACCTGTTTGTCCACCACTTCTCCATTTTTAAATATCAGAAGCGTAGGAATATTTCTGATTCCGAAGTTGGTTGAAATGTTAGGATTGTTGTCGACATTCACTTTGCCCACCACTGCTTTTCCCTCAAAGTCTTTAGCCAGTTCCTCTACAATTGGACCCACCATCCGGCAAGGGCCACACCATTCAGCCCAGAAATCCACGAGGACAGGTTTATCTGATTTCAATACGAGTTCATCAAAATTTGCATCGGTTAATTCAATTGCCATAATAATCTGATTTTATAGTTTATTTTTTTGTTTAGATGAGCAATATTCTCCGGTTAAGCGCTGCAAAAATAAGGATTATTTGCTTTTGAATCACTCCGGCCTAAGGCTGGTCAATTTAACTTGTATTCAACACAACTGAGGCGATCGAGATTTTCAATCAGCACTTTGTTCACGGAAACCTTCATTTTTTTAGAGGGCAGATCCAGGTTGATATTGCTGGTTTTATCAATGATACTGAATTTCACAACACAATTCCCGGGTGAATTGTTCAGACTTTCCTCAATACGGGAAAGCAGGTCTTTATCCAGCTCTTGTAGCGGGAATTTAAGTGTAAGAGATTTAGCAAGCTTATCACTTACATCCGAAAGGTATTGCATGTAGTAAGGCCTTACTTCAAACTGATCCGGGGAATTAAAACGAGGCTGTACTTTTGCCCGGATAAACACAAAAGCTTCTTTGACAAAATACTCGCGAAACTTCCGATAATCTTCTCCAAAAAAGGAAAGAGTGATAGAACCTGAAAAATCCTCAACTGTGATATTGGCATAAGGCTTTTGTGCTTTAGTAAATTTTTCCTGGACATCAGTTAGCATTCCTGCAAAACTCACTTCCTTGTTCCTAAGCTTGTCCGTTTCGGAGAGTTGTTCAATGCGGTTTGAGCAAAAAGACCTGATTTCAAATTTGTAATCATCCAATGGATGACCGGATATATAAAATCCGATGACTTCCTTTTCTCTTTTAAGTTGTTCCATCGGTGTAAAAGCTTCGCACTGCGGGAGAGAAGGTTTGGCCACATGTGATTCAGCGGTATCGCCGAACAGAGAATTCTGAATTGATGTCTGCTGGGCAGTGACAGCATTTCCAAATCGAATGGCACGCTCAATACCCGTCATCGGATCTTTTAAATCACCGCATAAATATTGTGCACGCGTAACATTTTCAAAGCAATCGAAGGATCCGGAAGCGGCCAGGCTTTCAAGACATTTTTTATTTGCCCCCTTGCTGTTCACTCTGCTTGTGAGATCGAAAATATCACTGAATGGCCCGTTGTTTTTTCTTTCCTCGATGATTGCGTTCACGGCGTTTTCTCCAACACCTTTCACTGCGCCTAGTCCAAACCTGATTTGGCCTTTGTTATTTACTGCGAAATTGTATAATGATTCATTCACATCCGGACCTAATACAGGTATATTCATTCTGCGGCATTCCTCCATGAAGAAGGTAATCTTATCGATGTTACTCAGGTTGTGAGTAAGAACCGAAGACATGTATTCCGCCGGATAATGCGCTTTCAGATATGCTGTTTGAAAAGCGACGAAAGCGTAACATGTGGAGTGAGACTTGTTAAATGCGTATGATGCGAACGCTTCCCAGTCAGTCCAGATTTTCTCACACTTTTCCGGATCGTGATTATTGGCACGGCATCCATCCATGAATTTGGATTTCATTTTATCCAGAACTTCCTTCTGCTTCTTACCCATTGCCTTGCGCAGGGTGTCAGCGTCCCCTTTTGTGAAATTAGCCAGCTTTTGAGACAGAAGCATAACCTGTTCCTGGTAAACAGTGATGCCGTATGTTTCCCTCAAGTGCTCTTCCATTTCCGGAAGATCAAACTTTACAGCTTGTCTACCATGTTTTCTGGCAATGAAATCAGGGATATACTCCAGCGGGCCAGGCCTGAACAAGGCGTTCATAGCGATTAGGTCTTCAAATTTATCTGGCTTGAGATCTTTCAGGTATTTCTGCATTCCTGCAGATTCAAACTGAAACGTACCGTTGGTTTCACCGCGCTGGTAAAGCTCGAATGTTTTTTTATCATCCAGAGGAATCTCGTCAATATTGATCTTCACGCCATGATTTTCCTCGATCAGCACGAGCGCATCCTTGATGATGGTCAGCGTTTTCAGTCCAAGAAAATCCATCTTGATGACACCGGCATCTTCAATTATTTTTCCTTCAAACTGAGTAATCAGAAGATCTGTGTCTTTTGATGTGGCGACTGGAATGATTTCAGTAAGATCTTTTGGCGCGATGATGATTCCTGCAGCGTGAATCCCGGTATTTCGAACTGATCCTTCAAGCACGAGAGCTTCTTTCAGCACTCTGGATGCGAGATCTTCTCCTTTGTATTTATCTCTCAGCTTTTTAACTAACTCGATTTCATCACTGTTCAAATTCTCTTTGTCTTTGAGGCTTCCGTTCCCTTCCAGCGGCGCTTGCAAGACACGTTTTAGTTCAATACCCGGCCTCTCCGGAACAAGCTTAGCAAGTTCATTTGATTCCGGAAGCGGAAGGTCCATTACACGTGCGACATCCTTAATGCTCATTTTGGCTGCCATCGTTCCGTAAGTGACGATCTGAGCTACCTGGTTCTTGCCATACTTGTTTACTACATAATCAATCACTTTTTGTCTGCCAGCATCATCGAAATCAGTATCGATATCAGGCATGCTCTTCCTGTCGGGATTGAGGAATCGTTCAAAGAGTAGGTTATACTTAATGGGATCAATGTTGGTGATTCCAATGCAGTAAGCCACTACTGAACCTGCCGCTGAACCGCGTCCAGGTCCTACAAAAACTCCAAGGTCACGGCCGGCTCGAATGAAATCCGCAACAATCAGAAAATATCCGTCGAAGCCCATTGTGCGGATGGTGAATAGCTCAAAATTTATCCGCTCTTCGATTTCCGGGGTGATCTCCTTGTATCTTGATCTTGCACCTTCCCAGGTAATGTGTTTGAGATATTCATCCTGCGAGGCAAATTCTTTAGGAATGGTATAATGTGGAAGTAAAATATCCTGCTTCAAACGAAGCGGCTCAATTTTGGAAACAATATCATTCGTATTATCAATCGCTTCAGGAATGTCATGAAAGAGAGCTGACATTTCTTCAGTTGTTTTGAAATAAAACTGATCATTATAAAAAGCAAATCGCTTCCCCTTGCTGATGCTCTCATCATCAGAGAATTCCTTCATGGTAGGCGTACTCTGCTTCTCGCCGGTGTTGATGCAAAGCAGGATGTCGTGAGCATTGTAATCTTCCTGATTCACATAATGTGAGTCATTGGATGCGATGACTTTGACATTGTATTTTTCCGCCCATTTCAGCAATACAGCATTCACTTTTTCCTGTTCAGGAATATCATGTCTCTGAATTTCGATGTAATAATCTTCTCCAAAAAGATCGAGCCACCAGAGAAATTCTTTTTCACCTTCTGCTTCACCTTTTTTCAAAATTGTCTTTGGTACAGAAGCACCAAGACAGCATGTTGTCGCAATTAGTCCTTTGTGATATTTCTGCACAAGTTCTTTATCGATGCGGGGATACTTTCCGTAAAGGCCTTCAATGTAACCTAGTGAACACAACTTCACCAGGTTGCGATAACCCTCTGCATTTTTTGCCAGGAAAAGCTGATGGTGACGCTGGTCTCTGTCGTCTCTTGTGAATTGCTTTTTTGTTCTGTCCTCCACCAGATAAAATTCACATCCGACAACAGGCTTGATCCGGTTAGGATTTTCTTTAGTATTATGCTTACCGGCTTCAGCCACAAACTTGAAAGCACCAAACATGTTACCATGATCGGTGATTGCGATGGCCGGCATATTGTCAGCCACCGCTTTTTTATATAATGAAGATATATCTGCAGCACCGTCGAGCAGTGAAAACTGGGTATGTACATGCAAGTGGGAAAATGCAGGCATTTGAATAAAGAAGTTTAAGGGGATTAATTCCTGATGAGTGTAAAGTTAAAAATACCCGGCTATCCTGCAATTCAAAGCTGTGAGGTATTCCGCTATGTTTTTCATCTTTAGGATAGAAGGTTTTCAACACAGAGGAGGAAAAATTTCAAATCGAGATCTAACGAAGACGAGATAAAAAATGCTATACTGAAAATCCGGTCAGGCACCCAAACTTATTTGTTGTCTGGAATCAAGCGCATCTCTGAGTCCGTTGGCGACAAAAGTAAATGCCATCGTTAACAGCATGATTGCGAGTCCTGGAAATATGGCAAGATGCGCAGAACCCGGAATGATGATAAAGCCGTAGTTTTCTTTTATCATGGCGCCCCATGACGGTACCGGCGGCTGCGCCCCAATTCCGAGAAAACTCAGACCTGCCTCGAGGAGAATTGCCGTAGAAAAGTTTGAAGCGGCAACAACCAGCACAGGACCCATAATATTTGGAAGCATGTGGCGCATTACAATTCTTGATGAGCTGAAACCCATTGCTCTTCCGGCAGACACAAACTCAAGTTCTCTTACGCTGAACAACTGTCCACGTACAATTCTTGCCACATCAACCCACATTGTAATTCCGACTGCGATGAACACCTGCTCGAAACCTTTGCCAAGAACCAGGGTGATTGCAATCACAAGAAGAAGAGTCGGAATTGACCATACCACGTTTATCAACCACAACACTGCGCTGTCGACCTTCCCTCTGAAAAATCCAGCCATCGATCCAAAAAACACTCCGAGCAGGAGTGATAAAATAACCGCAAGGAGTCCTACGCCGAATGTAACCCGTGTGCCTGCGAGAAGCCGGCTCAGCAAATCTCTTCCGTACTTATCTGTTCCAAGCCAGAAGGTACTTGTTTCGACATTTTCTTTTTCAAAAACAGCTTGCATTGAAGAAATATCCTCAGAATGCTCTTTACCATCCGGGCTTAAAAAAGACAAACGTCCTGAATCAACGTTTTGTGGTGAGTCTTCATCGACCCTAAACAAAGCTGCAGCCAAACTGATTTCTTTCTCAGGAAGATCTGTTTCTTCCAAGGATGAGTACTCTTTGTATATGATTTTCCCGTCAACAAAACGGTATTCATTTACAGCCACATGCTCATGAACATCGATAACACCGATGAAAATTCTGCTTAATGCAGAAGAGCTTTCAGGGCTTTGTTGTTTTCTGAATTTGAGAATCTTTACATCTGTTCCCGGTTTAATGTTGCCAAGCACCAGATTCATTCTTGCTGCATTGGGAGTACGGTCAGGAATGAATGTGTAACAAAAAAGCGAAACAAATACAGAGAACAGGATGATCAGCATACCTGACACAGCCAGATGATTTCGTCTGAATCTATTCCACACTTCCCTGCCGGGAGAATTTCTTTTCATCCTGATTTCAGTTCACGTCCTTTCCATCTGTATGTCGTGAAAGGAGCAGTGATGCCGGTATACACAACATACATCCAGTAAAAGGGCTGCAGAGGCAAAAGTAACCATAAATGAGCGCGTAAATTGAACAAGTCTGTGAGGGAAATCAACAATATCAATTCTGAAAAAAACCTGACCGACAAGGATGCAATAAACCAATACCAGGACAGTTGATTCAGCAGACTCAAAGCAAGAATGATCAGCAATGAAAAGCTAAGCAGCCAGGTTAAAAGCGCCATCAATCGGGTAAATCCTGAAAGCGAATAAGGAATTTTCCCTGCCCACCTTCTTCTCTGCATTATGAATTCTCTCAGGCTTTTCAAAGGATTTGTCTTCGCAAATGCTTCCTGATGCTTGAGGAAACGAACAGAATCAGGATGATGAGAAAACACTTTCATCATGAGAGTTGTGTCGTCGCCGCTGGCTTGTGACTGGTTATCCGGGTATCCGCCAACTTTCTCAAACACTTTCTTAGTGAATGCCATGCTGGCTGCATTGCACATCATGGGCTTTCCGAATGTTATACCTGCAGCAGAAGCACTGACAAGCGCAGCCTGTTCAATTGCTTGTAATGAAGCGATAGCTTTTCCGTATTCAGCGGAGATACAAACCGGACCTGCAATGAAATCAGCTTTAGTATGGAGATAAAATGAAACAAAAGCGGATATCCAGCCAGAAGGCACTTTACAGTCGGCATCGGTAATGAGCATCAATTCAGAATCCGACTGCTGAACACAATACGAGATTGCAGATTTCTTCGAATGAATACCGAGCGCTTCCAGTTTCAGAATCCGGATGTTTTTTTCAGGATTTTCGTTCATGATTTTCAGAACCTCATCCGCTGTTGCGTCCACTGAATTGTCGTCCGCTACCACCACTTCATAATACTTTTCATCATAATCCTGCATTAGCAGCGAATTGAGGCAGGCAGAAATGTTCTCCTTCTCATTTCTTGCAGCCACAATTACTGTAACACGGACACCTGAATTCACATACTCTCCTTGAAAATAGTCAGTCCTCTGCCATCCTTTTCTGATCCAGAACAGAAATGAGGAATACATGAGAGTAATTAATAGCACAAAAAGGGCGAAAGGAATCATTCTGGTTTGCTTCTGACAAATTTAAAATTGAAGATAAACAATGCGCCTGCTAATGCAGGTATCACAAGGTTGATTATCCACAAAGCAAAGCTGGCGTTGACTACAGCCTGAGACATATTTGTGACATGGGAATAGAAATACACAGCAACACTTGTTCTGATGCCGATTTCCGTGAATGCGAAAGTAGGAACAGTAGCCATGGCAAGGTAAGTCACGGAGGTGAATATAAATGAAACCAGAAAAGGAAGATTGATTTTAAAAATCATAAGCAGCAAATAAAACTGAATGACAAAGACCAGATATCGCAATCCTGAGAGCAAGAGGAGCGAAATTAAATCGGATCGGCTGAACGCAGAAAAAATCCTGAAATAGTGATGCCATTTTTCAGGAAAGCGGTATTTCCTGTACAGTCCTTCCAGCAGTGAAACATTCAAATAAAAAAACAAAAGGGAAAGGCTCAAGAGGAGCAAGAGCACAATGACTCCGTTTTCCAGCATATGAGGGAGAGAAGCAAAACTCCTCAGGAAATAAGCTGCAGACAATGAACCGATCACTATTGTGATGATAAGTTGAGAAAAGCTTTCAAGCACAGTTGCTATGGAGGCTTCAATTCTGTCAGCTTTTGAGAGATGAAAGACTCTTCCGGCAAACTCTCCGGTTCTGTTAGGTGTGAAGAAGCTCACAGTCATTCCTGAGCACACTGCTTTGTAAGCTTTGGCTATGCTCACACTTTCCAGGCTCTTCATCGCTTTTTTCCATTTGACTGCCTCAATCAGCCAGTTCAGAAACATCAGAACAAAGACAATGCATAACAGTATCAGATCATCCTTTAAAACAGAATGGCCGGTCGATTTAAACCAGTCGCCTGAATTCTCCATTTCAATCACTCTGCAATAGATCAGCCAGATTGAAAAAACAGAAATGATAAGCTTGAGCAGGAAAAAAACTCCTTTAAAATTATTTCTATTACTTTGCATCATTCGCCTGCCGGACAAGTATAAGGAAAATTGAAAGATGCAGTCAGCAAAAAATTTAAGCGATAAAATCATTCTTGGAATTGATCCGGGAACAAATGTGATGGGTTACGGGCTTATCAGCGTAGCCGGGACAAACATTTCCCTTCTTCACATGGGGGTCTTGCAACTCATCCGCACTGATGATCATCCTTTGAAGCTCAAGAAAATTTTCGAACACACCCTGGAACTGATTGACAAGTACAATCCTGACGACATCAGCATTGAAGCCCCGTTTTATGGAAAGAATGTGCAGTCCATGTTGAAACTGGGGAGAGCACAAGGAGTAGCGATGGCAGCGGGGCTTCACAGGCTCATTCCAATTTTTGAGTATTCCCCAAAGAAGATCAAGCAGAGCATCACCGGCAACGGAAACGCATCCAAGGAACAAGTGGCAGCTATGCTGATGACTTTACTCCACTTTAAGGAAAGCCCTGAATTTCTTGATGCCACAGACGGATTAGCTGCTGCGGTATGCCATAATTTTCAAAAAGGTAAGAGTAATTTCAGTAAAACCGGAGGAAACAGCTGGAAAGCCTTTATAAACGCCAATCCAGGCCGTTTAAGAGCCGGATAAGCAATTTACAATCTTCGCGGCGATGTCCTTCATTTCAGCCTCCTGGAGGCTTAATTTGGGCATTGCAAAGTTCATGTCGCTTACCCTATTCATAGGGATAAGGTGAATGTGCGCATGAGGCACTTCCAGGCCTATCACGGCGATGCCGATGCGTTTGCAGGGAATAGCTTTTCTGACACCCCCTGCTACGAATCTGGCAAAATCCCAGTATTCTTTGTGCAGCTCAGTTTCCAGATCGAATATGTAGTCGATCTCCTGCTTAGGAACCACAAGGGTATGTCCCTTGGCAAGCGGACTGATGTCTAAAAAGGCAAAAAATTTATCGTTTTCAGCGATCTTATAACAAGGAATTTCACCTTTAATGATTTTGCTGAAAATGCTTGCCATGGATGGGTTTATCTGGAAATACTGACTATTTCGAAATGCATTTTCCCTGAAGGAACAGTGATTTCGGCCACTTCTCCTTCTTTCTTTCCGAGAAGTCCCTTTCCAATCGGAGAAGTTACTGAAATTTTCCCTTCTTTGAGATCTGCTTCATTTTCAGCAACAAGGGTATAAGTCATTTCCTGGCCATTGCTTTTGTTCCGGATTTTGACTTTGGAAAGAACAAGCACGCGTGACGAGTCAAGCTTACTTTCATCAAGCAGTCGCGCGCTGGCCACTACTTCTTCCAGTTTTGAAATTTTCAGTTCAAGCAGACCCTGCGCGTCTTTGGCTGCGTCATACTCTGCATTCTCGGAAAGATCCCCTTTGTCCCTTGCTTCTGCGATCTGCTGGGAAATCTTTGGACGTTCCACACTTTTTAGCTGATTCAGTTCATCCTGAAGCTTTCTCAAGCCTTCAGGAGTAAAATATTGTACTGTCATGATCTATTCGTTCTTAAATAGTAAAAATCAAACAAGACCCCGTTTCCGGAGTCTTGTTGATAATACAAATATAATAATATTTTTTACAAAGTAAACTTGCCGCCGAAGGAATGAATTCCATCAAAAGGATTTGTTGCACGGTAAGAATAATCTATACCGAATTTTTTACCTGATTTCCCCATCGGCACTTCAAGAGTCACACCAGCAGACGGTCCGGTATACACAGAAGTACGAAGGTTATCATCAAAAATATCTTCCTCATAAGTAAATCCTCCTCTGACCATGAACATTTCCTTGAAGGCATATTCAAGTCCTGCTGTGAATTGATCTTTGGTGAATGAGTTCGAGGTGAAACTACCTGCGAGAGTAATCCTGTGATCCGCCGCAGCTTTGAAGTCGTATGATGCGCCTATATTCAGCAATGAAGGCATTTCAAAACCTGCAGCGCGCTGTTCGATGGTAAGTTGATATGTACCGGAAGGCAGGGTTGCACGGGTTGACAAACCATCACCACCGAATTTCAATGGAGTACCTACATTTTTTAGAGCGATGCCAAACTTTACATTGTCGCGGTCCTCATTTGTACCCGTCACGTACTGGATACCTGCATCGAGAGCCATTCCCTGAGCGCTTACGTTTGAAATATTTTCTGAAACAATCTTGAAATTAATTCCACCGTAAATTGAATTCGAAAACACTTTTGCGTAAGAAAGGCCAATGTTGATATACTGTGGCGAATAATTTCCGAGTGAAGGCTCAGGCAAATCGGTAGTTGTGATCGGAATATCCCCGAAGTCGAAAGACATGATGGACAAGCCAAGCACGCTTCCTTCTCCTGCTTTTTGCGTCAGACCGAATGCACTGAGAGTCATTCCGCTACCCTGCAGATAATTGGTATGGCTGAAGATTGCTTCAGTTTTCTTAGTATGTGCGGTGCCTGCCACATTCCAGAACTGAGCTTCAAGTCCGTGCACAGCACCGCTGTTGGCTCCTCCCCAACCTCCGGACCTGGCCCAGGGGTTGATGAGCAATTCAGTTGCACCGGCCTGTCCTGCACGGTCAGGATTTCCTGCGAAGCAGATTCCTGTGGGCATGATAGCGCCCAATACGATCAGCCTTAATGTCTTTCCCAGATAAAAATTTCTCATAGAATTGTTTTCTTATGATGTAATTATATGCTCTCTATAAATTAGAATGTGTCAAGGTCGAGCGGACGCATGACTCCAAACCATTTGATTGTTCTCTCGCCGATTCCAGGCGCACTGACGTGGATAATATACATACCGCTGGAAATTGGAACTCCCACAGTATTTTTAAGATCCCAGTCAAGTGAAGTATCAAGGTTCAGGTCAGGATAAATCGCTCCTGCTGAATTATCGCTGGACACAGACCTGTTGAACTTCCTGATGATGGTACCACTTGGAGTGTAAATTGTAACAGTACATTTAGACGGCAGGTTTACAATTTTCACGCGGTTATCGAGCTGGTTCCTCTCGTAGCTTGAGTAAGCATAGTAAGGATTAGGAACAACATTAATGAACTGAAGAGCGTCTTTAGCCACTTCGGTCTGCTTCACTCTGCTGACAAGTTCAAATGTGTTGAACTTGTAGTGTGGGAAGTAATTGTTGAATGTAAGTGTAGAATCCTGAGTGAACTGTCTGTAAGGACGAGTCACACGAATGCGGATTTTTACATCTTCAGCCAGTAAAGACTGCCCGGGCTGCAGAAGTGGCACACCCACCCACATGCAATCTTTCCAGACATTGCGGAAGTTCGCTGAAGTGGTTGTCCTTTTCCACAGATTATGATAAATGTGCTGGCAGCCGTCGTATGCCCCACCCCAAACTGCAGTATCGTTAGGATTGGTTACATTATGCATATTCTTTCTGCCAAATACATAAATGAAGTGCTTGCCTCCGGCAACCACAGTTCCGTTGTCGAGTATCGTAGTTGAAGTCGGATTCCAACGCATATCACCCCCTGTTTCTCCAGGAAAGCCATTTGCAGGAGTCAGGTAAGAATCCTCACCGAAAGCGATATTGAGACGCTCACCAGTTTCCACATCAACAGCATATCCAGGGAACCAGCTGAAACCAGAATCACCTGCTGCTGTGAATGAACCATCCTTGTTTACAGAACGCGCCTGACGAATCAATCCTTTTTGTGCGAAGCCCTGTGCACGGGTATTTTTGTCCTGTGTTTCAATTACAACACATCGGCTCCACATACTCTGATCAGAGGTGAGAACAATATCAACACTGTTATACCAATTCAAATTATCTGACAATTGTGACGCATTACCTGCGGCTGAACCACCATAAGGCGGTGCCGGTGAAAGTTTACCAAAAGTTGTATCCTTACTCACAAGCCGATAAGGAGCCCATGTACCATTAATCATTTTTTCGTAAATCTGGCTACCATCAAGATCAACTCCGCTAGGTCTGTAGTCCACCCCTTCGGTCTTTCCTGCACGGATCCAGTTATAAGTGGCAAAAGCGTCATTATCTTTGATTCCGCCAAGCCAGCGATTCAATCCGGTAGAGTATGAAATTGTTGCTTCAATCAGACCGTTACCGTCGTTAGGAGTTTCACCCGGACGTTTGGTCTGGTTCATGCTGACATAGAATCCATAATCAGGAAACAGCTGGTCAAACGGAAACTCAAGAGTTTTAACGGATGAATCCACACGTCCTGTAGTATTGTTTCTGAGCACCCAGCGACCAGATGTTGTGGTACTATCAAGCAACCAAAGTTCATATTCAGCAGGAGCAACTTTTACAGCATCATAAATCCGTACATCAACAGGTCCTCTTGCTCTCTGGTAAGTAGGGAATTCAATGCGGCTGGAATTGCTGCGAATCATATTTTCCACCTGATCCTGTTTCAGATCAAGTGACTTGCGGTCTGAACCCAGCAAATATCCATTTCCAATACCAGTTACCCTGGTGATTTCCGGACCGTCACCGTAGAATGTATTCAACACCAATCCTTCTGCTTCCACCTGAGGAATGTGAGGAATTGCAGTATACACATTAATGGCAGAGCCTGTGGAATTTCTTCTTCCGGCAAGATATGGCTGACTTAATCCTTCTTCATAAGGATCAAAGACGTTTTGATCAGGGTTGTAGGCATATGCAATTGCCATGAAGTAATAAGTCTTGTGATTCACAAGAGTTGGATCTCCGGTTGCAAAGGCATCGTTTGTAATTCTGAAAGTATGACGAAGTCCTTTGTTTTCACCGTTTACTTCTTCCACAGGAAGGAAAGCATTGATATCCGGCTGGAAGTACTGGTTCACAATCTGAGCTATGCCATTCTGAATGTCACACTGGAAAATCAAACGGGCCCTGTCAGGGTTGTTCAGATCAGTTGGTGCAACAGAAGCATCCTTCAGCTGATATACTTTGTAACCTTCGAAACGATAGAAGGAAATTGTATCAGTCACAGCAGGATCACGTTCCTGATATAACTCTTTAAAGTTGTTTGAAGTCTGAGGATTCTGAATTGAAAAAATAAGTTCCTTATTGAGCTCACGGATTGCGAGATCCGGAGCATCCGGACCATCCACAATTTTAAAGCAGTTATCAAAAAGAATCTGTGCTTTATCATCCGCAAGGCGAACCAGTTTCACGGACGCAAGTGGACCACCTGAGGAAGTCCTTGCCCAAACCACACCTGTAGTGATGAAGTTCACAGCTCCCGGGCGGAGAGTGAAGCTTCCGGCTGATTGAAGGAATCTGCGGTCAGAAGGTTCGTTAGGAGTGCCTCCAGTTGCGGTAGGTCTGTCTTCCGACCATGCAAAAAGTCCAGTAACTCCACCGGTACCCCAGCCAGTTGGATCAGTATCTCCAGGGAACATGAAATCGCATGAGTCGGCTCCGGCAGTCTGGTATCCATTACCACCATATACCAGCGGAGACCCATCCTTCCAGATACCACGCATATAATTATAATAATGTTGTGCGGTCGAAGGGTTTCCGATATTGGTAAAGTCGTTATTGTAGTATACAAACTTAGACATGATGATTTGCTCGCCCGGCTCGTCCACTACGCCGTTACGATTGTTGTCTTTGCCATCATTCGCATCAGCCAGAGGACCTTCGAAAAAGTCAACTCCGATAGCTGGCGGATTAGCACCATAACCAAGGGCACCGTCATCGTCAGCATCTCCGTTATAACAGTAACCAAATCCACGCTGGACGTCACATCCTACATAGTCATCAAGATAATTGCCCAGATCCGGGTCGATCCATGAACCGAAATATGTTTCTCTCAAATCCTGAGATGCACGGTTGATGATTTTGTACTTGTAGAAAGTCATGTTGTTGATTTCATCATTGGTGTTGAAACCAAAAGCCTGAGCCTGAATTTCCACTCCAACAGTAAACTGGCTACCTGTCTCTGTGTGGATGTTACCTACATCATTGAAAACCCACCAAATAGTCTGGTCACCCAGAAGGTATTCGCCACACTGCGCATCCGGTGAAAGATTATAGCGTGGATAATCTCCATCCTGGTAATTGTAAATACCATCATTGTTATTATCATGGAATGGCGCAAGAAATCTTCCCTGTTTGAGAGCAAGGTCACCGTTTCCAGGCCATGTTTTAATTACATCAGGAACCGGATATCCGCTAAGATCACCCTGATTATCGTTGAAGTAGTTCACGAAATCCCTCACTTCCGACAGAGTGATTTTCCAGTGCTTGTCGTATTCCACGCAAACATCGTTGGTGATGGTTGCATTAGTGGTATCAACCGGTCCGGGCCAGAAATCGCTTCCTGACTGGCGGTATGTTTGCGCCGCCACTTTCAGGTTGCCTGCTCCATCTTTACCGCCGATCCAAATAGCGCCGGCAAACATGGAATGTTTACCAGATCCTACAGGAACTTCGTATTCGGCATTACCCACAAGGTCCCACCACATATCACCATTGATATGTATCGGGCAACGGACATTGTTCACATCCAAATCCGCTTTGGATTTCGACGGCGAGCAACCAGCCGCAATTCGCTGTCCTTTGGTTCCTGGACCTGCCACCCGCTGCTGACCTACATTTTGTCTTGCATTGACAGCAAGGGCCAACATCATCAGAATTAGAGTTGCTTTTGAAAATTTTCTCATTGTATTTCGGATCTTATCAGATAAGAGAATTTGTTTTAATTAGAAGTTTAGCTGGACGCCAAAGCGCATCCTGCGAGGGAGGTTGTAATTACCTGGATTATTCACTGCGATTTCATACATGTCAATGTAAGCCTGAGGACTTACCTGATTGGCGATGCTTGCCTGAGCAGCAGGAGATGCCAGATAACCATCATCATCTGGGTTTCCGGTAGCACGATACACCACTTCCACGTTTTGGGTATTCAATACGTTCAGAATCTGGAAGTACACATTGGCGAAGACAGAGCGTTTTGCCTGACCTTCGGCGGTCTTGCCGAATTTGATTTCGAAATTCTTATCAAACTTCGCGTCAATTTTGAAGGACCAAGGGAGACGAGATCCGTTGAGTGATCCGGAGATCACAGAACGGCTGTTGGCTGCTGTAGTGAAGTCAGCTTCAGGAGTTACATTTGATTTTCTGGTATAAGGTGTTCCTGAACCGGCTCTGAATACGATGTTAGCACCTGCATTGGCAAACACTTGTTTACCTCCCCAGACCGGACCATCATAATCTTTTCCGCTACCATAGTGATAGTCAAAAGAAGTTACAAAAGTATGGCGCTGGTCGAAACTAAGGGGCTTTATCTCTCTCAGGTTATTTTGACCTTGTTGAGCAAGAATTCCGGCACTGGTATTTGGATCTGAACCTGTTCCGTCTGCGAACTGAAGCGTATAGCTTACATTCATCCTTACATTGCTGGTACGGCGAAGATCGTAAGCGAAGGATAACCCTTTTACTGTTCCAAAGTCAATGTTACCATAAGTGCTGTAAGAAATCGGGTGAGCAAACTGCACATTGATAATCTGTATCATGTCGCGGAGCTCCTTGTAGAATGCAGAGATCGACAATGCGGAACTGCGGGTAAGCTTTTGCTGGAAAGTGATTTCGTAATCTGTCGTTTTCTCTGGCTTCAGATCAGGATTACTTACAGTGGCAGACTGACCTTGGGCGAGGTTGAAGTAAGAGATCGGATTAAAGCGTAAGAGGCTTATTGACTGAGGACGCTGTGTGAGCACGTCGTAATGTGCTGCGAAATAAGCTTCGTCAGAAATTGGGAATGAAAACGCAACACGTGGCATCACGCTCACCTGCGGAGTATAATCCTCGAACACATTGGATCGCAGACGGCTGTTTTGGAAGTCATCGTAATTAACGAGATAAGGTTGAATTCCGCTTGAGCTTCCACCAGTCTGTACAAGAGAGCTGAGGTCAGTAATTTGCGCACCCTGCGCATCAAACCAATTATCGCCACTCCTGAATCCTACGATTGAAGTTGGGTTCTGGGAATTGTTTACATAAACATAATAGTCATTGCCAATATTTCCTGGAATTTCACCCAGCTCGCGTGCTTTTGCGTCGCCGGCCTGATATGTCTGATAGAAGATGTATTTGTCCTTAAGCACTTTTTGGTTGGCATCAAAACGGTCAACACGAACACCTACGTTAAAGATCAGGTCATTGAAAATAAATTTGTCCTGAATATATCCTGCCATGTAATTCGGACGGAAAGCATCGATGTTTCGTGTATAATTATTGGAAGCGTCTTTGTCTGTGAAGAAGTCTTCCAGAGAATAAGTTCCGCTCTGCTTGTTTCCTTTATAATCGTACCCGTAATAATTTACAAGTCCGTTTGTGAAGAGCTCATCAGCAGAGAACAGGTCAAGAGAATACTGAGATGGATCAATTGCGTCTGTCTGAACTGTGTCAGTCATCGCAAGACCAAGATGATTCCTTAGATTTTCATAGAATCCAGGTGCCACATCACCATCAATATTAGTTGAAGGAGCATATAGCGCGGTTGTATAATTGACATAGGTTACAGGAGTAGAGCCCAAAGTGCCCTGAGTGACTACAGCGGAATTAGGATCAATTCCCGTGATTCTGTTATTGCCCAACTGTCTCATCAGACTCCAGATAGAACTGGCACTGACTCCATAGGAGCGATCAGTTCTTTGCTCATATTCAATACCCATCACAATGCTGTGATTCTTGATGTCAGCGGCGCCCGAAGCGCTAACCCTCACCTGAGACTGGTCGGTAACTCCATAAAAGTTTCTGACGCGTCCCGGTGTGGCAAATAAGCTGTAAGCCTGAAGCGGGAGACGGTTATCTCTATTCAGCAAACCACCACGGTTTTCAATCGCCGAAAGGTTGTTTGTATAACCAATGGTTCCAAGTGGCTCGCTCAACTCATAATACTGACGAGTGTAATTAGTGGTGGTCGGATTCTGGGCTCCGGGGGTGAAGACTACAGAGGTATCAAAAACTCCAATTTGATTCAGCACCATACTGTCCTGATTAGTACCCAGCAATTGCAATTCATACGCAGGCACACCGGAGCCGACAAATTTTCCAACATAACCATAATCAAAGATGTTATCCTTGTGAATGGCATTTTGATCAGTGGTATTCCTCTTTGAATAATCGAATTGAAGAGTATAATAAGAAAGTTTGATTGATGAGCCGGCTTTTTCTGTTGCCTGTGAAGTGAAATTCTGTGTGACTTTACCGAATGCTCTCCAGTTTGTGGCAATGAACTGAGGATTATTGTCCGAGTTCATCAATGAGTAAATATCAATAAATGTGCGGCTATCACTTCTGTCAAAAGATCCTCCAAAAGTCAGGTTAAGGTTTTTCGCCGGCCTGAAATCCAGTTTTCCATTAAGCCTGAAATTCTTGGCGGCAACATTTGGCCTTGCTTTCACTTCATCAAGACTGTCATAAGTAAAGTAGTGTGCCCTGTGGATGAAGTTTAATCCTGTCGGAGCAGGGCGCAAAGGATTCTCTTCAATAGAGCTGAGAATTTCCGGCTTCACCACATAAATAGGAATTGCTGATGGGTCCGGGTCTTTATCATACTGATATTCACCAGCGATGAAAAAACCTGCTACAGGCTGTCCTGATTTCTTGCCAAGCGAATCTTTCTTTGTGAAAATAGGTCCAGAAATATCAAAAGCGCCGAGGTTATAACCATAGCTGTCGAGCAACTCAGATGTTGCCAATTCCACTCCGCCGGAGAAATCCTTTGACGGGCCTCTTGTTGTCACTGAAATGATACCTCCTGTAGCATCACCATAAGACGCCGGGACACCACCTGTGATTACGGTAATTTGTTCTGTTCCTTTTTGCGGAAGAGAAAGGTTTCCACGCACTTTGATTCCGTCTACATAGTACGAAGTAGCATCACTTCTTGAACCGCGGATATTGATGGCATCGCCGTCATCTTTTTGATATACGCCGGCAGTTTGTGAAGCAATAGAGTTTACGTCCCTGGTAGGAGCTGCTTGAATTTCTTCAAAGGTGACAGTCTTCTGTGTTGCAGGACTCCCTTTATCAATCAGAGGAACCTGGTAATCCACCACTTCCACGCTCTTCAGTTCAATACCTTTGCCGAGATCGAAATTGGCGAATGAGATTTTATCTGTTGTGACCAGCACCCCGTGAATTTCCTGAGCCTGATATCCTACGCTCGTTGCTTTGACGTCATACTTTCCAGGATTGAGGGGCTTGATGGAATAATTTCCGTCGAAGTCAGTGATGGTTGCCTGAACTTGCGCTCCGTTAAGCAAAGCAGCTACGCTTGCAAAAGGTATTCCTTCTCCGGATCCTTTTTCTGTTACCTTTCCGCGAATCTCACCGGTTTGTGCAATTGCTGCAAGCGCACCGGAAAAAAAGAACACAAGGAGTGCCGAGTAAAACTTACGTCCCATAGGAATGTGTTTAAGTTAAATTAATTTAATCTGAGGGCGGTAAAAATATGAATTGAATGTTTAAATCCAAAAACTATTTTTTTAAGGAATTTAGCAGGTGATTTGCAGTCAAATACACAAGAGTCAATTCCGATCCGCACAAGGATTCAACATATTTGAGTTAGGATTTCGTTACGAATATCTGCATGCACCGCGAAAATTCTGTCAGTCTCGCGTAAATAAAAATGATTGCATGAATTTGATGTATTTGCAAGACTCGCACTTTCCCACCGATGAGTTATGAACAAATAGGGGCTTTTTAATGAAATAAGTTATTTTTGCCGGAATTCAAGATAAAATATCATGCGTTTAAGCACATTGGAAATTAAAGGATTTAAAAGTTTCGGCGAAAAAGTCACCATTCATTTTGACAAAGGCGTGACCTCCATTGTCGGACCTAACGGTAGCGGCAAATCAAACGTTGTGGATGCCATGCGATGGGTTCTGGGAGAGCAGAAAACAAGAATGCTTCGTTCTGAAAAGATGGAAAACATCATTTTTAACGGAACTAAGACCCGCAAACCGGCCAATATCGCAGAGGTTTCCCTGACTTTTGAAAACACTAAAAATATTCTTCCGACAGAATACAGCACAGTCACCATCACCAGAAGGCTGTACAGAAGCGGAGAATCAGAATACCTGCTAAATAATGTCACTTGTCGTCTAAAAGACATCACTGATCTTTTCCTTGACACAGGAATCGGCCCGGACAGCTATGCCATCATCGAACTCAAGATGGTTGACGAAATCCTGAACGATAAACATAACGCCATCAAGAATCTGCTTGAAGAGGCTGCAGGGATTTCGAAGTACAAGATGAGAAAGAAGCAGACACTTCAGAAACTCAGTGACACTGACGCCGATCTCGACCGTGTGAACGATCTCCTTTTTGAGATTGAACGCAACATGAAAACCCTGGAATCTCAGGCAAAAAAAACTGACAGATATTACAGGCTTAAAGACCAATATAAAGAAATGAGCAGTGAACTGAGCTTATTCACTCTCAGTAGCAGCAAGGTTTCTTTTAACGAATTGCAGGAGCAGGAAGTCAGACAACAAGAGGAAAAAATTCAGCTTGATACCAAACTGAATGAAACCGAAGCCGGACTGCAGCAGCTGAAACTCACTGCACTTGATAAAGAAAAACAGCTCTCCGATGAACAAAAAATCCTCAATGAAAAAGTGGCTTTCATCCGACAGCAGGAAAACGACAAGAAAGTCAGCAATGAAAAACTGAAGCATCTGCAGGAAAAAGAAGGACGTCTGACTGAACAGATTACAAGAGACAAGAATACCCTTCTTGAAACCCTTGATCAGATCAGGAAAAACGAAGAAGAAAAGACAACTGAAGAAGGAATACTGGATCAGCTGCAAAACCAGCTGGCTGAACTAAAGCAAGTTCTTGATGAAACCAGAGGCCGTCATGATCTCATGACCAGCAATATTTCCAGACTTACTGCAGAAGCGCAGTCCATTCAGTCTGCCATGTATGAATCTGAAAAAAGCCTGGCTGTATTTCAGACAAAAAAAGAATCGCTTCATAATGAAATAGAACGATTGAAGATTGACAATCGGACAAGACAGTCAGAATTCGAAGAGCTGAATGCCAAAGCAGAACAAAGCAAGACGAATAAAGAAATTAAGGAGACTGAGCTGAATGAACTTCATTCAACAGAGGAGAATCTTGCCGGTGAAATCATCAAGTCAGATGAAGAGCTTAAAAAGATCACTGAACAGGTGATTTCAGAAGGAAGGAAACTGGACGCGAAGCAGAATGAGTACAATCTCACCAAGAGCCTACTGGAAAACCTTGAAGGCTATCCTGAATCTCTTCGCTTTTTAAGAAAAAACTCCCCCACAGCCAGTCACGCTCCCTTATTTTCAGAAATCCTGAACTGCCCTGCGGAGTATAAATCAGCCATTGAAAACTACCTGGATCCATTCATGAATTATTTCGTGATCGACAACATTCAGGAAGCAAGCAGAGCGGTAAATCTTCTGAGTGAGGCATCCAAAGGAAGAGCTAACTTTTTTATTCTCGCCAATTTCAACGATACACAGACACCATTTTTTGAAAATGTCAAAGGATGCATTCCGGCACTTGAAATCATCGACGTAGCTGACAAGTATCGCAATTTGTGCAGCCATCTTCTCAGAAACGTATATATCGTAACTGAGAATCAGGATCACACTCCATATTTGCAGGATGAAAAACCCGGACATATTTTCATCAGTAAAAACGGAAAATATTGCCGTACCAAACACTCTTTATCGGGCGGATCGGTCGGATTGTTCGATGGAAAGAGAATCGGAAGAGCAAAGCATCTTGAAAATCTCGGTAAAGAAATAGAGAGCCTCACTTCATCGCTCGAGCAAATCAAAGCCAGAAGAGATCAGTTACAGCAACATTATCATGACTGCAAACACAGGAAGGAAAAACTCACAGGTGAAAAAAACCGTTTGCAACAGGAAACCAACAGAGCTATTCAGGAGTACAGTTCATTCCGCAACAAGGCTGAGCATCTTCAGTCAAGTGTGGAAAACAACAGTAAAATCATTGAAGACCTGCAGAAACAGTTGACGGCTATTGACGATGATTTGCAGAGAAACGACATCAGTTTCCATGAGCACATCGACCAGCTTCGTAACGATCACGAAGTGGTTACCAGGGAGCTTACAAACCTTCAGCTCGACTTCACTTCACTCACTGAAGTGATGAACCACCAGAGCAGCCAATACAACCAACAGCACATTCAGTTCATTCAGCAGCAAAACAAGATTGCGACGATTATAAGAGATCATGCATACAAAGTTCAGCTGACAGAAAATCTTAACATAGGAATCAGCAGCAATTCCGCTGACCTCGAGAATGTTCAGAATCAGGTAAGGGAGTTATTGGAAAGTTCCACAGGATTTGACGATCAATTGTTAGCGCTTTATACAGAGAAAGAAGAGCTTGACCAAAGAGTTTCAGAAGTTGAAAAAGAATACTTCAAATCAAGAGGAGATATTGATGAGTTGGAAAGCATTCTGCGAGGAATCCGCACTCAAAGAGAGCAAAGTGAGCAAATTGCCCAGTCCATCAAAGATAAAACCAATGAACTGAAGCTTACTTTAAATTCCCTGAAGGAACGTCTTGCAGTGGAGTTTAGCATTGACATTAATGAACTACTGGAAAAAGAACCAAATCCTGAACTAAATGAATCCGAGCTCAGGGAAAAGGTGAATAAGATCAAGGGCCAGCTCGACAATTACGGTCCGATCAATCCGATGGCGGTTGAAGCATTTAATGAAATACAGGAGCGTCACAATTTTATCACCGCCCAAAAAGAAGACCTGGCTAAAGCGAAAGCTTCGCTCCTGCAAACAATTGAGGAGATCGAAAACACTGCCAAGGAAAACTTCATGAAAGCATTTACGGATATTCGACAGAATTTCATCAAGGTTTTCCGTTCGCTGTTCACAGAAGATGACGACTGCGATCTTGTACTTCTTAATCCGGAAAACCCTACTGAGAGCGAGGTTCAGATCATCGCCAAGCCGAAAGGAAAACGACCTCTCTCAATTTCTCAGCTTTCCGGCGGAGAAAAAACGCTCACTGCGACCGCCCTGTTGTTTGGAATATACCTGCTGAAGCCGGCGCCGTTTTGCATATTCGACGAGGTGGATGCACCGCTTGATGATAACAACATTGATAAGTTTAATAATATCATCCGGAAATTTTCCAGCGAATCTCAGTTTATTATCATTACGCACAACAAGCGCACTATGACAGCCACCGATATCATTTACGGTATCACCATGGTTGAGCAGGGTGTCACACAGGTTGTGCCTGTTGATCTCGCAGAGTTAGCTGACATATAAACAATAGCATATCCAATTAATCAAGCATGGAATTGTAAGGATCAAAGCTGCCTAATAAGGCAGCTTTTTTTATTCAGACTGATAAAATCAATCAATTAGATAAACTGAATGATTTCTGAAAAATGGTTCAGTTGAGAGTCTGATTTTATACCTCCGAAAAACCATGCGATCAAATATTCAGTTCTTATTGCACTCACCCACGATGGATTGATGCATTTAAGTAAAGCCAGATCCGGAATTGGCTTTGCCGGTATAAATTATTTGGCTCGACAATTTTGTGTGTTAAAACTCAGAGCAACACAACTGCAAGTCAGATAACCTTCAAATGGCAAATTCACATTTAAAAGCTGGAAAACATTTGTTCTCAATAAGATGAAATCAATGCTGATAAACTCTTGAACAATTACGAAAGAATAAAACACCCCGTCAATCTCAGGCTTCGAAATAAGTCCATTCATTATTATAGATAAGTTTGAAGATGCCATGAGTCAGATGGATACAATACATATAGCTCCACATCAGACTAATACTAAAATACAGGAATGAACTTTTACTTACAGAAACTCCAATTCATATTCTGTGTCTTTTACAAAGTTCCATTTTCATAAAGCCTTAAAAGATTAAAGGAAAATTTTATCCTGATAAATAATTAAACAAAAACAATCTTCTAAAAACAAAGCAGATAATGCAGTCATTCAAGGAATACATTCCACGTTCAGATCTGAATTGTATGATTCTGCAAAGACTTTCAAATTTACCAGGAATATGATTCATGCATACGAATAACAAGGCATACAATTATTACTCTGGTTCGAACATATGTGAAAAAAGTACTGAATTAAGCTCTTCTTTTGAATTTAATCTTATCGGTATAAAATTTTTCAGAACAACACCATTGATATAACCGCATATTTCATCAACAAGTTCGGGCTTATTTGCTACTCTACTTTATATATTAATCTCCGGGCGATTCTGTTATTCTGTAATCAAGTACCATGTAGAATTTGCAAAGTAACATCTGTTGCATTTGATTTGCCAGAAGCGAATTTTAAAATCTATCCACTGTGTCAAATTTCGTTCTGATGTTGATACTTGCAATATAAATATGATATTGCCAGCAACTTAATACAGGATACAGAAAACATCACGCAAGTTTGAAGTTCATTTTATTTACACAATTAAATTATACCCGAATGGATTCACGACTTAAGTGCTTCGTGAATCAATAAACAGAAATCTGGCTTCTGTTTGCTTCTCAGGAGTTACTTATAGCATCATTCAGGAACCTGCAAACATGTACAAACTTCTATGAGAAAGTTCAAACGAGAAAGCCCCTATTACATCCACGGCATTTAAAAATTTAAAAACCTCACTTCTCTGCCAGAATTTATCCGACCAATTCGAAAGTCAATAACAGGTTCGATACAGAAGAATTCTTAGAGAAATATTAATCGTCTGTAGTCTATTTCAATCCATCTTATTGGCTGACAAATAAATCAGGTTTATTCATCAGTCAGTTTTAAGTATGACAGCTAGCACCGGTAAGTGTTTGACTTTTTCATTCAATTATCAAGGCAATGGTCAAAAAAAATCCCCCGGAAATTCCGGGGGATTTTTTTATCGAGGTATGATTGAAATATTACTCAACCACAACACGCAGGGTCTGAGCCTTCACTCCATCTGTTTCGATAGAGAGGAGGTACATTCCTTTAGCAACATTGCTAAGGTCAACTTCCTGAGTGTTTGCGCCTTCGCTTGCGCTGATCACATTGCTTACAACCACATTGCCAAGGAGATCAACAACTTTCAATGCATACTTTGCATTGGCAGCTGACTCGAATGACACAGTGATGATGCCTGTAGTTGGATTCGGATAAGCTCCGAATGCCACTTCAGACGCAATACCATTAGAAGCCTCACGGCAACCAAGGTTTACAGCGATTGTCCTCTTCGCAGGGCTGCTGAATCCGCAAGCATTCACCGCATTCATGGTGATCACCGCTGTAGATGAAGTAGCGCTGTTGAAGTTAACAGAAGCTGAAGTGCCGGCAGGAGCTATAGTAGCACCGCCGCTGATAGACCAGATATAACCGGTTGCTCCAGGTACAGCAGGAACTGTGTACACCACACCAGACTGAGACTTACAAACAGAAGAAGGACCAGTTGGAGTTGCAGGAGTTGCAGGAACTGCTGTAACTACATAGCAACGCTCAGGGCTGTCACCGCAAGCATTCTGCGCTTTCACACAGATTGAACCGCTTCCAGTGAATGCAGGAGTAAAGTCAACAGTGATAGAAAGTCCAGTGTTAGCAGTGATATTAACACCTGCAGGAACTGTCCAAGTATAACCAGTTGCGGTGGATACAGGGTTGATGCTGTAAGTCACACCAGTCTGGTTACAAAGGTTTGATCCAGGTCCGAAGATTGACCCTGGCTGGAACGGAACTGAACGGATAGTATAGCTCTTTGTGAATGATCCGCAAGCACTGGTAGTTGTAACGCTCAGAGTTCCTGTAGTGAATGCAGGACCGAAGTTAACAACACATGCTGTGGTTCCGTTTCCGGATACAACTGACATATCACCAGTAGTAGACCATACATAAGATGTTCCTGCACCGATTACAGGAGCGATGCTGTATGAAACACCTGAAGTGTTAGCACAAACAGTTCCAGGACCATTCAGGTTGTTAGAGTGAGTCGGAATACCTGTCAATACGGTTGAACGAGTTGAAGTAACTCCGATACAGTTAGAAGCATTAACTCCAATTACACCCTGACCGAATCCTGCAGGAATGCTCACCTGAACTGAGTTGGTACCCTGTCCGCTGATGATAGTCACACCAGAACCGGTAACAGACCAGTTATAAGTAAGAGCATTAGCAAGCGGAGTGATAGAGTAAGTGAATACTCCCGGTCCGCAAGGATTCAGGTTACCAACAATAAATCCAGGCTGAGCAGGACGCACAGTGATAACTGGAACATTAAAGCAAGACTGCATTCCGCTTCCGCATACGTTTTCAGGAGTCACGCAAATGAATCCGCCAGCGTATGAGTTGCTGAAGCTTACAGTGATGCTGTTGGAAGTTGAAGAGCCAGAAGCTCCTGGAGGCAGTGTCCATGTGTATGAAGTGGCACCTGATACAGGAGCAACTGTGAACACTACTCCAGACTGGTTACGGCAAGCGCCGGCTGGACCAGAAATCGGACCGGCAGGATCAGGCTGTCCACCTACTCCAATGATAGTAGCACTTGCAGTGCCTGTACATCCATTGGCATCAGTGATTGTAACACTGTAAGAACCTACAGCAAGTCCGCTTGCAGTCTGAGTTGTCTGACCGTCTGACCACAGATAAGTGTAACCAGGAGTTCCACCGGAAGGATTAACTGTAGCTGTACCGTTAGTAGATCCGCAGTTAGCTGGTGTGGTTGAAGTAGTTCCCTGAACTTTTGTAGGCTCAGTGATAGTTACAGAGCATGTTGAAGTGCAACCATTGGCATCTGTTACAAGGAAGCTGTAAGTACCGGCAGACAATCCGCTGGTAGAGCCGCTTACAGTGTATGGAGCTGTACCACCAGTGGCAGTAACAGAAACCGCACCGTCAGATCCGCCGAAGCAGGAGACATGACTCAGAACTGAGCAACTTGCAACAGGTGAATCGTTGATAGTCAGGTTCAATGTAGCTGTGTGAGGGCAACCTGCAGCGTTAGTAGTTACATGAGTGTAAGTACCGCTTACTGTGTAGGTCTGTCCGTTCTCAGCCCATGTGTATGAATCACATGCTGTGGCTGACTCTGTAGAGCTTGTGCTCTGGTTGATAGTCAGGTTCAATGTAGCTGTGTGAGGGCAACCTGCAGCATTGGTAGACACGTGAGTGTATGTACCGCTTACTGTGTAGG